>Ga0172378_10004113_pt1 | contig 13660 bp, 11 predicted proteins | sample GrowelOW332metaG_FD_119755 | JGI IMG/M metagenome (GOLD analysis project Ga0172378, IMG submission 119755) | Groundwater microbial communities from an aquifer near a municipal landfill in Southern Ontario, Canada - Pumphouse #3_1 metaG | ecosystem: Environmental > Aquatic > Deep subsurface >... | reverse complement strand
GTTACGAATAAAGTAATTCCAGATGCCATAAATATGGCTCCTGCAGCTCTTTCCCTTTTCCTTGCGAGATAGCCCATATCATCGGAATCGGCAAAGAATACTAAACCGATCAACGCTGTCGGGAAGCTGCTCCAAAAGAAGCCTTGCCCTAAACGGTGTATACGCCTACCGTTTGTACTGTTTTCTTCAATGAGGTTTTGATAGATAGGAATGCTATCTATTGTACTCGATTCATTGCTTTGTGGAAGCGTTGCTTGAGGTACTGTTACTTGTTGAGATTGCTGCGGTACAACTTCCAATCTGTAGAGATTCCCTTGAGCATCTTTGTAGTAAGTTCCTTGAGCGGCAAGATTTTGTGCAAAAGCGGAACTTGCGAAAAAAAAGGATAAAAGAAGCAAAATTTTTTTCATCTGAATACCTTTGCTTTAGGGCCGGTGTTTTGTTCACAAAAACAGCCTTGCAGATCTTTACCGCCATCGCCTACATTTTGCGCAAATGCAGATCGAACGTCAATAGCAGAGCGGCAAGGCTTTTTTTCACAGACTCTACTTGTCTCGTTTAGAAACTGAGTGCGAGATTCAAAGAAGCTCGTCTATCGGCTACATTGTAATTCGGGATGAGTTTGATGCTTGCGATGCCGTGGCGCGCTTTGTAAAACTGCAATTTTTGTTCGTTCTGGGAGGCTTTGCGGAGCTTGCTTGCTCCAACTCGTTTGAGTACGATTCCGGTTACAAAGGACGCGGTACCAACGCCTATGAGAATTTCGCCAACGAAGAGTTTAGAATTTTCGGTGATACCACAATCATCATCATTGCCGTCACAGTCGCTTAGACCGATAAAATAAAGTACTGTACCAGTGATAAATACGGGAAAGCTTGTCCAGAAAAATTCAGTTCCAAAAGTTCTGCTTTGGTACTATATTGGTTGATTCTTTCTTGGCAAATGGCTATAGAATCCGCTGCATAGGCATTATCCTGTGTCGTACCGATCTGGCTGTTAGGACCATTGCTTGCATTTTGATTTGCTCCGTCTTCGGTGACCGGAGTGAGCTTGTAAAGGTTCCCGTTCTCGTCTTTATGAACGGCGTTGGCGTTCTGTGCGAGAGAGGCTCCTATAAAAATAAAACAGAGAAAAAAAGTATGTTTTTCATAATAAATAAAATTTATAAAAAGATTTGAAAATTTCAGAGTCCTAGTTAGAAAATTATTGTTGTGTACCGAACTTTTTGGAAAGTTGGCTTTGTTTGTTCTATTTTAGATGCTTTTTTTTGCAGAAATGCGAAAATAGCGATTTTTTGAAGAATTTATAGATATTCAACTAAAATAATTTGGGGCCTCAATAGATAGTGATGTGTCGCAATCATTTTTGCTGCTCTACCACAAAAAATAAAGATTCCTCAAGTGCTGTTTCAGTGGGAGGAAGACCGCTTATTATGGCAACGGTTTTGCATACAAGGTTGCAGAGAACTAGGCCCCGGATTAAGTGAAGTCTTTCATCTTGGATGAATTTGTGCCGGGTTAAATGTCGAGATGTGGGGCTATGACCGCGCTGGTCTTCTGTCCAGGTCGCCGACTTTGAGAATAGTGGCGTGGCCTGTGTTGAGCCGTTCTAGGACTATGGTGTCTGAATGGATGCGCGTTGTAGAAAATGCGGTAGAAAAATCATTGGTTGTGCAAAACTGGATTAATCGGGAAGCTTCGTGGAACTTAAACCGAGTTCAGTGCTTATTGTTGTAGAAATCGTTTTTTGAAATGGTATCCCTAGGGACCTCAGTAAAGACAATCCGAAGCCTGCACTGATAAATAGAAATACTCCTTTTGGGCTTATTATTTTTTTCTGCTTGCATTATAAAATTAGTTATCTTGTATGTATAGAAATTCTTTGCCGGATGAAAATAGGATCCCGTTTATTTTGATGGATGGCCGTAAGAGGTATATCTGTGGGGGGCGGTAATTATTCAAACAGTGCAATGTATTCTGAAAACACAAAGATCCGGTTCCATTTGAAGTCGATTCTTTTTTGAGAATTCCGAGATCCATAGATTCTTGAAGGAACTGAGAACTATTGTGTTAGTAAATGTGTTGGTCTTGTTGGAGGAAATATGAGCATTTTGATGATATAGACATTCTAAATCTTCAGAATAGGCTTGCTTTGATTGTCGGAAAATTTTTATCCTCAAATAAAATCTTTTTTGATCGTAAGTGACAGTGATGTAGTACTGAAGGGCTCGCTGTAAACTTTTTCTTAAGATGATCCCCAATTCGGTGAATTATATTTCCGTTATGAAAAAAATAGGTCTGATCACTTTCCATGCCGTGCATAATTGCGGCGCGTTTCTTCAGGCCTATGCGTTGCAGCGGGTTCTGAATTCATTGATCCCGGGTATTTCCTGTGAAATTTTGGATTTTCAGAGTGCTGCTCAAAAGAAATGTTATTCTCATTTTTTACCCAATGTGTCTGTGGAAAATATTTTAAAGAACCTTTGGATTCTTCTTCATCCGAGTGAATCAAGGCAAATGTCGGAGGCCTTCCTTGCATGCCAGAAGACACATTTGCCTGTATCTGCAAAAAAATTTACGAACGGCACTGAATTATCACAAGTTGTAGATGAGTATGCCGTTTTCCTTTCGGGCAGCGATCAGATATGGAATGTTGATTTGCCTGATTATTCGTCTGCATTTTATCTGGATTTTGTCAGGGGGAAACCAAAAATAGCATACGCGGCATCTATGGGTTCAAACATGGATTCTGTGGCGTTTAATTCAAAACGGGAATGGATACGGCAGCGGCTGCTGGACTATGATGCCATATCTGTACGAGAGGCGGCTGGCCGGAGATTTATTCATGAATTAATTCAGAAAGAAGTGCCAGTGGTTTTAGACCCGACAATGCTTCTTTCGACGGAGGATTATTCGTCTTTGTGCGGGGATCGATTGGTGAATGACGATTATATTTATCTCTATTCTGTCATGCCTCTGAGTCCTGAAATGATTCGTTTGATTGTGGCTTTTTCAAAGAAGGTTCGTCTTCCCGTTGTTGTTTTTTCAAAAACGCCGAATTTTTGTTTCTGGAAGAATCATTTCCATGTAATGCATTCGGTGGGACCTCGTGATTTCCTTAGCCTTGTCAGGTATGCCCGCTATGTGTTGTCTTTGTCTTTTCATGGGTGCGTTTTTTCCATGCTGTATAAAAAGAATTTCTATTCTTTACAGTATGGCTCCGGTCATGAAGACCAGCGCCTGGAAACGTTATTTGAAAATTTCGGCATTCAGGGACGAGTTCTGACTCCTCAAATGGATGTCCCCGAGCAGCTCCTTCCCGTTGATTATTCTGAAATGGAACCTGTATTGAAAAGGGAGCGAGGAAAATCCTTGGATTATCTCGTTTCGGCTTTAGGATAAAGGTTCAAATGGAAATAAACAGGACGAAAGCTTTTATGCTGAATTCGCTGACGACGGCGGGGTATCAGCTTGTCGTAATGCTTTCCGGTTTTATTGTTCCAAGAATTTTATTGAAACATTATGGATCTGAAATCAATGGACTTGTTTCTTCCATTGCACAGTTCATTTCTTATTTCAGCTTGGTTGAGGCGGGTATTGCCGGGGCGGCTGTGTTTGCTTTGTACAAACCGCTTGCGCAAAACGATATGCCGACGATTAATAATGTCCTTTCTTCTGCAAAACAGTTCTATGCAAAATCTGGCTCGGTGTACCTGCTCCTGTTGCTGGCTTTTGCCTTGATTTTTCCTCTTTTTGTTCATGTGGGGGCTTTGTCTGGCAGGGCGATGGCTGTTTTGATTCTTGCGCTTGGCGGGAAATGGGTTCTGGATTTTTTTTGCGGCGGGAAATATAATGTCATTTTAACGGCGGATCAGAAATTATATGCGGTATCTATTGCCTCCTCTGTCTGTGTTGCCCTGCAAACTTTCATCATTGTGGTGCTTGCGCTGCGGGGTGTTTCGATCGTCTTGGTGTATTTGTTGTCATTGATCGCTTTTGTAACGCGAAATCTGATTCTCTGGCTGTTTGTGAAATGGAAGTATCCACAGGTGACTTTTCAGGGAGAGGTCTCTTCGGGATGCCTGGATAAACGGTGGGATGCCTTTTTTCTTCAGATTCTTGGAGTTGTGCAGGTGGGGGCCCCTGTTGTGATTGCTACGATTTTTTTGTCTTTGAAGGAAGTGAGTGTTTATGCTGTATTTAATATGGTCTTTGTCGGCTTGAGCGGAATCCTTGGAATTTTTATTAGCGGACTTTCTGCGTCTTTTGGGGATGTGATTGCCCGTAAGGATGAGCCTTTGCTGCAGAGTGCCTATGGGGATTTTGAATTTGCCTATTATGTTTTGATTGGATTGGTTTTTGCTGTGACAATGATTCTTGTTATGCCCTTTATCCGAATTTATACGGCAGGGATTCATGATGTTAATTATGATGTCCCTGTGCTTGGGGTGCTTTTTGTGGCTAATGGTTTTTTATATAATTTGAAAACGCCTCAGGGAATGATGGTGATTTCTGCTGGGCTTTACCGGGAAACGCGCTGGCGTTCTTTAATCCAGGCTCTTATTATTGTGGTTCTGGGATGTCTGCTGGCCCTTTTGTATGGATTGGTGGGTATTCTTGTGGCTTCGATTGTTTCCAATTTATATCGGGATATTGATTTGGCTGTTTATATTCCGCGTCATGTGACACACACGCCGGTTTCCGTTTCGGTGATAAGAATGATTAAATGCGTGCTTTTATTTTTTGTGATTTTTCTTCCTTCTCTTTTGTTTACGCTGGAGCCCCGGTCTTTGCCAAGTTGGTGCGCTTGTGCTTTATTTGTGTGTGTATATGCTGCCTTGATTACGCTGGCTTTTCTGTTTCTTTTTGAAAGAAAAAATTTGCGGCGTATTTTGCAACGATTTCGGCAATGCCGGGTGGCTTCCCGATGATTGAACTGTTTCCATCAAAAGAGTGGTGCTCCGGATGTTCCGCCTGCGAGCAGATCTGCCCTCGTCAGGCAATTACCATGAAGCCTGATGAGAATGGATTTCTTTATCCAGAAATAGATTATGGCAAGTGTGTTGAGTGCGGCCTTTGTAAAGGAGTATGCGATTTTCAGCGGAGGGAAGATGGCATAAGGACTGATTCCGGGTTTAAGGCGTTTGCAGCCAAAAGCAAAAGTTTTAAGGAACGCAAAAGCAGCCAGTCCGGGGGAGTTGCCGCTGTTTTGGCCTCGTATATCCTGAAGCAGGGGGGCGTAGTTTATGGCGCTGTATTTGATTCAGAATTTCGGGTTGTTCATGAGAAAATCCATTCGCTGGATCAATCTTTCCGCTTGAAGGGGTCAAAATATGTTCAAAGTGATTTAGGCTCTGTCTTTGGAGAGATAAAACGGGATTTAGGGGCTGGTACGCCTGTACTGTTTACTGGGACTCCGTGTCAGGTGGCGGGGTTAAAGAAATTTTTGAAAAATGGAAATCATCGGGATCTATTGTATACTTGTGATATTATCTGTCATGGGGTGCCGAGTCCTAAGATGTGGCTGGATTATATTGGATATATAGAGCATCGATTAAAATATAAAGTCATTCTTCCTAATTTGAGAGATAAAAGCGAGGGGTGGCTTGCCTCTGGCCATCAGGAGTCTTTTTTACTCGCCAATATGGAAAAATGTAAATACACTTTTTATGCAAATTTGTTTTATCAACATTTTCTCCGGCCAGCATGTGGAAATTGCAAGTATGCGAATTTGGATCGGTGTGGCGATATAACTGTCGGAGATTGTTGGGGGATAGAAAAAGAATATCCATCATTCAATGATGGTGATGCTGGCGTGAATTTGGTGCTTGTGAATTCGCTTGGCGGCCAACGTCTTTTTGATTCTGTATCGAAATCCTTGGATGTTATGAATATTCAGAATGAAAATTGGTGGATCCAACCGAATTTGCTGCGTCCATCAACGTTGTCGCCAAATTACGATGCCTTTTGGGATGAGTACAGAAAGTATGGGTTTCGCTATGTGCTTCGTAAGTATGTCTTTGTAAAACAAAAACAGGAAAAAATTAAATTATTTATCTGGAATGCACTTAAGGTAGTTCGGCTGGAAAAATTATTTCAGCGATTGTATCACGGATTTTTGAGATGAGGGTGTGATGCGCGTTCTTTTTTTAGCACATGATGATATTTCTTCCGGCTCCGGGCGGTCGCTTTTTGAAATGATTATAGGCCTGCGGAAATTTTATAACATTGAACCCGTAGTCATCACGAAGAAAAAAAATGCATTGTATGAAGCCTGTCTGAGTCATGATATAGAATGCTATCGGCTTCGTTTTGGAATGTGTGCCACGTTCTCTCAGAGTATCTGGATGCTTTTGCTGACTTTTTTGGCAGATCATTTCAATAATAGACGTTCTTATTGGAAAATAAAAAAGATGATTAATCTATCCGAAATAGATCTAATTCATTCAAATTCCAGTGTGATTAGTTTTGGCGCTTTCTTGGCTAAGAGGACAGGGATTCCTCATGTATGGCATATCCGGGAATTTGGAGATGCCGATTTTCATATTCATTATTCCATCTGGAATATTGCACAATATATTTCTGCAAATGCGAACCGAGTGATTGCTGTGTCTGATGCAGTAAAAGAGCATTGGATTCAAAGAGGGCTTGCAGAAGAGAAGACTGTTAGGATATATGATGGGTTGCCCGATTCGTTTATACCTACTGATGGAACAGGTGCGGAAGAAAAAGAAGAGCTGAAAGTCATATTTTGTGGACGAATAGAACCGGCTAAAGGACAGTGGCTGGCGGTGGATGCTTTTTTTCTGTTGCCATTACAAATAAGAAATGAAATCCGTCTTGATTTTTATGGCTCTGGCAAAAAGAAAGATTTGGAGGCCCTGCAAAAAAGGATCGCTTGCGGGCATTTGGAAAAACAGGCTCGTATCTGCGGTTTCAAGGAGGATATCCGAAAGATATTATTATCGTATGATGTGGGCTTGAATTGTTCTAGGGCTGAGGGTTATGGAAGAACGACAATTGAGTATATGCTGTCTGGTTTGTGCGTGATTGCGTCGAATTCTGGAGCGTCTCTAGAATTGATAGAAGACGGACAAACAGGGATGCTGTTCAAAAAATGGACTCCTGAATCGCTTTCAGAAAAATTAGTGGCGATTTATACAAATAGAGCTTTACTGAAACAGGTTGCTGCAGCTGGGCATCGCTGGGCTATGGAGCATGTTTCCATTGATAAAGAATTGGCTCAGATATATGAGGTATATTCTCAAGTATTTCAGAATAAAATGAAGAGATAGGTGTGTGTCAATAGCCCTTAAAAAACCGGATTGTTTCTTTTAAGGCTTCCAGATATCCATGCCCATATTGAGCGTCTGGTTCCATATAATTCCCTTCGCTCCACTCATTCCAGGATTTGAGCATGATAAGCTTGTTTTGTTTTTTTTCAACAATGGAAAAAATATTCATTAAATGTTTTTTGAATAGACTGGGTAAACAGTGGGTTAAAATCGTGTTATGCTTCCCGCTGCGTGGGGAATGATCCCAGTTGGGTAGAATGACGGGTATTACGTCTTCGCGGATGTCAAAGTTGGGGTGTGTTATGTATTTGATTGCCCGAGAATAGGGAAGCACAAATGGATTTCCGAAGATTCTGCGTTTTATATTTTGTGGGGCTTTCAATAAGATATTGAGAAGGGCAGAAAGATGGGGGCCATATTTATAGATGGGTTTCACAAAGCGGTGAACACAGTTGATTGTAACGGAATCAAATCCTAGCTGTTTTGCTTTTACAATTTCGCAATCGTTGTCTATTTGACCGATGAAGTAAAATTTATGGGCAATGCCGGTTTCTGAAATGAGTTTATTCCATTGCGTAATGAACTGTTGAACTCCTTGAAATTGGAATGGCTTGTAGATGAGAAATATGGGCTGCCCGTCCACTTTTATATAACGAGGGTCTGAGAAGGCCTGTTTTAAAGATTCAAAATGTAGCCGGTTGTCTTCTGTGCCCGGATACAGTTGTTCTATAAGGACCGTGTTTTTTTTATTGTACGTTTTTCCCCATTCTTTTCTTTGCCATGATTCGTTCGCCCAACCTAAGCAAAACGGAAAATCGGGATCCCCGGATTGTAGAACTTCTCTAAAAGGCTGTTCTAGTAATTCTTTTCCATTGCCAAACCAATAGTGCCAATAGCAGAATCCTTCGATACCGGCTTCTTTTGCCAGAGCTGCTTGTGCTTTTCTTATTTCTGGTTGCCTTAAGTCATAGTATCCAAGATCTGTCGGAATTTTTGGCTGTTGGTGCCCGCAGAACAGGGGTTTGGCTCTTTTTACCGTAGTCCATTCAGTAAAATTTTTGCCCCACCAAACATCATTTTCTGGGATGGGGTGGTATTGAGGAAGGTAATAGGCTATGATTCGAAGGTTATTCATAAAGCTAAATTTAAAATGATAGGTATTTTTTATAGTCGGCCAGAATCATAATAGATTGTATAATTACTTTTTTTCTTGCCATAGTCTAAAGGTTTTTTTTAAAATTCCCAGTATTCCTAGTTTTTTATAGTTCATTTTGAAAGAATAAACGAAGCACAGAATTTGGGCGATGACCCCCCCATATTTTTGTTTATAGCGGGCTTTTCTACAATGGTATTCTTTTTCATAGGGTGACATCCAGGCCCCTTCAAAATGGTGAAGACAATAAGACTTAGATGTAATTTTTGTTTCTTTCGTTTGATAGCTTTTGGGTGAAAAATATTCTGAAGGGAAAATGTTTATTGTATCTGATTCTTTGCTGAATGGATTTCCATCGGACAGATAATTTATATGATAATCTTTTTTTATTATCCTTTGGAATAGAAATGGTATTGTGATAGGGTGGATGATTTCGTTTTGATTAAAATCATGCGATTCATAATAGTGCAAGCATTTTTTTATTAGATCGTTGTAAGGCTGGAAACCAAGGATGGCCGCTTCAATTCTATGAGTGCCTTTTTCATAACACATAAAATAAGGATGATGAAGGAGGTCGTTAAAGGTTTTGAAAACTTCAACGTCTGAATCCAAATAGATTCCTCCATAATTGTAGAGAGCGTATAAGCGGATATAGTCGGCGGCAAAAGCCCATTTTTTGTTTTGAATGGCATGATGGACCCACGGAATGGATTCTGTGTCAAAGTTTTTTGAATTCCATAAAGTTATTTCGTAATCCGGTAGCTGAACGATCCAGCTGTTAATACAATGTTGGACAAGTGTTGTATAAGGGTCTTCGCTTAACCAACAATAGTGAATATGTTTCGGTATGGCCATACTATATTTCGTTCCCGTAATAATACAAAAGTATATTTCTTTGATGGGCAATAAGTTTTATCTTCCCTGCTCACGAAATAAGAGCTTATTTTTTATCCATGAAACAGTTTAAATGCGCGATTACCTATGGGACATACGATTTGTTCCATATAGGACACCTGAATCTTCTGGAGCGGATTGCCCAGTTGGCCGATGAAGTGATTGTGGCTGTGTCCACGGATGAATTTAATGCGCTGAAGGGGAAGCGAACTGTTATTCCATATCCGGAAAGGGCCCGGATTGTAGCTGCTCTTCGTGTTGTGGACCAGGTGATTCCTGAGATGAATTGGGAGCAGAAAACCGATGATGTTTTAAAATATCAATGTGATTTGATGGTGATGGGAGATGACTGGCTGGGGCGGTTTGATTTTTTAAAGCAATATTGTGAAGTGCTTTATTTGCCCAGAACAGAGGGGATAAGCACGACAATTATTCGAGAAACGATGCCCGTGAAGAATGGCTGACGAATTTCAGGGATTCAGGAATTCGACCTTTTCATAATGAGTCAGGCGGTGTTCCCGGTCGGGGACTTGCATATAGTTGCCAAAATGCCTGCGCATGAATGCATCATATTTTGCTGGCGCATAAAAAGTTTTGCCGTTGAATAGTACGGGACTAAGTGGAAAAAGCTCGTCTTTCCAGAGGGGAACCGTCTGATCCGTAGGGTCAGTTGTATATCCATCTTTTTTGGGTGCTATCTTATCTAATAGATAACTTCCGATTACCAAAGGTGTTTTATAGAATAGGGATAGAAATGCGGGGATTTTTGCAGACCATTTCCCAGTCTTCAGAACATAGCGGGTATTGATAAGTTCATTGAAATATTTCTTTTGTGTTATTGAAAAAATGCTGCGCCGATCTTCCCAGCAACGATAAAGATCAATGTAAAAGCCTTTGTTGGAGACGGTATTCAGACTGGGATATGCTTGATTATATGTTTGTGAATGCTTGTAGTAAAGTCGGCTAAAATCTTGGAAATATTTTGGATCGGTTTGTTTATTCCCCAATACATATTGAATGGGCGTATTTTTTTGAATCAGTGCAATTGCTTTTTCATAGTCGTCCTTCATAATGCAGATGTCAAGATCATCATCCCAGGGAATGAAATTTTGATGCCGCACCGCTCCCAGAAGCGTTCCATACATTAAGAAATAGGTGATGTTGTTTTTTGTAAAGAGGTCATCAAGCCAGAGCAGCATCTCAAAAAGTGTGTCCTGAAGCCGTTTAAGATTTTTGATCCCGTAATTGCATTTAATGTTGTACTGTTCGTATTCGGAGAGTTCCATAATTATCCTTTTTTCCCCTCCACAAGCCTCAGCGCCGTCTCAAAGTCGGTCATCTCCGCCATTTCTTCGGGTTCGAGCGAAATGTCAAACGTCGTTTCCAGAGCGACAATGAGATTCAGGTGGTGAATGGAATCCCATTTGGCGCAGGTTTTCTGGGAGGCGGTTTCGTCAAGTGCCGGAGTCTCGAGGACTTGCCGGAAGGTTTCAAGAAGCTGTTCGCGTGTGTTCATGGATTGTCCTTGCATCTTGTTTTTAATATAGGCATTCTTGTAAAATTGGTTAGCGTTATTTTTATGGATGGGATCCATATTTTTTACGGCAATTTTTTGAATAATGATTGTTTTTACGGATTTGATGATCCGACTTCTCGCCGGTATTCCCGCTGTCCGTCGGTTTCGCCTGTGAGCGAGAATCCTTCCCGGTCATAGAAATCACGGACCTGCGTGTTTTTGGACGTGGGGATGTATTCGGCGGTGACGGTGCGGATACCGCTTTCCGTGAGCCTATTGAGGATTTCCGCAAGGAACGTGTGCTCGATGTTCCGTCCGAGAATGCGGCAGCTTAAGAAAAGGGAATCGATGCGGGCGCTATCCTTTGCGGGGAAGGTGATGATGAGGGCGCCTGTCATGCCGCTGTCGCCGAATTTGTCCTGCACGTTGAGAGTGTAGATGCGGGCTCCCTGATTGAGGAGGCTTTTAAGATCCGTTTCCGTGTAGCGGCGCGTGGTGAGGTTGAACTGGTTGGTTTTCTGGGCCATCTGGGCGACGCGGGGAAGGCTGAAAATGTCCGCTTCGCGGATGTCGGTGCGGATGTCGAGGCTTTTGAGGTAATCGTCGAAGTTCGCGAAGGCGGCGCGGGCGGCGGTGCGCTGGGCGTTTTCCTGATATTTTTCCGTTTTGCTGCGGTCTTCGGCGGTGGTGCGGTAGAGGCTGAAGTGCTCTTCCACGAGTTCCTTGAAAAAGGTGGGCAGCAGATAGGGCTTGTCCGGGAATTCCGGCACGGTGACTTCCGGAAGAAGCGAACGGACGAGTTCCCGTTCCGCAGGCTGGTCATCGAGGAACACGAAACTGTCGAGTCCTAAATTCAGTTCCTCTGCGAGTTCCCGGAGGTTGTCCGCTTTGTTGTCCCAGTTGATGCGGATGGCGGCGAAGTGCTCTTGGCGAAGCGCAAGGTACGGGTTGCTTTTCCAGGCTTCAAGGACGTCGGCATCGTTGTTCTTGCTGCAGACGGCGAGGATTACGCCGCGTTCCGAGAGCGCCCGGATCTGCTGCTGGAAAAGGAGAAAGGCGTTGCCGGGGTAGTCGCCGCCGATGCGGATGCCGCTTGCGCCGTCTTCGCCGAGGATGCCGCCCCAGAGGGTGTTGTCGAGGTCGAGGACGAGACATTTCCGCTCTCGCGTGTCAAGAGTGCGGAGCGTATGGGTGAACCAGGTGCGGAATGGTGCCGCGAGCTTTGGATTCAGTTCCGTTTCCGAGAGGAAATAGTATTTCCAGTCCACGAGATTCCTGTCCGGGAATTTTCGGAGGAATGTGGCGAAGTCGATGATGCGGAGATTCGTATGGCGGGCGGCGAGTGCCGAGAGACGTTGCTGGAAATTCCCGAGGGCGAGTTCCACGGAAAAGTCTCCGGTTTCCATTTTAAGTGGATAAAAATTTTCGAGCGTGAACACGAGAAAGCGTTTTTCAGGAGGGATCTGCGTCGCGACGAGTTCAAGACGGTTGGTGTAGCTTTCGATTTCGCGGACGGTTTCCGCAGAGTCTGCGTGGATGGGCGTGAGGTAGAACCACACGAACATGTCGGCGTCTGTTTGGGGAAAGGTGATGTCGCCATAGCCGGAGTAGGCGACGCCTTCGGTCCCGAAAAAGAGCTCGGCGGTGGTGTTGCGGAATACATACAACATTTCAGTACTCCACCAGCGGGGAAATGCGGCAGGCGGTAAGGCCCGTGAATACGGATCCCCAGGAGAGGCCCGCGCCGAAGCCCGTCATAATGACGTTTTCCCGTTGCGGATAGCGGGCGCTGTCTGCCATTTCGGAGACGATCGTGAGCGGAATGGAGGCGGAACTCGTGTTGCCGAAACGTTCCAGACAGTACGGTGTTTTGGCGGTGTCCAGCCGCAGGTGCTTGCTGAAAAAATCCGTCATGAATCGGTTCGCCTGATGATACAGGAGCACGTCCACATCTGCCACGGTTTTACCGAGATGCTTCAAAAGATTCTGCACATCGCTCGGCACGGAGCGGATGCCGAAATTGAAAACGTCCATACCGTCCATTTTAAGCTGTTCGCCGTTCCGCACGTTGCCTTCGGCATCGATGGCTTCCACAAAGCCTTCCGGGCTGCTTGGGTGACGGTACCCACCGTAGGGCATGTTCAGAATCCCGGCACGGCTGCCGTCGGAATTGAGGGAAAACGTGCTTGTGCCGAAGTCGCCTTTTTCCACAAGCGTCGCGGAGCCCGCGTCCCCGAAAAGGGGGGCCGTGACCTTGTCCTTCTGGGAAATCGTTTTGGACATGGTTTCGCCGGTGAGGAAAAGCACCTTGCGAACGCCGGGATTCGCTGCAAAGGCAAAGGCGATGGAAAGTCCGTATACATAACCGGAGCAGGCGAGGTTCACGTCAAAGGAGAGCGTCGTCGTGGAAAGTCCGAGACGATGGGCGAGGCTTGGGGCCGTGGCGGGTTGGTGGTAGTCCGGGGTCTGGCTGAGGAATATCAAGGCATCCACGGTGCCCCGGTCCGTGGCGTTGTCGCGCATCAGTTGTTCCGCCGCTTTAAAGCAGAGGTCCGAGGCGCACACGTCCTTGTCCGCGTAGCGTTTTTCCCGGATGCCGATGACTTCCATGGTCTTTTTCAACTCGTCGGGCGCAAGAATCGCGGAGAGGGCGCTGTTCGGCACTATATTCTTAGGAACGCAGGCCGCGACAGCCCGGATGCCGATGTCTGAATATTGGAGAAAGGCCATGGGGATAATCTAAATAATGTCGGAGCATTCTCAAGGGGATGACGGTGCCTGTTGATGAAAAAAGAGAAGCAAG
>Ga0172378_10004112_pt1 | contig 13660 bp, 13 predicted proteins | sample GrowelOW332metaG_FD_119755 | JGI IMG/M metagenome (GOLD analysis project Ga0172378, IMG submission 119755) | Groundwater microbial communities from an aquifer near a municipal landfill in Southern Ontario, Canada - Pumphouse #3_1 metaG | ecosystem: Environmental > Aquatic > Deep subsurface >... | reverse complement strand
ACTGCCGAGAGGTATGGGTTTACTGTAACCGAGCCGCCGGGTAGCGGCGGCGGCGGTGGCGGCGGTGGCGGCGGCGGCGGCGGTGGCGGCGGTGATGCTATTATCGAAGAGCCACCGTGGGACGACCTGACACTTGAAGAGATCCACGCCATTGTTTGTGATAGGTATGGGCACTGGTATGATTCCACCATCTGCAAGGAATATACAGATTACCTCTATTCGCGGCGTGATGACCCCATTGACGGAACGGAACCGTACCGCGACGATGGGGCCGACGGATGGGTCACGGAGGAGACGGAAGATGGCCTGTATGTCTCTGGCCGGAGAGATTACGCCGGGGCTGGAGGATACTTCGATGGGGGTTGGTATGGTGGTGGTGGTGGAGGGATAATATACTACGAAGTCCCGCCAGGCACCGAGCCGATTTGCCATCTCGAAGATGAGACGTGTATCGGGTGGTTCGAGTACGTGGCCGAGTGGTTCTACTGGGATGGCAGTAACTTCTACGATACAAGCGGGAACCTGGTATATTTCGTCTGGACGGCTGCGGACCAGGCGGAGTATGAGAACCTTCTCGTGGAAGTAACCCCCGATATAACTGCCTGATGTATCACATCTAACACATCCTTTTTTTCTTCCCGGCAACGTTTATATACCCTGCCTTCTGATATAATCGTTGTAGAGAGTTGAGTTTTATCATGCAAGGTTTAACAGATTCACAGGGGCTGGTCCCGGATAACACCTATATGGTTGTGTATATCCCGGAGACCAAGAAGGCACTTGTTCACCGGGTAATCAATCGGGTGAACGTGCTCGATGCGGTCCTGAACTACGGACCTCTTCCTCTGGAGGGGGGGACGATCATGCCGACATATGATGGCGGATCAGTCCAGGTGCCCGAAGATGGCGTGATGCCCGCGAGGGCGTATACCCGCACGGGAAGTGGGCTTCGGTTCCCGCTCAGGGGAGCGTGGGACGAACACGACATGTTCTACACGCCGGATGGCTATCGGACGCGAATGACCCATGTTATCATGGATACGTTCCCATCGGTGCTCCGGCTGGACCTCCAGATTCCTACTGGCTCGGACCAGGGGAAATTCCAGTGGAAGAATGTTACTACGGGGATCGACAGCCTTTTCGGTGCTCTTCCCCGGGGGAGAATAGAGACCGCGTTTATACCTGAAGTCGTGTATGCCTTCATGGTAGGAAACGATACAAACATCAATTTCCGCACAGGGGTGCGGTTCACATACGGCGAGTATGAGATCGACGTCCCCAAGAACCCGATGACCGTCCTGGAAATCCTATCGGGTATGCGACCGGCGTCGTGGCTGACGCTCCCGATCACGTATTACAACAACCAGATCCAGGCGGGACTTCTGAATACTTATGGGTATGAAGGGTTCACGGTTTATCCGAGAGATTTCAAGGATCGGGAGGAGACGCGGACGAGAATCCTGGCTGAATATGCCGAGGTAATGCGGGGGATGAGGATATGAGAAGCGAGCAACTTACCCTCATGGGTACAACAGACAGCCTGGGCGACGACAACGTGTTCGAGTTCCGGGCGGATGCTGTTCACGAGATGGTAGATGAGATCCAGATACCGAAGGGCCTTTCCCTGAAAATCTGGTCAAAACATATCAACGGCGCCGACCTGGTCCTGGAAACACAATTTACCACGGATATCACTGCCGACCCGGTCGTGTGGACGACATTTGGGATAGATGTATTCGATAGCAGCGTTGAGGGAGACAGGAATATCGAGAAGCGCCGCCCACTCCTCTTCCGGGGCTTCACCGGAAACGAAGCAGTGCGGTTCGTGTGTGGTGGAGACGGGCCGGGCGATGACCCGAGTGGCGTTGAAATTAACGTAGAGTTCTGCGAGATCCAGTGAATCGGAGGGTGATATGGCACAGACAATCATCCCCGGTGACGGCGGCGTCTGGGTGCTGGTGGAGGAAAACGCACCGATGTGTGGGATCGAAGTGTCTCCGTATGGTATCTCGGCCAGCGGTGCTGCTGCTGAGGATGATGATGGTATCGGGAAGGGAGCACTCGCTGCATTCCTGGCGGCTGTGGGTATGGCTGCAATACATCTTATCGGTGGGTGATTGGAATGTCAAACGATCCTCATGAGAGGTGTATTGACGGATCCAGGTATCGGTTTGTCCCGGATGGGTCTGCCGGCTCCCTGGGTTCTCCGGGGGCGGATACTCAGCCTGGTAGCGCAGAACACTATCTTGCACAGATTGTAGCAATGCTACAGCCAATTTACGAGCACTATGCGTCGTGGCAGGGTATCATTATCTCGAACGAGGTTATAGTCCCTCCAAATTCCCAGAGGAAGCGATATCAGATACTTCCGGCGGTGAGAACGATCCGAATTGAAGCGGATGCATCTGTGTTAATCTGGCTAAACACTGATCAGGGTATGGCGATACCAATTGGTGGGGATAGACGGACATTGTACCTATCGGACCTTCCGCCCCGGGCTGCAATCCGGGAAATCTACGTGACGAGCGTTGAAGAGACCCGCATAAATATACTGGGGGTGGCGTAGAAATGGTTGATATACGGGTAGAGGGAGGAGCAATGTCATCCAATGTGATGAACGCTTCATCTCTCTTTTATGAGCGGGTTGCATCGACGCTGGATGAGCCCGTTCCCGCTGATACCCGAAGTTACCGGCTTTTCCGGTTCGAGAAGGACGATCCCCGGCCACTCCGGATAACGTCGATTGGGACGAGCCAGCACGACAACGCGGCGTATCATTGGATTATTGATGGAACGGAACTGAAAGCGGTATCGGGACCGGCGGCGATTGGGTCGATTCTCAACCCATACAAGTTTCCGAAGCCAATCCGGGTATATGTCAGCATTGAACTCCGGGTTGATAACTTGAATCTTAAGCCATATCCAAATGACGACGCAACGTCTCTTGTGGATCGGATGCCGTTTGAATGCGTTGTCAACGGGATTTGGGAGTGATTTGTATGGAACATGGACGAAAGAGCAGTATTCGTGTGATTCACACGACGAAGCGTGATAGAGGGGTGTTTGGACGGCAAAATGAACATGAAGATCGGGGCGGCCCGATCGAAGGTGTAAATGTGAATTTGGAGGATCTTTCATGACGGAGTCAGAGGGTGTGTATGGGGCAGAGGCAATGGAATGCCTCGCGAAACTTGAGTGTGGAATATCGGATACGCCGTTCGAATACATCGGGCTATCAACAGATGGCTCGGAGCCAACGGATGGACAGACCTTTATGTCTGGGGAGGTAGTGCGCCTAAAGGCAACTGCGAGTTACGAGGCGCCCGGGACGGCGGTTTGGACACGTACGTTCGAATTTGAGGAAGACCTCTCGATCAAAAAGGTTGGGGTATTCGATGCACCCGAAGGTGGGCATATGCTTCTCCAGGGGCTGTTATCGGTGGAGAAGAATGTGGGTGATGGCGACGAACTGACCATTATGGTAAAGGATGCAAATTCGCCGCTAATCGAAGTGTCCGGGGATGGCGAGTAGGTGGTGTGAGTGTATCTCACAACATATGAATATACCCTTCATTTTTTGGATGATGTGATTGGACCAACCAACTTGTGCGAATCTAATTACATTGATCTAACCAACACTGTGGAATGGGGGGTGCTCATTGAGATTGGGTGGGAAGGAACTGTGATCCCCGAATCGCCAACTGTTGGTACATTTGCCTATTCCTATTATGTTGGTGATGATGGAGGAACGCAGGAATCTTTGGTACAACTTCAATCGTCTACCCTTGCTATCCCTGAGGATTGCGATGAAAATGCCATGTCTGCGTATATCCCGCAGGACGTATGTGCACTGGATAGTGTGTTTGTCGGGGTTGCCAATGTGGATGATAGCGAGAGTATTAAAATACTCCATGCCAAGGCGATATGTATGAAGTTGCAGAAGTTCCAGGTATCTTACACGGAAATGGCGATGTAGATGTGGGGTGTGTAAAATGAAACCGTTTGATCGAAAGGTATTCCAGATACTATCCTGGCGCGAGGTCGGGGGCGATATGGGCTTTTCCGAGTTGGATCTTGGGCCGTACGACATGAGCGGGTATGCTGATGTTTCCTTGCACGTTACCGCTTTTACTGCCAATGAATACTTTGGAGGGTACACCAATCCGCATCTACTAGTGTTTGCTCGCTCGGACATGGACGATGACTCCAGGTATGGATTCCTCGTCGAAGATGTGGAGATCCCATTGGCCCAGATGCCTAATGTAGTGTCTTCCATTTCGCTTGGAATTGATCCACTACCATCTATAATGGGAATTTTACTTGTTTCTACCATTCCCGATGACTTTGAAGATGGTGTGATCTGCAATGTGAGTGTAAGCGCCCAATGCCTCAGTGATTCTGCAATTCCATTAAACCCATATATGCCGCCGTGCTGGTAGGTTGGTAGGGGACACAATGCGACCGCTACTCAAACGAATCCTCGCAGTGGTGGCGAGTGAAGAGCGGGGGCGTGGTGTGCCGTTGACCACCTCCCCGAAATCCCCAGATGCCATTGTGACGTGTCGGAGGAGCCACGTGCCCATCGCTGGGTCGATCACAAAATACCACGCGAATATTGAATGGTCATTCCATAGATCTAGGTATTACGATTTCGATAATGGCGTGCCCGGTGTGATGAGTATAGATACCGGCACTGGGTCTACCGAAGGGTGGGTTCGTATAGATGGTGCCGGTGGTCGGGGCGGTAGTGCGTGCCTCGATGTACATTCGCATCAGGGGGTGACGCACGCCGTATTCCCGCTCGATGGCGTTGTGCGGGGGAATGTATACCGGATATCGTGTTGGGCATATCCGACCAGTTCACTTGGACATTATATACCATCTAATCCCGGGATCGTAGTAAACGATGCCGATGGCGAATTGATTGCATCGATAACAAACGACCACGATGCTCCGGGCAATCCAAGAGGCAATTATGAAGATACCAATGGCAATGTCCTGTGCTTGAGACTTACCGGCCGATGGTATAAACTTATCATCGAATTCAATGTAGCAACTGGCGAAATACGCCACGAGGTATTCCACGAGTCATATGAGTCGGAGGTATTTGAAACGACGATAACCCGTCCCGAAATCGTCGGGAAGACTCCAGGTGAGATTCGACTTTGTGCGTTAAGTGGGCCGAGTACGTATTCATCGAACTATTTCGATGAATTAAAGGTTGAAGTTCAATCTCACTCTCACTCGGTGTTGGGATTGAGGGCGATTGATAATCTTGGGCTTTTGGCATTAAACTCCTCGCATTCTGGGGGGGTTGATTCGGGTGCGGTTGGGCGGATGGCCCGTGGCACACATACGCATTCCCCGCTGGTTCGCGGTACAATGCAGTCCAATTTATGTGCCCCGGGGCGCGTGGGTGTGCCGTCGGTTCGGGCGTTTGATGATGTCGAGGTGATATCTGCCCGCCGGATACATTCGCCTGCATCTGGAATGCTGATATCTGCCGATTTTGTCGTATCACGCCACGTGGCGAGTGAAAACCTTGGCGTCCAGTTTATTGATCGTTCGGTTGGCGGGCCAACGACAACCTGGCTCTGGGATTTTGGTGATGGGGCGACATCGGAAGAACAACATCCAGTGCACGTTTACATTAGACCGGGAAAATATGATGTCGTTCTCTGTGCCGGGAATTCGGTATCAGAATCCCGGGTGTTACGAGTAATCGACGTAACATCGATCCCCGATTCGCTCGGGGATGTGTATGGATGGCAGGATAGTGGGCCGTATGCCATTGAGGATCAGGGCCAATCCCGCCCGCCAGACGACCTGGTTGCCATGGATATTTCCGCTGGTATTTCACACTCCGCTGCGATCAGACCCGATGGTACGGTTGTGACGTGGGGATCGCCGTTTGTCTCGGAGATACATGCCGTTCCGGATGGCCTCACGGCGATTGCCATTGGAGCGGGAGAAGGCTGTACCATTGCAATCCGACCAGACAACTCAGTTGAAGTATGGGGGTCTACTTATGGAGATTTCCCGGGCCTGGTTGGGAGAGACGCAATCTATGATGTCCCGGCAGGACTCGTGGCAACTGCGATATCTGTACTATATGCCCACGCGCTCGCGATTGCCGTGGATGGGAGCGTTGTCGCGTGGGGATGGAATGAAAATGATCAGTGTGATGTTCCCGAGGGACTTACTGCCATCGCGGTTTCGGCGGGAATGACCCATTCGGCTGCAATCAGGCCCGATGGGACTGTGGTGTGTTGGGGCGATGCGGCGTATGGTGCTTGTAATCCTCCGCCTGGATTAATTGCCGTGGCGATTGCAGCCGGTGACGGGTTTACCGTGGCATTGCGCGAAGATGGGTCGGTTGTGGGGTGGGGTAGAGATACCCAGGGGCAGGTATCAAGCGATATCATGTCGGGCCTTATCGCAACTGACATTGTGGCCGGGCATGCTCACTGCGTTGCCATCCGACCAGACCAGACGATCGTTGCGTGGGGGTGGGATGGCCACGGGCAGTGTAGCATCAACGAAGGTGTCCGGGCAACCAAAGTCGCAGCGAGTAATTACCACACGCTCGCGCTCGGTGTGTTAGAGGTACAATCCCGGTTTGCAGTGGTGTGCGAATATGACCCGGAACTTGGGTATGTGGCTGCAAGTTTCACCGATTTGAGTTTGGGTAATCCCGATGAATGGCATTGGGATTTCGGAGATGGGTTTGAATCGCTAGAACAGCACCCGGAGCATGTATACCGAATACCAGGGGATCATGTTGTTACGCTGACGGCTATCCGGGGACCGTATACATCGCAGTTCCAGCTGGTCGTGGAAGGTCCGCCCATCTCAACAAAGAATGTCAATTTCTTACCATCTGTATCTAGAGGTCGCGCCCCACTTGCGGTGGAATTCTTCAACCAATCCAAATCTGGCGCCATTGGGTGGCATTGGGATTTCGGGGATGGTGAGACATCTGACGAATATGAACCAATCCACATATATGACCGGCGGGGGCATTACAGAATTGTCTTGACGGCCACGTATGGAGATGGGTCATCTTCGATGGTCCGGTGGATCGATGTGGCGCACGGTGGGGTGCCGAGGTTTACTGCGAACCAGATGGGACCAACCGCTCCTCTCGGAGTCCAATTTACCTGCGAATCGGATGGACCGATTGTATCCCGGGTGTGGCACTTTGGGGACGGGGTTACGTCGGTGTCGGAAAACCCATTCCACACATATGCCGAAGAGGGATACTACGTCGCCACCCTTCGTATAGTGTGTGTTGAGTGTGGGGTTGAATATTCGGTTATAACCAGCAGGGTTGTCTACGCCCACCACGGCGGGCAGATTGTATTGTGGGGATATGGGGTTGGGTGGTGGGGAGGAACTATCGAAAACCTACTAATCCCCATAATCACGGCCACGGACAATGCAGAATTGGTATTTCCTTCAACTGGGGAAACCGGTCTCATTCAAGATTATAACCAACATACCATTGTCCGCCGCAACGTTTACCGGGTAAATAAAGTGGGTGGGGAACAGTGGTGCTTTACCAGGGGGTATGCCGTTGAATACAGAATTGGAGCGTTCCCCGAATATCCACCAATAGTATATATCTCCGCGACACATGGGATTGCAGATGTGGATGGTGTTTTCGGGCAGTCGCTGAAGAAACGGCTACCGACTGACATGTGCCTCGGCGCCGATGGGAACGTATTCCCATATCGGGAGCCCGAAGTAGATGTCCGGACATTTTATGGAGTTCCTATCCCCAGGCCGGATGCAATGGTAGATATTGTTGATATTGCGCAAGCCTGGACCCAGATATATGGTGTGCGGTCCGATGGGCAAGTTGTCATATGGGGGCCTTCGTCGGAACTCGTTTATGCCAATAAACCATACTCTGGCCCGTATGCTCCACCCGCCGAGTGGCAAAATGATTATAATAACGCTCTCGTGGCAGAATCAACTCCAAGCGGCCTACGTGCCGTTAAAATCGCTGCGGGTGGTAACGATCCCCATTATATGGTGGCGCTAACCCAGGATGGCGATTTGGTAGTGTGGGGTATACATGGCAATGATCCCAGTGATTATGGTATTCCGCCCGAGGCACTACATGACATTGTAGACTTTGGTTTGAATGTATACGCGGTCTTATCCGGGGCAGCGCTAAAATCGGATGGGACGCTCGTGACCTGGGGACTGAGGCCCGTTGCCGAATCGAAGTGGAATGGCCTGACTGACGTTACGAAGATATGTGCGAGTGTAGACAATCTAATCGCACTTTTTGACGATGGTACATTTACATCAACTGGCCCTTATACCCCATATAGCCGGGATGCTAACTATCCGGTAGAAGTTTTGCCTGCGACTGAGGTTGCGGTATCTGGTGACAACTTCGGCGCTGCAATCGCCGGGCTAATCGTCCATTCTACTGGCATCAACGTCAGTAGACCATCGGGGATCGCCCCCCATACGGTTGAGTTTTCGGAATCGTCTTACGATGCTACATATTACGTCGCATTCACACTCCGGTACGTTTATAGTTACGATTGGACGTGGGAATGGGACTTTGGGGACGGAAGCACAGAAATCGTTCATCTACCGGAGTCTCCGGGCTATGACACCTATGGCCCTCGACCAGACATAGATCCCAAACTCTTGTGGGGAGCAGTTACCCACACCTACCACGAGCCGGGGGTATATGACGTTTCACTCCGGCTCACGAGCATGTACGGCACCGAATCTATTCGTGTCAAGATGGGTGCCGTGACTGTTTATCCCCGGGTGCCGCCGATTGCCGAGTTCTCACACGAAGCGGATCCCGATCTGGAACGCACGATTGAGTTTGTCGATGAATCGCAACGGGGACCATCTGAATGGCATTGGGACTTCGGGGATGGTAACGAGTCCATAGAACAATATCCGACTCACGCATACGCTGCGGACGGCGTATATGTCACAACACTGACCGTGGCGAATGATATGGGAGTCGATGCCACTTCGGATCTCGTCGAAGCGTATTCTACCCACAGCGTGGATATGGTGCCTGTCCGGGGCCTGGTATATGATGCCGAGGTGAAACTATTGACTGGACGGGATATCCCGCTAGCGGGTGCAACTGTCACGGTTGGCTCAATAGCCACCGAGACGGACGAAGATGGGGCATTTGAGTTACTTGTTCCAGCGACTTATTATCCCGATCGCAAGGTGCCAGTAGTTATTTGCCACGTTGGATATGAAATTGCAACGAAACACGTACCCATTGATGATCCGGATGCACCGCCGGTCGCGTTCAGGGTGTGGCCGACGGTGCAATACGCCTCCGACGGGCGCGTTTAGTTTTTTCCATCCAAATTCTTTTTATATTTTGTCTGTCTAGTTTGGTGTAATGGTTATCGTTGAGAGTGATGTGTCGTGAATATAGGATATCGGTGCGTCGGTCAGGGAACGTTCGTAAGTACGCCTGAATTTGCGGTTGGAACGTGCGAGGGTGTCCTGGGTGGCACGGAAATTTATATGGCAAGGGTATCGGGCCAGTATCTCGTGCCGGGCGATCAAGAATTGGGTGTATATTTAATTGTTGAATTTTATGATGAAGATACGGGGCTTCCCGTAGAGATATCTGGGGTTGCTACGATGGACGTTTCCGTCAGCGGCTATTCGTGTGGATGTAGCCAGATGTATGCAAACCTCGTTTCGGTTGGTTGGGGCATTCCTACCGGATCTTCGTTTGGCGAATTGGATATTTCTGCGGAGACGATACCCGTTGAGAGATTCCATCAAGATGAGGTGTATGTACCAACAGAAATCCCGGCATTCGAAGGTGCATCGAGATATGTATTTTTCCTCCGGGGACAGTCGTTGGGGTGCTCTGAGCCGCAATATGTCGTGTGGGTCTCCCCGTGTATAGCGGCGATATCGTTTGATAATCTCAGTGTTGGACCTGAGATCCCCGAGTCCAATTTCACCGCCACACCATATTCGGGATTTGTGCCTCTCGAAGTTCAGTTTACTGATATATCTGGAGGTGACCCGACCGGGTGGCTTTGGGATTTCGGGGATGGAACTGCATCGAACGAGCAAAATCCTGTCCACATCTATACCGAATCTGGGATATATGCGGTTTCGTTAACTGTTGCGAATAGTGCGGGGAGTGATACGCTAACCAAGCAGGATTGCATATCAGTACATGAACCCGAACCCGAACCACCCGTTCCATTTTTCATTGCTACGCCAGTTGCCGGGTTCGTGCCTCTCGAAGTCCAATTTGCGGATGAATCCGAAGGCGAGCCAACAGAATGGTCATGGGATTTCGGCGATGGAAATGTGTCTACCGAGCAGAATCCCATTCATATATATATCGACCCCGGGGAATATGCGGTTTCGTTAACCGTTACGAATAGTGCCGGGAGCGAGTTGTTAACTAAGCAAGATTATATATTGGCACTGGATGCCGTCCCCGAGATACCCGAGATCCCCATGATATTGGTGGGGGGTGTGGTATACGATGCAGATGTAAGAATGTTAACCGATCGAGATATCCCGGTCGCCCGGGCGCTGGTTGTGATTGAAGATGTGGTCGTTGAAACCGACGAAGATGGGGCATTTGAGTTACTTGTTCCAGCGACTTATTATCCCGATCGCAAGGTGCCAGTATCGGCTTATGTCACAGCGCCTGGGAAGGTGGGGGTCCGGAGGACCATTAAATGCGAGAGCGGCACCGCGATTGTTATTTTTCTCTGGGACGTTTCGTGTTATTGTGGTTAGCCCTGTAACCCATAGCCCACACTCTTTTATACCCGCGCTGCATATTTTGACATAATGGCTAATAAGGGATCTCCACTGGCGATGTTGAATGTTATCAACAGCGTCGAGTCCATCCTTGCAATAAAGGAAGGACAGATAAAATGCTTTGTAAAGGATGAAGAAACGGGAGAGTGGGAACCACAGGCGATCGTTCCTACGATGAGTGCCCCGGCGGAGTCGATATCGACGTTTGCGGTTTCGGTTCCATCCGGATCTGCTGTCACTCTCGAATCTCATCTCTGTCTTCGGGCAATGCTTTTGAATCACCCCGACAACGGAGGGAGAATGTGGATCGGGGGGGACAGTGTGACATCTGACATCGGTATCCCTCTCGAACCGGGTCAGACACAAGAACTCACAATCGGCGATACCGGGGCGATTTCGGCAATTGCCGAGAACGACGGGGAGAAACTGATCGTAGCGTATCTGGGATGATATTATGGGTGACATGAGTAGCGGGGGTGCTCCCCGCATAAGGAACATTGTTGAGTATCTGAAGAAGGTCTCGGGTGCAGTAACCGATGAACTGATGCAAATCACGATCCGCCGGAGCGACGGGACGGAGATCGGGACCGCCACGAATCCGATTCATGTTGATATCTGTGGTGAAGTCCCGGATACGATGGACATCTCTCGCGTTGGTGGGGAGGTGGTTGCGGCTGGAAGTGGAAACGTTGACGGCGGAACTCTCCGTGTCACAGTAGCAACAGATGATGTGAACGCATCTGCGATAAAAACCGCGACAGAAGCCACGAGAACGGCGGTTGAAGGTACAGTAAAGACTTCCATCCAGACTTCAATCCCATCGGGCACCAACGAAATCGGTGGCGTGAACGTCGCAAAGGTGGGTGGCACAGCACCAACCCTGGGCAAAGGTGATGCCGCCGCCGGTACGCTCCGCGTCGCGGTGGCGACAGATGATGTGAACCTGTCGGCAATCAAAACTGCAACCGAAGCGACGAGGACGGCAACCGAAGCAGCGGTATCCCGGGATGCCCTGGATCAGGTAGCCGATACCGGGTCCGGTCCAATACAATCCGTCTACGCCCCGACGGGTGCCGGGGCGTTCCGACTTGAGCATGTGACTATCCACCTATCGGCGGTGCCGACGGCGCCGGGGGATATCGTGGTATGGTTGAACTCGGACGCGGGCTCTGCGTTCGATGTTGCCCTGTTCCGGGTGGACCCATCGGAAGATCAGGGTGTGACGGATATCTGTTACATCCCGGACCGACCCATCCCCTGTATGGCCGGGGATTCGGTATCGGTGACCTACGACAACGACGATACTCTGACCTACGGTGTCAGGATTGTGGCACGCGGGGCGTGATGTCATATGGCAGGATATCTCGACGGGAAGAGGATTCCCGATACATCATATGAACAGATTGTGCGGACAGCGGTGGTGACCGGGGCGGCGGTCCATGCCCGACCAAACTCCCGGTATATCACCGCCGGGAGCGGAGCGACAACCGTCCACCTCCCGGACCGGCCTCGCCATGGACAGATGGTATCGGTGGTATGTGAGAAGGGTGGGGGATGGCAGGTTCTCCTCGAAGAAGAGAAGAAGGTCTGGTATAAGGGATCAGAAGTTGACCTGAACGGACGATCCCCGGGCCGGTCGGCGGACCTGGTCTACCTTGCTGATGAAGACCGGTGGGTGGTCGTTTCTCTCGATGCTCTCGCAACGAGCCGGGGGATCTATGGTGTCCGGATTGATACCGAGAACCAGAACCCCGAGAGCGCCGTAGAGTATACCGACGACGCCGCCGGGTTCGTTCCCATGCGGGGGAACGATGGGAATTTCGATTGGGGGAGTTGGCAACTTCCGTTCGAACAACTCGGAATCCGACCATGTACGTTCCGGAATGGGGAGGTAAACTACTACCTGAATCCCGACGACTATAACCAGACTGCTGACGGCGAAGATGCAGATATCACAACCGGCGCCGATGGGGATGTGATGATCGAGTTCCCGAAGATTTACTGGAAATTCAGCAAAATCGGGGACCATCGATGCGTCCGGATGTCCCAGTATCCCCACGAAGGGTTCGTGTGTCTCGCGCATACCCGGGGCGACGTGGAACGCGATTGCATTCACTTCGCTGCGTTCCATGGGTGGGTTGATGGGAACGAAAAACTCCGATCCCTCTCCGGGGTGATACCAACCCGAAGCCAGACGAAAGACAAGTTCCGGGAGTATGCGCATAACAACGGATCGTCCGGATATGAGCAGATGCTCTTCTACCAGATGCTACTACTCCAGGTTCTATATGTGATCTTTTTCAAGTCACTCGACTCGCAAGATGCCCTCGGTCGGGGGGTTGTTGATTCGGGCTCGGTGGTGGCAACCGGATCTCGGAATACTGATGGAATGTTCTACGGAGTATCGACCGTTGGTAGCAACCAGATGACAAAGTTCTGTGGCATCGAAGAGCCGTGGGGCACCATCCGGACCTGGATCGACGGACTCTGGTCTACGGAAGGGACAACTCCGCCCCGGAGACTGTGGATTGCCACCGATGATTTCGATACGGTTCCCTACTACGATGATAACGGCACGTGGAAGGATCTGGACCCTCGGCCCGACAACTACAAGGAATATGGGACTGGATTCAACTCAAATGTTGATGGTTATCCCAAGGATATCCATGGAACCAACGAAACTGGGTTTGTGACAGCGGCTACGGGAGGATCAGAGACGACGCATTACTGTGACTATGCGTATCTGCGCGCCGGGTGCGTTGGTAATTACGGTGGTAATTATGGTAATGCGGGCCATGCGGGTGCGTTCTCTCTGCATCTGGCTAATGCTCCGGCGCTTGTGCATGCGAATATCGGT
>Ga0172378_10004111_pt1 | contig 13661 bp, 19 predicted proteins | sample GrowelOW332metaG_FD_119755 | JGI IMG/M metagenome (GOLD analysis project Ga0172378, IMG submission 119755) | Groundwater microbial communities from an aquifer near a municipal landfill in Southern Ontario, Canada - Pumphouse #3_1 metaG | ecosystem: Environmental > Aquatic > Deep subsurface >... | reverse complement strand
GGGATGAACTTCCTTGAATATCGTGTTTTCACTATTACATTTAGGACATTTACCAGCCGATTTGGGTTTCTTAGGAATATACTTTGGACCCATTCCAAACTCGGCCAGAAGATCGTCTACCAAGTCAGCCCCAAGCTTGTCTCTCGATTCATTAAACTTGTCTTTAGACTGAGCAATTCTAGTGCCTTCATTTTTTTTAACCCTAACTGCTCGATCATCCCAAAGTTCAGTCATATCTTGGTCTTTTTCACAAACCACATCTAAAGTCTCACCAATATGTTCTTTGCACCATTCTTTGATTATTTTGATAACTTTTTCTTTATCTTTTCCGCTAACCCTAGCGGTAAATATTTTGACAGTTTTACCATCTTTAATCCATCGTTTCACCCGTTGCAACATTTTCGGAATTGGCTCCCCAATATGTTCAATTCCTTCCCACTCATCATATTCCGCAAGAGTTCCATCAAGGTCTACTCCTATCCATGGTTGAAATTTAGCTAATTGAATAATTTTCATAATTTCCTTTATGTTAGTCTTTTGACAACGAACTAGAACCAGACATTATTTCACCAGTATTATGCCCCACCCCAATAGCCCTGTCGTCCCAAAGCTCAATCATGGCATAATCTTTTGCGCATACAACTTCCAATTCGTATCCTACATGTTCAATACACCATTTTTTAACAAACTTTATAGCATAAACTCCAAAATCCCCACTAGCTCTAGCGGTAAAAATTTTAACCGTATATCCATTGTTAACCCAGTCTTGTACTCTCTTAACCATTTTGGGAATTGGTTTGCCAATGTGCTCTAGACTACAATCTTTATCCATTTCCGCTAGAGTTCCATCAAGATCTACCCCTATCCATCCTTTATTTAATTCGCTCATGTTTCTCCCGTATGATGGTCTACTGGTTTAAAATCTTTCTTGTTCATTATTTCACTAATTTCTGGAATAGTAAAAGGCCGATATTCTCCTAGCCGCTTGTAAGCAGCGTCAACCCCAACGTCCATCGATCTCATTGTGTCTGGCTCATCCAGAGAGGCATGAGAATGCCCGTATAAATGCCAGGCTCCATAATGCGACTTATTCCATACCCTCATAGCGAAATGGCATACAACAGCCATTTGACCATCCAAATCAACCTCCGTTAGATTCCCTAGATGCTTAACCTTATTCTGGTTTTTGTTCCTGTATAAAAAGTTGAGCATCTGTTTGTCATGATTCCCCGTAACAAACAAAATTTTTCCGTTGAGTCTATCTAGATACTTTTCTGGATCTCCAAAAAACACATCCCCCAAATGCAATATTACATCATCTGGATCGGTGGCCACAGAATTATAGCTTGCGATTAGAGCCTCGTCCATTTCTGCCGCTCGACGTTCAGAAACTTGACGAGATATCCATCTTCCTCTGTAGTCCAAGTCTGTGTTCTTGTCTACGAATGGGCGTTCAGCGTACAAAATGATATTCGCATGCCCAAAATGCGTATCGGCTGTTATTCCTTTTATTTTGAACCCCCCAACGCTCAAAGGCGTAGGATTTCTGACGTTAAGCGACATAAATGCCTCCTGAACTTTCGAGGCTCGTTCCGAGCCCAGCATTGAGAATTACAATAGCAGAATTTTCATCCCGATCATGCTGTGCTCCACAAGCACATTCCCAACACCTTACTGCAAGCCCGTCCAATCCAGTAGGGCCATTTCTGGCCCCACAGACCGAACAGGTCATGGTGGTAAATTTACTATTGACTGGAACTAAAGTTCTACCGCCTGTACGGTATTTGTAGGTTAACATTCCAATCAATTTCCCTAATGATGCTTCAGCAACACTTTTGCCTAACACTTTTGTCATTCCTTTGAAATTATCATCTGAATAACAGATGGTCTTGTAATTTTCTACTAGCTTACGACTAATCTTGTGGTTTCTGTCGTTCCTGCGATTGGCTTGATGCTCTTGTAATTTTGCCACAAGTTTTTTGTCCTTGCCTCTTTGAGCTTGTGCCAATCTTAAAGATCCTTTTCTTAGCTCTCTTGGATTCTCAAATTTGGTTCCATCTGATAAGGTTAACAAAGTATGAAAACCTGGGTCAATCCCAACAGCTTTATCTGTTTCATTGACTTGGAACTTGTGTTCTGCGTCAATCCATAAACAAAGATACCATCCAGAAGCTCTTTTTACAATTCTACCGCACTTAATCTTCCCACTTGGAAGTTCTTGCTTATGAAATCTAATTTTTCCAAGTCTAGGAATACCAATCTTATTGTTAGTAGGTGATTTAATTTGGTCTGGAAATGGTATAGAAGTCAACTTATTACGTTGTCCTTTTAAATGAGGCTTCTTAGCTTGTTTTTTAAAACATCTTTGCCAAGAAAGATAAGCTTTACTAAGTACCCCCTGCATCGTATGACTGGGTATCCCCATTTTACCAGAATGGTTGGCAACTAAATTAACAAAATCAAATGGCGAATAGTAAACTTTGTCATTAGCATCATGCTCGATCTTCTTAATTGCCCAGTTCCATAAACCAGTTAAATTCCAGAGCCACTGATTTAACATGGCCTCTTGAATTTTTGTTGGTCGTAGTTTTAAAGTTCTGATAATCATGGTTTTGGTTTCTTAATTTTTCTTGAGACATCCCAATAAGGAGTTTTACACTTTGGACAAAGTCTAACAATGATTTGCCTTGGGGTCCATTTATGACCGCATCGTTTGCACTCTAATATTGGTACTATTATTTCCATATCTTACTTATACTCTAATCTTATGAGTAATCCCTTCTGTTATTTTAAAATATATTATATATTATACAACATATGCAGACCCAATGCAACCACTTTTATATTCAATTGCCGCAAACGCCTTGGCTATATGCAGAGAGAATCCAGCTCTAAAATAATGGTTCAGGTCTTTGAGAGAAGCCTTTATAATCAAATCTTTTTTGTCTTCCGAAAATCTACACAAGAAGCTATAGTATTCTAGAAAGTCTTAAATGGACATTAGCCAACTGTAACTCACAAAACAGTCGCTCTTGGATATCCGCTCCATGATCAAATTTTCTCTTTCAAAAATGCTTTGTACAGGAATATTTTGACATCCAGAGGCCTCGTTTCCCAGCAATTCAATAATTGCATTTCCAGTCACTAAGTGACGATCAAGATATATGGTCATATTTTAAACTTACCCTCATACTATTGCATACTTTTTATTGAATATATTTTGCAATTTCATGTACATTGTTTTCAATCCATTCATATGCTTCGTCTCTAAAGACAGTATCCGAAAGTCCCCACTGTTCTGCTGTACATCGAATAGATTCTGGCAATGTTTCATAAATTTTAAGCAGAATGTCTTTATCAAGGTCTTTTCCGATGGCGTCCAAAACTACATCATGAAACATGTAATAAAGATCATGCTTGTCATATCGTGAACGAGTCAAAGATTCTTTCATGTCCTTGTTGATATCATCTTTATTTTCAGTTAACTTAATTGAAATGCTAGTCATAATTACTCCTGTTTGAATTTGATGAATATATTATCATAGATATGGAGCAATGTCAACTGTTATTTTAAAATTCATATTTGTAGCTTGTGGTGGTCTCAGAGGGACTCGAACCCCCAACCTAAAGCATGTCATACTTCCACTCTAACCATTGAGCTATAAGACCAAGTGGTGGTCGCCGCAGGACTCGAACCTGCGACGGTCTGGGTGTAAACCAGAAGCTCTAACCAACTGAGCTACACCCCCGAAAATTGTGGAATCACGGAGAATCGAACTCCGAACCTAGTGCATGCCATGCAATCGCTCTAGCCAATTGAGCTATGACCCCATTAAAGCTGGTGGGCGATACAGGACTCGAACCTGTGAGTATAACAGTATGTAAAACTGCCCCCTTAGCCGCTAGGGAAATCGCCCGTAAACTGGTGGACACATGAGGAATCGAACCCCTATATCTGCTGTGCGAAAGCAGCGTAATACCATTATACCATTGGCCCAGAAAACTGTGAATCTAAAACTGGAGCGGGTAGAGGGAGTCGAACCCTCATACAAAGTTTGGAAAACTTTTTCCTTGCCGTTAGGAGATACCCGCAAAAACTGGTGGAGACGACGGGAATCGAACCCGCATAAAGCTTTCGCTTACAGCTTGCAAAGCTGGTGGTCACCGTTGACCCACGACCCCATTAAAACTGGAGCAAATGATCGGACTTGAACCGACAAATATTTTGGGTGGAAACCAAACACTCTACCATTGAGTTACATTTGCAAAATTGGAGCATCGTATGGGACTCGAACCCATGACATATTCGTTGGCAACGAATCATTCTACCACTGAATTAACGATGCAATAAATTGGAGTACCCTACGAGAATTGAACTCGTGTAGCTGGCTTGGGAAGCCAGAACCTGACCATTAGGTTAAGGGTACATTAAAATACTTTATATCAAAGATCTACTCACTCTATTAACTCCTAATCATTCTGCTAAAACAAAAAAAAACCCCGCCGATTATCGGCGAGGCTCTTTGGTCATGAACTGTTCTTACAGTTAAAACAAAGAATCGCCGTTAGTAGCCGCTCCTGCGACTACTACCGTACCGGCTGCTCCTGCTACTACTGTAATAAATGTTTTCATGTTTTTGTTATTCTCGTTTCCATTCTGGCAACCCTCTAAGGTTACTAAACTTTTTTCTCGTACAGTTAGATAGTATGCCAGAAACCGTGTTCTGTGTCAACAACTATTTTCAAATAAAATGCTAATTCACAGTTTTTAAAACTAGATCAGAACTTTCGCAATCTCAACCTCAACAAATCCTGTTTTGACTTTTTGACCTGTTAATTCAACAACCCCAGCTTTATCTAAAGATGCTGGAAGACCTTCATTTTCTGAATAGCCCTTCATGAAAGCATGACCTGGAGGTAAATCTTCTTCTGCTAAATTAACCGTTGCGGTGGACCATTGCTCTCCAGTTTCTGGATCTTCTAAAGTAAGAGCTGGTCTTCCGTTCCTGTACTGTTTTTTAACGACCCTGAGTTGTCCAGTAAACAATGTTGTTTCTACGTCAATAATTTTATCCATAATGATCCTTTCTATTGACCATTATATCAAAATTGCCAGAGCAGATCAACAATTATTTTCATTAACCTTCGACGTTGTCAAGAGTGTCATGCCATTCTATGTCTTCTGGATTTTCCCATTGAGTATTCATATATTCTTCTACTTCGGCATCAAATTTTTGAAACCTCTCAGATTCAGTAAGTCCTCTAATAGAAAACACTTCAGAATCAAGAAATTTACCATTACCATCATAAAACTTAACAGTTCTTGTTTCTGTTAGTTCATGATCTTGTTCTGTTTGAGCAATCTTTTTAGTTCCTGTCCATCCTGCTTGTTTGCCAATTGCTTGCCATTGTTTTTTGTTTAATGTTATTTTCATATTTGTTCCTTATTAATATTCAAGATGCTCTTTATATACCCACTCCCTCGTACTTAAGTTCATTTTGTATTGTCGTTACAGTATCAATCATTTTTTGTGCTGAATCTTTATCCCATTTATCTATAAAGTGATAAACAGCCACTTCTACGTCCCTAGGTCTAGACCTTTTTCTAGATACCTCCGCTTTGTTCAAATTCCTATATTTAGAATCAAAATAATTAATAGTATGTAGAGTGTCTTGTAAAATGCTACTATCACGCATTAACCAATATCCGTTCTTTCTATTGTTAGCAGGACTTTCGTCGATCTTGCCAGATATGAATTCATAACCAAACTGAATTAGGTTTTCGGCTGCTGATTTAGCATCTTCAAGACTGTTAAGAAGATCTGCTTCAACACGTTTATATTTTAGACTCGCATGAGTCGAGTCCTGTTCATCCCTGATCTTGTCTTCGTTATCCTTTTTCATATCTCTTCGGTCTTCGTCATATTGAGCCTCAATTTCTTCATCTCCTTCTCCACCTGAGATCCATTGAGCACTTTTACCAATTTGCTTCCACTCTCTCTTCGACATGGTAATTTTCCTCGTTCCTGATGCTGTTTTAGTTACTTTCATATTTATATTTCCTTTTTACCTATTACGCTCCCTCTTACTTTTGTAATTACCCAGCAATTTTGCTGATGCATTTGCAAACTCTAGTGTTGCATTGTCAATATCCGTTGCCGCTTGATTATGATTAGGGTCGCTCCACTCTGACGAATTATATATTTGTTGTAATTTATCTAAGTTTGGCACCATAGCTTTTAATTGATCTAAACCAGAGGTCATCATTGTTATTTTAGATTCCAAATCATTTATAATATCAGAAGGACTTGCCCATCCATCAGACAAATCCATAAAAATTCTACCCTTATTATTGTAATTTCTATTAAATGCCTCTTTCTGTTGAAATACACTGCTATTTTTGCTGGTTTTAATTTCTAAATTTCCAACCCATCCAGCCTGTTTACCAATTGCTTCCCACTGAGTTCTGTTTAATTTAACTTTCATATTTATATTTCCTTTTTACCTTGACCATACTCCTTTGATAACATTAGTTCTCTTACCGCTTGGGCTAGACCCACCTGGACTGGATACCCCACATATCACAAATGCTGCTTCTGCAGGATTTGGAACAGTCCCAGTGCTCCACCCGCTATAGCCATTATGAACGTTTTCTAAACCACGTTTACGGGCAATAGCTTCTAACACTTTTTTAATGATTATTTGTTTTTTAAGCCCATCCCGAGATAACCTATCCGTGCTAATCCAATCAAATTTTCCTCCTGTATATTTTCCAGTAGAGTCCTTAAAAAATACTGCACAAATTGTATAAGAATGATCATGTGCATTGGTGGCTCCAAAATTTTCACATCCACCTTTTGCCCATCCGTAATACAACGTATCCCCTTTAAATGTAAGATTTTTAATAACCGCATCTGGATTTATGACAGAGCTTCCTCCTTTAAAACCACCATAGGACCAAATTAAGTCTTGGAATGGAACTTCATCAGCTCCAACAACAATTGGCTCGTCTGTTGAACTATCAGTATTATCAGAATCCGTTGTGTTATCAGTACTTGAATTCGATAATTTTTTAACAAAATCAACAATTGACTGTAAAATTTTTGTAAACCAACTCATATTGACCTCCTTATTGTTGTTTGACCATTTATAATGGTTTGTAATTCAAAAAATAACTTTGACAAACCTTGTTTACAAAAAAAAAGTCAGCTAAAATAGCTGACTAATCACTTTAGATAAAAATTCTTAACATTTAAAATGGAAGATTATCTTCATCCTGAAGATCATTAAAATCACCGATGTCTTCATCCGAATCAGAAACAATTGCAGGTTCTGAATACGATTCTGCATCTTCATATTGGGGAGCTGGCTTCGGAGCTTGCATTGTGCATTTCCAGCCATTAATAGAATTAAAAACTCTTCCATTCCACTCTCTGCCGCGAAGATCGGCTTCTACAATCACCTGATCGCCCTCATGAACAAAATTTAGTCTGTCCATACTTTTTTGAAGAAATTCAATGCACAATGTCTGAGGATAATTTGTATCCTGATCAACATTGAGCCAAAGTTCCTTTTTTGAAAAATTATTTTTAGTTTCAATATCCCCTACTCTTTCAACCTGTCCTACGAGTGTTACTTTCATTTTATGTATCCTTTTTTTTGTTTATTATTAAAGTGAAATCTTAAAATCTTTTGCCACAGATGCGACAGCATCTAATGCTGATTGTCGAATAGCTTTTACCATTGTGGAGTTAATATCCTTTAATGAATCTCTAGCGGCTCGTTCTAAAACTTCTTTAATATACAATTGCATAATCACTGTAATTCTAGATCCAGCATCTCTCCAATCATAAACCCTTTCACATTCTGATTTGCTCATCCCTCTAGAATCAACTTTTTCTAACATATAGTTGTCAGCCCGAGCGGCAATATATTCGATAAATGTTTTTCTTGGTCCTTTAGCTTCGCCAAAACCATTTGTTTCTTGAAAATTAGCATTTTCAATCATTTCACCAATTTTGGGAAGTACATGAACATTAGCTATTTCTACAATTTTATCATCTACTGTCTTTTTGATCTTTTGTTCAATTTCCGATTGGAAATGCGAAATGCAAAGGTGCGGGTTTCCATCTTCATCAAAATCTTTGTTATACAATAAAGCTTCAACACATTGTTCTACCACTCTGTTGATTAAATCTTTTTTTGTAATACCTAATGCTTCTAATGTTTCGAGGTTCATTATAATTTCCTTTTTTTTAAACAATACATCCTATGTGCTTATAATACAATAATTATAAAGCTATGTCAACAACTAATTTTAATTTAATTTACTTTCCGAGGCTCCTCCAAATGACATTTCTCCATAGATAACATTTGTCTTGTAATCAGGAAGATTTTGAACTCCCGTATAAGACATTGAACTTTGCAAACCTTCTTTTATTTTGCTAAGAATATACTGAACTTTTCCTCTGAATGGAACGTTTGTCATATGACCTTCAACAAATTTATTTTTTCCCCCATGAGCCACTTTATTTTCTCCACTTGCAGAGCCACCAAACTTTTTATAAAAACCACCATTTTCATCTTCGTAAACGCATCCTGGAGTTTCGGCTGTTCCAGCAATCATTTTTCCAACCATTACAGCATTAGAAAATATAAGAGCTTTAGCAATGTCACCAGTAAATTTAATTCCCCCATCGGAGATAATTGGAGGTAAAGGAACACTTCCCGCATGAGTATGCCTAAAACGAGTATTCAATTCTTCTAAAATGCCAAATTGTGGAACCCCAACCCCAGTATTACGACGAGTTTGGCAACACTCTCCAGGGCCTATACCAACTTTGATAATATCCGCCCCCCAAAACTTCAAATTCAACATCCCAGAATAAGAAGCAACATTCCCAGCTATCAAAATTGGAGAAATATTCCTATCATGTCCATTCCATTCAAATCTATTATCGTTATTGCCATAAGTGTCCCTAATCCATTTCAACATATTTTTAACCAGCAAATGATCTCCATGGGCTACATCAATGCAAAACAATCTAGCCCCAGAATTATACAGAACTTCAAACCTTTCTTTATCCTGTTCCTGAACGCCAACCGAAACTCCAATTGGAGAGGTGAATCCATTATCTTCAACTTTTCGATTAGCTTTAATAAAATTTTCATCCGCATTTTCAATAGAGTCAAATCTTGGCAAAATGCCAAGACATCCGTATTCTGACATCTTAACCGCCATATCAACTCCAGTTATACTAGGCATATTTGCGGCAATAACTGGCAAAGATAGCTTTATAGGCCCTAATTGCGTAGAAGTATCGATAACATTTCTTGAAGGCTGATCTGAATACTGAGGAGCAATAAAAACCTCATTAAATGATAAATATTTTCGTTCTAGTTTTGTTGCCATATTATTAATCCTTTTTGTTACGTTTTTTAAGACAATTCTTACAGGTGACATATTTCCACTCTCGATGCATCCAATAGCACTTTCCTTCGTAAACAACCTTTGGGCCAGCGCATAACGGACATGGGACTTCTATATCTCGCCCAAATGAGCTAAAAGTTGCTGTCTTTCTTCCTTGTTTGTGTATTATCATTATCTATCCATTCTAATTGGAGAAACATTGTCACCTTCAACTGGGCTACGAAGTTCCCATAATTCAATATTATACCTAACTCGCAAACGGTGCTCTATTAATTGTAAATAATTATAAGATCCGTTCATCCATAAGATATCACGGGCAAACACAAGGCCATCCAAAAAAGCATCTGAAGATAATTCTACTTTTTCGTTCATCCTTTTAAAATTCCTGACAACAAGTCGATATCGTCCTGTGTATCCTTTATGTCACTTACCAGTTTTAGACCTCTTATATGCTTAAGTAGGAAACTTAAGCCAGTAGATGAATCATCCACCATTCTTTTTAATACGTTTTGACGACAAGAATCAATAAGATTAACAACTAATTTTTGGTCAGATGTTTCTTTGAGTATATCACGAATGATATGTTCTTTTATAAAATCCACCCGTTTAACTATTTCTGAGTCCGACTGTTCTTGGTCGGCAAGAAAACGGTCAAAAGACCTACTGTAATCAGTCCATTCAGACTTTCGAATATCAGTCTCAATATAATCGGTCAAGTTGTATTGAGCCCAGTCTACAAACGTTTTAGATTGGATTCTATGCTTGTCCATAAGCCCAGTCTTAAACTCCGCATCTTCAATCCTATCCTTGAAAAATTCCTTGACACAGGTTAGAATTTCTGACATCTTCGCAGACTCTGCCTCCACAGAATCTGCCCCTATAGGTTCTTCCACTGTCGTATTGTTCATATTTATCCTAATTATTTATTGTTAAAAAGACAACTTGATTTGGTGTGCTATTACACCAAAGAGAAATTCAGCCTTACCAATTACGGGGTGCTTCATTACTTACTATGTGGCCTCCGATGCAACTCGACATCAACGGTTTACATTTCTGCAGACTAATGTTGACTAATACGTCTTTCACCATGCATTAATGCCCTTTTGCATGATTATAATGTCACAATCGGCACTTGTCTCACTCATTATCAGGTGGCTGCCGTTAAGCCCACCGTCCAAACCAAATTGTCAAATATCTACCTCTACTAAAACACATCTAAGAATGTCACAAAATAGACTATGTCGGTAAATGAATTACCTATTCAAAAATGCTCTTTTCAGGAGTCTTACTCTTATTTTTCTTTTCAATTTTAAAAGCGGCCACCTCAGCAATCGTTTTATTTACGTTAGACTGTGACCTAGTGAAATTACAAAGACACTTTTGGAATTCAACCGTTCCATTATCTTGACAGTCACCAAAGCACATAGTTCTCTCATTGCCCCTCCATACCTTGAAATCGTGCAATACAGCGGTTCCACAGCATTGACTACCACAACCAGCCGTTTTATCAATCAAATTGTCAGCATTGTAATATTTCAAGCCATACTTCTTGCTTAATGCATTAAACAGATCAAAGACCTCATGCTTTACCGTGTCTGAACACTCCCTATCCCCTCCACTTATCTGGCCTTCCTCCTTGTAGTATTTCAAAATATCAAACCCGAAGTATTCTCCAATCTCTGAATAAATCTTTTTCTCATTTTTTGGCATAACCACCCGAAGCTTAAGCATTTCTGATGTAAAGCCCCAACTGCCACTGTCCTTAATTTGTTTGACAAGTGCCTCTGCGCTATCCATAATTTGAGGATAAAAAGCAGGTTGAACTCTCACAAAAACAGGAATACCAAGTTCCGTAATCTTTCTAATGGCCTCAAATCTTCTTGTCGTAGAAATAGCCCCACACTCGATTGCCCGAGCGTCTTTATCATCCGAAAATGAAATGCTAACATTAAAAGCCAAATTGGAACCAATAAATTCTTTTGCATATTCCAAAAATACCTCAGGATTTTTTGTTGAAATTTGCACAGGATAATCAATTTTTTGCAGAGCTTTTAGGACTCCATAAGTAATTCTTTCTTCTTTTTCACAGGGGGGGAATGGATCAGCAGTAGCTCCAATTTTTAAGGGCATACGTTCCTTAAAAGCCACTATTTGCCCCTTTTTATAATTAATATCAGCGGACAACGCTCTATCAATCCATCTCTCAAAACGCTTAACATCATTGCTAACTAAATAGCTCTGGCTCTGACCCTTGTTCCTACGGGCGAATTGAATGAAATCCCTAGCGAAGCAGTACTTGCAGCCATAAACACAGCCTCGATAAGTATCCATATGAAATGGGATACAACACACATCAAACTGTGAGGTTACTGAGGGCTCCCAAAATTTCTTTTCTATGCCCACTTTAATTTCTGAATTTTCTTTGACAGCCATAATATTCCTTAGTTTTATTTATTAAAATTTATCTATTGTTTGTCTATTGTCTCTAAAACAAAGTCAAGATTAGCACAAAGTTGTAACCATGTCAACAACTATTTTAAAATAATCGAAACAGGATTCCAGTCAAGTTCTATCTAAATATAAAGTATGAGAATATTCAAAATAGCCCAAATAAACCATGAACAACAAGAATTCCCACTTCTTGATGGAATACCTATAAATAAATCTCCAGCCCTTCCAAATGATAAATTTAAAGAGTTGCTAAGTGAAAATGAATATATCCCCAAAAATGAACTAAAAAATGTTATCCAAAAACAAGAACTTAATTTTGAAGTGTTTGCAAACCTACTAAAAGTTAGTTACAATGATCAAGACTACTGGTTCGAAGATGATGACGATGGTGATTATGAACTTGTTAAAGATATTCAACAATGGATTTATGATATAAGCATATCAGATGCTTTGGATATTCTCCAACTCAAAGAGGAAGATATATACGCTGATGGAGTTGGAAAAACTTTAAAAGATTTTCGTAACAATCCACAAAACGTATTCCACTGGACTACGGAGGATAAATGGGAAGATATTCAAAAACATGGAGTTCTCATCGGCTCTTCTGGAACTGGAATTAACAATCATTCTGCTTATGGTATATTCACCTCCATTGATGCAGATGAGTATTCTGGTGGATCATACGGCAATGTATGCTTAGAAATAAATCTAAAAGAATTTCATAGAGATTATGGCGAAAGTTTGAATATACATATCGAGCCAGAAATGATGGAGAGATCCATTCGAGAGACTCTGGCCGACAAAATGGGGGTAATGGAATCGTTCGAAGGGTCTTATGATGTTTCTCCACAAACAATAATCGTAAACCATGAAATCCCTTTAAGGTATGTCCAAAGGATAGATTAAAATTATGAGAATATTCAAGATAGCAAAACTTCAAAATGTGTTTTAATAATAAAATCCATTTTTGTCTTTGTATTCTTTTCTATAAGCTCTTCTAGCTGCTCTCCCACGGCCTCTATTTTTACCTTTGTAGGTTTGACTAATAGCATCGCAATTGTTGCAAATAAGCCTTAAATTGTCAACTTTGTTATCTAAAGAATCCCCATTTATGTGATCACAGACCATTTGTTTAAACTCAATATATAGTTCAATAAATGTTGTGGGCTACCCTTCTATTTAATCAAAAAAATGAGCTGACGGTGGGATTCGGACCCACGATGTTTAAATTTCTCCATACCAAGGAGATGCACTCGACCGCTAATGCGACATCAGCAAATTCTTACTGGAGCCGAAGACCGAAATTGAATCGATGTAATCCTTCTTACAAGGAAGGCGCATAACCACTCTGCCACCTCGGCGAATACTGGAGCTGGGTGTCGGGTTCGAACCGACGAGGGATTTCTCCTCCGCATTACAAATGCGGTGCTATCAGCCACTCAGCCAACCCAGCTTAAACTATATCATCTGGAGCCAACGATCCGATTCAAACGGATGACCTGCTGTTTACGAAACAGCTGCACTATCAACTGTGCTACGCTGGCATGGAAAAAGGTATTATCATTTGTATCAAAGAACTATTAAATCTGGTATTCCGAACAAGACTCAAAAACAATATTTAATCTATACTTATTAATAAAAATGCAACCACTATACAGTCAACTACCCCCACCTAAAGGAGGGGGCTTGAGATTCAAGACATTTGTCGTGAGACAAATGCAACCTCAACTTTTCTTGCTTCGTCGTCCGCCCTATTGGGCGAACTCCACAAGCGTAAATT
>Ga0172378_10004110_pt1 | contig 13665 bp, 5 predicted proteins | sample GrowelOW332metaG_FD_119755 | JGI IMG/M metagenome (GOLD analysis project Ga0172378, IMG submission 119755) | Groundwater microbial communities from an aquifer near a municipal landfill in Southern Ontario, Canada - Pumphouse #3_1 metaG | ecosystem: Environmental > Aquatic > Deep subsurface >... | reverse complement strand
GCCTTAACCGCAGGAACGCCGGCATCGAAATTCGCCCAGCCGGGCATCGTCTCCAGTTTAAGGATCCGGTCATCCGCCAGGTTCTTCTTCCATACGGAATCCGGGGTCTGGTTCAGGAATCCGTTGCTCCAAGTATTGTACCACGGCATCCAGTAACTCCATACGGCACCGTCCGTAGCCATGCTGTCCACGTCCGGAATGGGGCCGTTCTCGGTGAGGGCGAGCAGTTTGGACGAGCCCATTTCATCGATGATTTTGCTGAAGCCGTTGATGTTCGATTTCTGATCGCCGGAACTGTTATAGACATCGACGCCGATGATGTCCACGTAATCGTCACCGGGGTACCAAGCCGGATTCAGGGCGGCATAGTCGTATCCAATGGTCGGGTCGCGTTCGATGTTCCAGACCCAGATCAGGTTGTGCACACCATTCACATTCACCATCCTGTCGAATACCAGCCTGTAGAGGGACTTGTAGCAAGTGCTTCCGCCGACGCCCCACCAGAACCAGCCGCCCGCAGCTTCGTGCAGGGGGCGCCAGAGCGCGGCGACACCGGAATCCTGGAGCTGCAGGAACCATTTGGAAACCTTATCGACATCCGCCATCATTAATTTATACTGAGAAGAAGCTGTGTCCGCCACCGAGCAGGTGCTATCGGTGAACGCCTTAGTATAATTGAAGCACGTGTTGTCCGAGGAACTAGCGGCTACGCCACCCGTACACGCCGCATTGTTGAAGCCTTTTGATTTCGCATAAAACACGGTGTCGGTTCCGACTTTCCAGTGCCAGGTGAAAGCGGGAATGCCGCCGAAATTCCAGAGCTGCTTCGCCATCTTGACGTTATTTTCCGTATAGCCGAGGAACCAGCCTTCATCGGAATGACCGCCGGCGGAGAACAGCATGTCGAACCCGCCGAGAGCCGGATAATAGCCCGATTTCTGTTTGAAGAGGCGGATGTCTTCCTGGCCTTTCCAAGTGGTGAGCGAATCCGCATTTTTGCAGGAGTCCGCAGGGACGCACACATCGATAAGCCGCATATTGGCATAGTCATAATTGAAAGTGTTGTCGCCGATCATCATTCCCGAAACGGTCCTGCTCCCGAAATTCTGCGTGAGGAACGCCTTGAGTTTGTAGGCCGCCTCATTTGCCTCCGGGGCGACCGGCGCGGCATCGAGGGTAAATACAGCGGCCGGGTGGCGCGCGACCGTCAGATAATCGAAATTCGAGGAACCGCCGCTGACGGTTATCGAATTTTCGCCAGCCAGCAATTTCGCGGTGGCCGTAAGCGTGTAAGTGGTAAAGGCGCTGGTCGGAGAATTGGTTAAAAAAGTGGCGAGGGCCGTTGTGCCGCCGTTGATGTAAATGGAGCTGTTGAACCAGTCGTATTGCTTCACCCACATCTGGATGACGAGATCATACATTCCCGTGCTTTCGACCGTAACTTTGAAAGTGAAGCCATTGGCATTGACATACTTGCCGCCCGAAACGCCAGTGCTGTCCTTAACCGTAGCGCCGGAAGCGAGCGCCTGGTCTTCGGCTTCGTATTTAGTCACATCCGCCTGCGCGGCTACCGAAAGGAACAGCCCGGCGGCAAGCGCACGGCATAAAAGAGACATTCCCATATACACACTCCTTGTTTTCTGCAAAATAAATTATCCGGCGTTCATTTCAAACGGATTTTTTCCTTGCGCGCACTTGAAAATAGAGCATTCCGCGGCATCCGGACCGTTTTTTACACGATTTTTTACACGCAGTATGGATCAAGCTCATCCGAAATCATCCTCCAGCAAAAAGGCACGGATATTCGCCTGATGCCGTCACAGCTGAGTGCTCACATATCAAGATATAATTTACCGCCGAGCCTTGAAATGCGTTCCGAAAACTATTCTCTATCGAAAATGGACCTTTCCAGCCACGCGTCCATAAAATCCAATTCTTCCTTTGTATGAAAGTAATGTTCCCCATTTTTCATAATGGTCAAGGTCGCTTTGTGAGAAGAAACAAAATCGTTCAAAATATCAATGGGCGTCAGATTATCGCCATCGCCGTATAAAATTGAAGTTTCAACATTCCAAGAAATCGGATTTTCGCGTACAAAGGAAAGATATTTAAAAGATAGCGTTTCGCCAAAAGTCGTCGGTATTTCGCCTTTATTCTGTAAATCGACTTCGGATACGCGAGCCCAGCTCATCATATTTGAAATAAGATTTTCCATATTCACTATCGGGGAAACGAAAAAAGCGAATGAAGGCTTGCAAGGAAAGTTTCCTAACGAATGCATAGTGAAATAAGTGCCAATGCTGACGGCAAAGATGGCAACGCATTCATAGGTATTTTTCAACGACTTGAATTTTTCTGAAATAAGCGAAGATGTTCCCCACGGCGTAAAATCCGCAATGGTTTTTTCACTTTTCCCATGTCCAGGTAAATCTAAGGAATAGATATCATACCCGAATCTAGAGAAAAGAGAACCGTACCGAATGATTTCAGATCCAGAACCGTCTTTTCCATGAATATAAAGAATCGCCTTTCGCATTAACAAAATGTATAAAAAGCTTGTCCTATAAATAAAAATGGATCAATAAAAGTCAACTCCGCGTCAAAAACTATATTTGCAAAACAATGATCTTACTTGTCGCAGAAAAGCCGTCCGTCGCAAACCAGCATTACAAACCGATGCTGGAACGTCTGGAAGGGGAACATTTTGAAAAGCAGGACGGCTACCTGATAGGCAAGAACCATTGCATCACCTGGTGCGTGGGTCACCTGATCACGCTCGCGACATTCGAGGCGTACCCCGGTTACGAGGGCACATGGAAACTTTCGAACCTGCCTCTCCTCCCCGATAAATTCAAGCTGATGGCGATTCAGCAGACGCTCCACCAGCTGCAAGTCGTGCAGGGATTGATGGAAAAGGCGGACGTGCTTGTGAACGGTGCGGACGCAGGGCGCGAAGGCAACCTGATCTTCGACCTAGTCCTCGATTACACGCCGGCGTTCAAGCAAAAGACGATAAAGCGCCTGTGGGTGAATTCCTACGTAGCGAAGGATCTCGACAAGGCGTGGAAAAACCTCGAGGACGCGACGGCGCGTACAAATTTATCTTATGCGGCGAGGCTCCGGCAACGCGCGGATTGGATGGTCGGGCTGAACACGACGCGGGCCTATACGCTTACGGCGGGCCGCGGAAAGCTGATTTCCGTGGGGCGCGTGCAGACACCGACACTTAACCTAGTCGTGGAACGCGATAGCATCGTCGAGAACTTCAAGGAACTCTTCTATTACGGCGTGGTAGGCACCTGGAAAGGCTGCAAGGCACAGCTCCTCCGCGAGGGCAAAGTCGCCGTGTTCGAAAAGGATGCGGAACCGTTGAAGGTGATCGAAAAATGCACGCCGGATAAGGCGGTGCTCACGTCCGTGGAGACGAGCACTAAAAAGCAGTTCCCCGCGAAGCCCTTCGATTTGACGGAACTCCAGAAAGAAGGCAACCGCCGTTTCAAAATGAGCGCGCAGCAGGTCCTCGACTGCGCACAAAGTCTTTACGAAAAAAAACTCCTCACCTACCCGCGCACGGATTCCGCCTATTTGCCGGACACAATGCAGCACGAGGCCTACGGACTCGCGCTTAGGCTCGCGGGCGAAAAGGAAAAGGCGCTGATGCGGCCCGAAAGCGATAACTTCGTATTCATCAATTCGGGCAATGTGACGGACCACTTCGCCATCATCCCCACCGGCGAAACGCCGAACGCGCTTGAAGAAGCGGAGCGGAAAATCTACGGACTTGCGCGGGAACGCTTCGTAGTGGCATGGCTCAAGCCCTGCGTGTGGGGCGAACTCGAAGCGACGCTCGAATGCGCGGGCGAAATATTCCGCCTCAAGCTGCGCAAGAACGAGGACGACGGCTTCAAGGAGATCGTCCAGGACGAGAAAAAGAAAAAGGACAAGAAAGCGGACGCGAAAGCCGGCGACGACAAAGCCGCGGAAGGCAAGGATGACGAAGAAATTACGAACATCGTGGAAACCTTCCCCGAATGGAAAAAAGGCGACAGCGCTCTCTTCGATTCGCTGGAACTCCAGAAGAAAAAGAAGAGCAAGCCCAAGTATTACACGGAAGCGACGCTCCTCGCCGCGATGAAGACCGCCGGGAAGCAGATCGAAAACGAAGAACTTGCGGAAGCGATGAAGGACCGCGGACTAGGCACTCCGGCGACGCAGGCGGGAATCATCGAGACGCTCAAGAAGCGCGGGTTCATCGAAGCGCAGAAGAACTCGCTCATTTCGACTCCACGCGGGCGCGAAGTCATCGCGCTGATGGACGAGAAAGTGAGATCCCCGGAGATGACCGGCGAATGGGAATACAAACTTTCGCAGGTGGAAAAAGGGACGCTCTCGCCCGTGGAATTCCGGGACGGCATCATCGAATACATAAAGCAACTCTTCGCGGAGCTCCATGCGAAATATGCGTGCCAGTTCGAACGCGAACAGGTCACGGAAAGCCTCCCCTGCCCCGGATGCGGAAGCCCGCTCGAAACCGCGCCGTGGGGCTATGTGTGCAAACAGGGCGAATGCGGATTCAAAATCGGGAACGCGGTCGCGGGCCGGATCCTGAGCCATGCGGAAATGGCGCAGATTTTGAAAGACGGACGCTCGCCGCTCCTCTCCGGCTTCAAAAGCAAGAAGGGAACGACGTTCAACGCGATCCTCACGCTCACTGAAGGCAAGCTCCAGTTCGATTTCAGCGAAGATACGCTCACGCGCACGCCCTCGGAAGAACAATGCCCCAGATGCGGCAAAAAGCTTTTTGACACGGGGAACAAACTCGTCTGCACGGAACCATGCGGTTTTACTTTGTATAAAACGATCGCGGGCCGTGTCCTGAGTGGCGAAGAACTCCACGGACTTTTCACGGACAAGGCGACGCCCGTCCTCAGCGGCTTCACAAGCAAAAAAGGCACGGAATTCAGCGCGAAAGTCATATTCGACAAGGATTTCAAGGCGACGTTCGCCTTCGAAAACGACGGACATTTCCACGGAACGGAAACGAAATACGCGTGCCCGCTCTGCAAGCATTCCCTCGAAGAAAACAGGAACGCGCTATTCTGCGCTCACGACCCCTGCAAATTCACGCTGTTCAAAACAGTCGCAGGGCGGAAGCTGAAAGCCGCTGAAATCAAGGCGCTCCTGGAAGAAGGGCGCACTCCCCCGCTCGAAGGCTTCAAAAGCAAGAAGGGCACGGAATTCGAAGCCTCGCTGAAATTCGACGAAGCGGGAAAAGTCGTATTCGATTTCCCCAGACGGAACTTTCCCTGCCCGCTCTGCGGCGGACACCTCAGCAAGTACGCCGATTCCTACACCTGCGGGAACCCGCAATGCGGCTACCGGATCCCGAAAGTCTTCTACGGCAGGGAATTCAGCGACGCCGAAGTGGAAAAGCTCCTCACCGGAAAAAAGACGGACGCTCTCGAAAAGTTCAAAAAGAACGAAACCACGTTCCGCGCCGCGCTGGAGCTCCGCGAAGGGGGCAAGCTCGGCTTCAACAGGGAAAGCGTGGAAGTGATCAAGGGATAAAAGAAGATATCCTTCCCGGCGCTACGCTTTGTACTTCGGTCCGCGGTTATCGGAAACGCATTGATTTCTGGAGTAATGGTCCGCATATTTCGAAAGAACGGAATTTATCATATTCTGATATTTTGTCCGATTTTTTTTCGCGGCAGCCTTGAAAAAGCGGATGCAGGATGCATCTAGCAAAATCGTTATCTTCTCCTTTTTAATTTTTTTTACAAGCGCCGACGGAGGCGGAAGGAAATCCTCCGTTTCTACGGCAGCATCAAACGCATCCATAATGTCTTTATCAGGATCCGTGTATATATTTTTCTTCATATCGTCTCCTACCTTGGCGCCAATATCCGGCGCCAAAAATTCTAATAACGTCATTCCGCATTGTAAAACGCACCGTCATAATTCCCATCTGTGTTTTTCCTACACAAAACCAGCGCTTTTCTACAGAAGAATGTTTTAAATCTGCAAAAATCATGCGACGTTCATCGAAGAAAGCATCCTGCGCTTCTTCAAACGAAACGCCGTGCTTCCTCTGATTAGCCATATTCTTTTCTTCATCCCACTCAAACGTCATAATGTTAATATACATATTTTTATAAGGCAAACAATCCATATATAATTACAATAGGATAAATATGCCTTTTCCCGACATCTGAACTTCGCCGATTTTCATTGCGCAAAACTCAAAGCGATTCAGGCAGATTCCGTTCAGGGCAGCACGACTTTACCGGTCACGCCGGGTTCGATGGACTCATCCTCATTCTTGAAAATGATCTTGACCGTGCGGAGCATACTCGCCTTGTCGACCACCGGAGAGACGAACACGACCCGCCCGGTGCGCTTCTGCGGGGTTTTATTCCCGTTCAGAAGGAGCTCCACGTCCATCCCTTTTGCCAGGGATTTCGCCTCCGGCGCATAAATATAAGCGGTCATACGGCAAAGGCGGACATTCGCCATTGTCACCAACGGTTCCAGGGCCTGAACGCTCTCCGAACGGTTCTTTGCGATTTTCACGATTTCCCCGTCAAAAGGAGCGCGGAGCACCCGTTTTTCCAGCTGGACCAGCGCCGTCTTATATTCCAGTTTTTCCTTCTCCTTAGTCATCTGCATCTTTTCATAATCCGCAAGGGCGACCTTGTAATCCAGCTCCTTTTTCCAGACATCCTCTTCGCTCACCGCCTTGGATGTTTCGAATAAAGTTTTCGTCGCGAGATAATCTTTCTTATAGGTTTCCATTTTAATTTGTGCAGAATGGAAATCCGCTTCGTTTTCCGCGATGAGCCGGGTCATCTGCACCTGAAGTTCTTCCTCGCCTTTATCCAAGGTCAGAATCACGGTGCCTTTCCGGACGAACGCGCCCTCCTTGAACATGATCGAGTCTATCCTTCCGGGAACGGTCATCCCCATCGCCGCCTGCGCGATCGGTTCCGTCACGCCGTCAAAAGCCTTTCCCGCGAATGCGGAGCAAGCTGCAAACATTATAAGGAACAGGGCGCACTTCATCATAAACCGCTGAACCCGCCGGAAAGGAGGTAGGAATTTGTCGTGCCCGCGCCGGAATATATTCCGCCAAGGTCATCAATCGCGGCGGCATCGCGGATATCCTTCGCCGGAACCTTGTAAAGACGGATGAAATACTCCTTCCCGGAAGTCAGAGCGGAAGCGGGTTTCAGGAACAGCGTCTTTGCGTCACCGGAAAAAGAATAATCAACGGCGACGGTATCGCCGGCGGCGCTTTTCAGTATGACGAATTTGGAGATTCCCGTCTGCTTCATATATGCGGTGTCCAGCGCACGGTTGAACGTCACCGACAGCGTGGAATCCAGCGGGAAATCCGAGCGCGGCGTTTCTGTCGATTTCAGTTCGTAGAGGGAAGAATGGTTCTTCACCACATTCGAATTCACGGGACAGATGCCTTCCTCGGTATAAATGAGAATCGCGCCGGAAGAGAACGTGAGTCCTCTCGCGATTTCCCCGGATGCGGCGGTCAGGTCGAACGTGACCGAAGAAACGGCGAGCGCGGAGGATGCATCCGAAGTTCCGGGAGCGGTTCCGAAATTCGCCGTCGGGAGCGGATTCACATTCCGGATCGTGGCGACGGTCTTCGAGCTATTCCATGTCACCGCCGTCTGCACGGCGTTCGATTTCACGTCGGTCATGTTCACCTTGAACGGCACAGCAGCCGATGCCGAAGTATTGATCGCCTCCGAAAAAGTGACGACAAGGCTATCGCCGACCGCCTTAAAGACCCGGTAAGCCGCACCCGTCCGGTTGTTTACAGACAAAACGTTCACCTGATACTTTGTCTTCCACTTGACGCCGAGGGCGTTGTAGAGAACATTCCCTGAGGGCGTCTTAATATCAAAATCAAGCCCGTAAAGCACATTGGGCGCAAGCGACACGGAGGGGGCGAAAACGATAGTGTCGCCGCGAAGGGAAATATCCCCGCGCTGAATCCCCGTGGGGAGCGAAGTCGAAGTGTCAAGGGCGCTGAATCCGATGACGGATGCCACAGGCAGCGAAGAAACGATGTACACGGTATCCAGGGGCTTCAGATCCTCGCGCATCTTCCCCGCCGTGGAAAGGGTATTCGTCCATCTGACAGTATAGGCGTCCGGTTCGTATTTAGAATAAATTTCCGCATTTTCCAGCACGAGACCGTTTTTAGAGTATACGGTCACGTTCAAGCCGACGGAATCCCCCGCCGCCGCGTCCAGGCGCTGATCGGGGCGTACGAACAGGGTATCTCCATGAATCCAGGCGGATGCATTGGCGAGCGCTCCCCGCACATAAAGCGACCCTTGCCCCTTTGAGGCTTCCGAGAACGCGACTTTGGACAAATCCGTATTCAGGGAATCCGAAAAACGGATCCAGAGCGTATCGTACATCGCAAAGGAGGAAACGTATTTCCCGGAAGTCTGCCATGTATTGGAGGAAACGATATGCAGGCCGGCTCCCGTTTCGAAGCGCGCAGTGCTGTCCAGAAGGATATGCACGCGCTCCTTACCGCTCAGGGTATAACCGTAAATATCCGCGGTGAAAAGTTTATTCGCCGGGAAATTCTTATCGTGCCGCAGGAACACGGTATCGCCGGTGACCTTCGGATTCACCAGGAACGCGGAATCTCCGTAAGTGAGCGAGACGCTCAAATTTTCCGGATCAAGAGCCTTTTTCATTACAAAGTAAGGCACGGCGAGCGGAGAGATGTTCTTCAGTCCGAGTCCATCGGCATCGAGCACGTTCGATGACACGACGAACGACGGATTTTTCACCGAAGAATCCTTCGCCATGAACGTCCGGCCCGCGTCCTGCGCATATCCGCTCTGAAGCCGGGGCAGCGTGCCGGGATTCGCCACATAGCGGAGCCCTCCGTAAGATTTCGCAGAAAATGTGATCTTCCAGTTGGAATCCGCAGGAAGTCCCGAAAAAGAATAACGCCCCAGGGAATCCGTAACGGCGAGGAACGATTCCGGCGCATTGTTTACAAACGTCGTATCAAGATACTGGAGGCTCACGAGCACGCTTTCCGCCGGAACCTTCAGCCCGGAATCATCGAGGACAAGATAGACGTCCCCCTTGAGGGATGCGTTCAGGGGATACAGGCGCACGACGCGCGCCCCGTTCGCGACGATGCCTTCCATCGCAGAAGACTCTCCGGTGGAGCTCACGTTCAGCACGCGCTCCCCGTAATAGAGCGTATCTTCCGAGCCATCCGAATCCGTCACCCGGAAATAAGAGAAGCGGAAAGACTGCGCTCCGTACGCGAGATTTTCGATATAAAAGGCGCCCGTGCCATCCGTGGACACGGACTTCATGTCGCCGTCGCCGTTCTGGTATGTTATTTTCGCTCCGGACAGTCCTTTATTGTCAACGCCATCGACGACGTAGCCGGAAAACGTCCACTTGGAATATTCGTTTGTTTCGGAATCGCTGACGCCGCAGCCGCTCAGCAAAACGCTAGTTGCAAAAATGAGAAAAAAGGCACAGAATAATTTATTGTTCATAACGTTCCAAAATATAGATAGTTCCGCCGCCCTTGAAGGGCGACGGAACTATTAATTTATTCTAACCGTTCACAGCCTCATGCGTTCCCGAGCGACACGGAGAACGTGCCTGCGGTCACCGCGGTAAGGCGGATGACGTAGCGGTCCGTCTCGTTCGGGGAATCGGGGATATCGACCGCGTAATAGTAGCCCGGTGCGGAAGACACGCTCCTCGCGGTGCCGTTCTCGTCCCATTCCCAGAGGAGCTGGGGCGTCATGCTGCCGTTCACCGCCAGTACCACGTTCGGGTGCCAGTACGCGTCGCCGACGGGCCACGTCGTGGAAACGAGCTCCACGGTATCGCCGGCGGCGACGGTGATCGTCTTCGCGCCGTCCGAGAGATCGTAAGTCGCCGAGACTTCGCCCGTGCCGGAATTGCCGCCGGCCGCGCCCGCGCCGTCGAGGAACGAGCTCAGGGACGGGAACGTCTCGGGTTCGAAGTCGTTCGAGACGAACGCCTCGAGAATGTCCTTGTCGTTCTCCGAAAGTTTCGAGAGAACGGAAGAGACGTCCGCCCGGTAAGCCGCCGAATCCGCATACGTCCTGGAAGAGACTCGCGTGTCGCCCGGATCGCCGACGAGCACGTCCGTCTGGCCTTCGTTCGCAATGAGGACATCCTTGCCCGCGCCGCCGAGCACGAAGTCGTTATCCTTTCCGGCATCGATGAGGTCATCGCCGGAGAGCGCCGATTCCGTAAGCACCACGCCGGGGACACCGCCCGCATTCCACTTGTTCATGAACGTATCCGCGGTGGTATTGCCCATGCCGATGTACGCTTCGTTGTTGGATGTGTTTATCGTGAGCTGGTCCAGAATGATTTCCGTGTCCGGGATGCGAACGCCGACGGGATTGTAATCCGTCATTTCCACGTCCGCATTGTCACCGACCGCCACATCATCGCCGACGCCGGTGTCAATGGCATCGCTGCCGTTGCCGCCGATGACCGTATCCTGATTGCGGCCCGTGGTAATGAAGTCATTGCTGTCCGCTGCGGCAGTGCTCCCCGTAAAGGAAGCCGCCATGGAATCCGCGGTCACGACCTTGTTCCTGTAATCCGCAGGGAGTTCGTTCACTCCGTACGGAATGTCCAGGGCAAAGTTCACCTTTCCGTTGTCGCCGATGACTACGTCCTTGTCGAAATCGCCATTTTCCGGCAGAGCCTTTTCAGTGCCATCCGCATTCTGCGTGTTATTCACCACTACCTGAACGCCGGTGATGGCCGGCATGTTCTTGGGCCACTGACCGCTGCCGGTGTGATAGTTCTGCAGGAACACATTGAACGTGGAACCCGTCACATTGTGGAACACCACATAGTTTCCGATCATTTCCATGCTCGGCGTGATCCCGTTGCTCACATCGGTATTCGCGCTGGAGGCCGTCACTTCACGGAATCCACCGTTGAAGTTGTTGCCGGTCCAGTCGTTGAGATAGTAGCTCTCCCCGGCATAGCTGCCGCTCGCCGCACTGAAGATCTGGTAGATGTAGTTATAGGTGTCCGTGGAGGAATTTTCCACATCCAGGTAAACGTACACATCGTAGGCATTATTGCCGACGACCGCATCCAGATTCGTGAGCGAGAGCTGAATCCGCTGCTGGGACTGAGCCTGAAGATAACTGTTGAAGAGTCTGGAATTTTCCGAATCGGAATCCAGCTCGTCGTGATATTCCTCGGTAACGCTGCTGTTGTTGCGGCCCGAAGGATTCGCATCCGTGGTATCGTAGGCGAGAATGCTCACCCCCACCGATGTGGTGGAATGACGTTCGCCATCCTCCGTGTAAGTCAGATTCATCGGAACCGTAACGTCATTGTGGCTCACTCCATGGACATAGAAGCGTCCATTGTACAGACCGATGTTGTTCCAGTTGGAATCCGCCACGACGCCCGCACGCCCGTTCACCAGGGAATCGTTATCCGCATTCAGGGACGTCAGACTGATGCTGAACACCTTGAGCCCCGCCGTGGTCCAGTCCGAAAGCGCCGAAAGCATCGCCGCGGAAAGTTCGCTCACGGAGGCCACGGTATCGTCGGCCTCGGAATCGGTGTCCGGGGAATGCTTGGCGGCGAACATGACCGCGTCCAGCTCGTCCTGGCTCTGCGTCAGGATGCGGTCCGTGCCGTCACCGCCCACCACGGTATCATTGCCGTTTCCGGTCACGATCGTGTCGTTGAAGGTGAGGCCGGAGACATCGCCGCTGTAGCCTGTGGAGACAGATTTTGTCACTTCCTCAACGCCATCGCCGTCGCGGTCCATCAAGGTGATGGATGCATCATCGCCATAAACGAGATCGGCATCGCTCTCGCCGTAGCGCACATCGCCGAACGTCGCAATGACGTCGCTCCCGGCGCCGCCGATCACAATGTCGTCGCCGCCGCCCGTGCTGATGGAATCATTGCCGCCCACGGCATCGCCGGAAGAAGCCACCTTGTCCTGAGCCCGGTAGGTGCCCTTCACCTGAATGCCCGCAATGCTTGGCAAATCAAGCCCGTTGAGCGGCTCGTCCGTCACGCCGTCCGTGATCTCGATGCGGAAGTCGTCGCCGGTGAGACCTGTGAACACGACGCAATTCGCGGCGGTGGCCCCGTCTGCGCTATGCGATGTAGCCAGGACGTATTTGCCGCTGAACGTGTTCTCCGCGGAATCGTTGACGTAGAAGCTCTCGACTGCGGAATCGTTCCGGTACAAGGTGATCTTGCGCACGCTAGAGCCCGACTTGGAATGGTTCGAGGGCGCGTCGAGATACACGGCGACCTGGTATTCCGAGAAATGCTGGGATAGTCCGTCCACGCCGACACAGAGGATGTTGTTGCACTGGTTGTTCGGAGCCGTCGTGAGAAGGCCCGCGCCCATGAGAGACGCGTCGCCCGCGGCGATCGAGGAGGACAGCTCCTGCGTATAGGCCTGAAGGTTTATGGATGTGTCCGTCGAAGTCAGGCGGTGGCTTTCGGAGCCGCCGTAAGAGAGCGTCACGCCCGTGATGCGCTCGCCCGTGGCGAGTTTCACGATTTCGGATGGATCGTTTCCGTAAGTGCCCGCAACGGAGCCCTTCACATTGTTCCAGTTGGCGTAGCGGAATGCGGCGCCACCGTTCTCATCCGAAGCGCCCGCGAGGACGCCGGATGCGATGCCGGAGGACGCGGAGCCTTGGAAGTTGAAGCTGATGATTCCCGTGTTCTCCACGCCGGTAGCCGTGCCCTGGAAGGTCCGGTAGCCGTTATCGCCGAGCACCACGTCGCGGTCGTTGGAGTAGGCATCGCGGATGTCGCCTGACAGGCCGGAGATCCGGGTGTCCACCCCGGTGACGATCGTGTCGTCGCCTACGCCGCCGAAAACGGTGTTCCTGCCGATGCCCGCGTCGATCGTGTCGTCGCCGCCGTCAAGACGGCCCTCGTCGGACACGCGCACCGGATTCCTGGATTCATCCAGCTCTAGCTCGCCGCCATCGCCCACGATGATGTCATCGCCGGAACGGCTGGTGAGAGTATCGTTCACGGTGCCGCCGAAGAGGACGTTGTCCCCGTCGCCGGTATTGATGGTATCCGCACCGCCCATGGAATCGTCCGCCGTGCGGACATAATGCAGATAGCGCTTCACCTCGTCGCCGTACTGCGGGGCGGCATTCGCGCCCGTCACCAAATCGAAATCCAGCCGTCCGCCATCGCCCAGGGCGACATTCGTGGAACCGTTGATCTGAATGGTATCGCCGTCGTTACCGCCAAAGACAATGTTGTCATCGCCGTTGATGGTGATGGTATCGTGCTGAGAGGCATCCTGATTCTCATTATCCGCATCATTCATCGTCTGGAAGAAGGTCGCTTCCCGGCGCACGCCATCGGTCTGGAGATAGGCAGGGACGCTTTGAATGGAGCCCGTGCCGCGATCCGGTTCCGTCGCATAATCCGAATTATCTGCGGCATTGACTTCCGTACCCGTGGAGCCCAGACGGGTCACCACCTTGCCATTTACATCCGTGTAGATCACCTGACCGCGGTCCCCGAACACGTATGCGCTGTTGTCCACCGTGATGGCGTCGGCACCGTAACCGCCGAAGACGATGAGCCCCT
>Ga0172378_10004107_pt1 | contig 13676 bp, 7 predicted proteins | sample GrowelOW332metaG_FD_119755 | JGI IMG/M metagenome (GOLD analysis project Ga0172378, IMG submission 119755) | Groundwater microbial communities from an aquifer near a municipal landfill in Southern Ontario, Canada - Pumphouse #3_1 metaG | ecosystem: Environmental > Aquatic > Deep subsurface >... | reverse complement strand
CGGGAGCGGATCCGGAGCTGGAAGCTCCGGCCACATTCTGGGAACGGGAACGGGAGCGGATCCGGAGCTGGAAGCTCCGGCCACATTCTGGGGGCGGGAGCAGGAGATGCGAGTTGAAGTTTGCTTTTGACCTGTACAACAAGCCCTTACATGTTACAAAAAAAAACAAGATAGCGATGTTAAACTCGAATCAACATAAGAATGAATCTGGTGTCGCGTTGATCATGGTTTTAGGGGTATTAGCGGTATGCATGCTGTTGATATCGCATTTGATGATGGTGAGCGAAGTCATCAGCCGTGAAGCGTTAGTGGTTTCCCGGAAGTCCCGTTTGCGTTATCAGGCTGAATCGGCAGCGGATTCGACATTTTGGATGCATTTGACCGATCGTCGCTTGTTCAGTAACCGTCGTCTGGGGCAGCGCGAAGATGACGAAATGCGTTTATCGAACAATTTTCCGCCCTGGATGCTGGATCGTCGTCCGCATCTATTTGATAATGGGCTGGTGGTGACCTATCTTTCGTCCGGGGAAGAGGGTTTTAAAGTCAGTGAACCGAATGCCTTGCGTGATTATATATCCTCGGATGAGGTCGATTTGTTGGAGGAAGTCGATATTTTTCTTGACATCCTGGGGGATTATACCGATGCGGATGACCTGCATAAATTATTCGGTATGGAAGCTGACCATTATGCTGCAGAAGGATTTCCCACGCTGCCGCGAAATGCTGTTATGGAATTCAAGGCTGAGCTCTACTGGCTGCCCAATTGGCGCAATGTCATTCCGGGCGAGATCGCCATTGTGCCGCCGTACGGACTATCCTTTCCGACGACAGCCCGGAATGCCAAGCCATCCTTTTTTTCGGCTTCAGAGGATAATATTCAGCGGATACTTGATTTGACGGAAAGTGAAATGGAAGAGGTGCGTTTTGCCCGCCAGCAATGGGAAGCAGACGGAACTGCGCCGGATGAAGTCCTTTCGGAAGAATTATGGAGCAAAGTGCGTAACGCGTTTGATTTCACGGAAAACAATCTGGCTGTAGTGACTGCGCTTGCTTTTGAACCGGATCGTTCGCTGCAAGGTTCGTATCGCATCACCCGGGAGGCAAATATGTCGAAAGCCACCTGCTACAGTGACAAGAAACTGCAGACGCTGGCCATCTGGGAACGGATTCTGGAGTGAAGACCAAGCCCCGTGGACGTGTTTTTAGAGCAACGAGCGCGGATCAACATCGATATAAATATTTACTTTACGGTCCCGGCGTAAGGTCAACGTGTGCCGGATACAGGCAACCATATTTCGGATGTGCTGCCCTCGTAAAAGCAGCTGAAAGCGATAATAGGTATTGATTTTGGCCAGTGGAGCCGGCATGGGGCCGATGACTTGCACTGTTTTATCCAGAGTTGGCTGAAGCTGTTCTGTGAATTTTTCTGCTGCGTTGCGTACACATTCTTCATCTGTACTGCGGAAATGCACCATTAGCATGCGTGAAAAGGGTGGAAATTCGAGGGCTTCCCGGCTGGGCATTTCAGCATCATAGAAGGCATGGAAATCATGTTTTTGGGCGGCCTGCAGGGCAAAATGATAAGGGGTATAGGTCTGGACGAGGACCAGCCCGGGGGTTTCTCCCCGTCCGGCTCGCCCGGCCATCTGGGTAATCAGTTGGAAGGTGCGTTCTCCGCTGCGGAAATCCGGCAGGTTTAGTCCCATATCAGCCTGTATCAGGCCGACCAACGTTACATTCGGGAAATCCAGTCCTTTGGCGATCATCTGTGTTCCGATCAGGATATTAATATGTCCTTTGCGGAAAGCGTCCAGGATTTTCCGATACGAATCTTTTGTGGTCATGCTGTCCGAATCCATCCGGGCGACCAGAGCCTGTGGGAAAAGGGCGCGGGTAATCGACTCAATTTTTTCTGTGCCGAAGCCTGCATATCGGATGCCGGGATCGCCGCATTTCGGGCATTTGGTCGGCGCTTGCATCTGGGCGCCGCATAGATGGCAAAGCAGTAATTCCTCTTTACGGTGATAGGTACAGGTGACACTGCAATGTTCACAGGTGGCGGTGTAGCCACAGCTGGTGCACTGCATTTGACTGGCAAAGCCCCGGCGATTCAGAAAAATCATTGTCTGTTCGCCACGAACCAGGCGTTCCTTGATTTGAGTAACCAAGCGGTTGGAGAAGATTGTGCCTTTCCCGGTCAGCGCTTTTTCCTGTGTCATATCAATCAATTCCACCAGCGGCATTGGGCGAAAGTCGATGCGGGAGGCCAGGTTGAGTATCTTATAGCGCCCCTTTTTGCAATTATAATACGTTTCCAAAGAAGGTGTTGCGCTGCCAAGCAAAACGGTGGCATGCTGCATTTTACCGCGCACCACCGCCACATCTCGTGCATGATATCGGGGGCTGTCTTCCTGCTTGTAACTGTTTTCATGTTCTTCATCGACGACAATCAGCCCCAAGGAACGAAAAGGCGCAAAGACTGCTGAACGCGGGCCGATGGCGATTAGACTGCGCCCATCATTGATCCGGCTCCATTCGTCAAAGCGTTCGCCATCGCTTAAACCGCTGTGCAGAACACTGACCAGATTGCCAAAACGCTGCCGGAAACGATCGCAGGTCTGCGGTGTCAGAGAAATTTCCGGCACCAGGACGATGGCTTGGCGCTGTAGTTGCAGGCAATGCTGGATGGCTTGCAGGTAGACTTCCGTTTTTCCGCTGCTGGTGACGCCATGCAGCAAAATGGTGGCTGCATCGCGTTTCTCCAGGGATTCGATGATTTTTGTCAGCGCTTCCTGTTGCTGATCGGTCAGTTTTTTGGGGCTGTCGGGTTGGATGATGGTATCTCGGAAGGGGTTTCGTTCAACGACTCGTTTTTCTTTACAGAGCCAGCCTTCCTGGCAGAGTTTATTGATCAGCTGTTCACTGGCATCGACCAGACCCAGCAATTCTTTTGTCGGCAGGGCACCCACCCGGTGTATGGTACGGATGAGCGTTTGTCTTTTTTCGCTGAGGGCGGTGAATTCTTCATTAAAATTGGCCGCTTTGGCGGTCAAGCTGACGAAAAAAATCTGTTTGTGTTCCATTTCGCCTCTGCGTACGACGGCGGGTAGCATGGCCCAGACGGCATTTTCCAGCGGACAACAGTAATATTCACTGATCCATTCAGCGAGTTTCAGCAGCTGGGGTGGCATTTGCTGTGCATCCGCTTCCAAACTCAACAGCGATTTGAGCGTTGCAAACGTGGAACTTTGCTTCAAGCGGATGACGTATCCGGGTTTGGCTTGATTTCGAAGTGGGGCAATGACCCGGCTGCCAACCCGGATTTGTGGGCGGAGCGAGGCCGGAATATGATAATCAAGTCCTTTATCCAGTGACAGATTAAAGACAACCTCGGCAATTTTGTCAGGGCTGGAGTCCAGCATGTTTTTGTTTCATTCCATAGTTGAAGATCGTGTGATTTTACCAAGCTTAACAATAATCGGCAAACAAATTTTCGCAAGCCGGAAGAAGCGGGAACTTCACCCCGTTGCTGGGAGTCTAAAATTTTTCAGGGGGCAGGTTGGGGTCGTGGCTCCATATAGCCGGCTAAGAGGCCGGGCGTATGGTTTTGTTTGTGACAAACGTGTTGCTGGGAGTTCCTTGGAAAAGCTTCTTTTGCAGGTTTGGCGGCGTGTATTTTCGGGGGGGGGACTTATATTAGCAGTTTGACTTGCAAATTTTGTGATGGTGTAACGAATATTATTGATGAAAAGGAGAACAAATCGATGGCCAAGAAGCATCAATTTAAAACTGAAGTACAGCAACTTCTGAATCTGGTAATTCATTCGCTTTATTCCAATAAGGAAATTTTTTTACGGGAATTGTTATCCAATGCCTCGGATGCGATTGACCGGGTTCGTTTTGAAGCGTTGAAAGAGGAAAGCCTTCTGGAAAATGATCCGGACTGGAAAATCAAGATTACGGTTGACAGCACGGCTCGTTTGTTGACCATTTCGGACAATGGGATTGGAATGACTTCGGAAGAAGTCGAGAAAAATATTGGCACGGTGGCGAATTCCGGTACCAAGCATTTTCTCGAACAGCTGCAAGAGAGTAAGGAGAGTTTGCTGCCGGAATTGATTGGGCAGTTCGGGGTTGGCTTTTATTCTGCCTTCATGGTGGCTGATAAAGTGACGGTGCTTACTCGCCGAGCTGGGGAAGCAAATACTGCAGTACGCTGGGAATCCACTGGCGATGGCTTTTATACTCTGGAACCCGCCGAACGCGAAAAACGCGGAACGGATGTCATCCTTCATGTGGCTGAAGAAAATGCAGAGTTTCTGGAAGAATGGAAGATTCGTAAGATCATCAAGAAGTATTCTGATTTTGTCGAGCATCCGATCTGCATGGATATTACCCGTGAAGAAGTGGAACGTGATGCGGATGGCAAGCCGGTGGAAGGCGCTGAGAAGAAGGTCACGGTCACCGAAGAGACCCTGAATTCCCGCAAGGCCATTTGGCTGCGCCCCAAGAGTGAAATCACAAAAGAAAATTACGACGAGTTTTATAAACACGTCAGCCATGATTTTCAGGAACCTTTTGAGACGATTCATTGGAATGTCGAAGGGCAGGCAGAATTCAAAGCCCTGGTATATATTCCGCAACGCGCCGGCACGGATCTTTTCATGCAGGAACAGAAGAACAAGGGACTCCAGCTTTATGTGCATCGGGTTTTTATTACAGACAATTGCGAGGAACTCCTGCCGAATTATCTGCGCTTCCTGCGAGGTGTCGTGGATTCTTCCGATCTCCCGCTGAATGTTTCGCGAGAAATACTGCAGGAAGCCCGCGCCCTGAAAATTATTCACAAAAATATCACAAAAAAAATTCTCGATACATTGGTTGAGATGAAGGACAAGCAGGCCGATCGCTATGATACCTTCTGGGTAAATTTTGGGAAAGTGCTCAAAGAAGGGCTGCACAGCGATTTTGAAAACCGTACCCGCCTGCAGGAACTCTTGCTGTTCGAAACCTCTTCAACCGAACCCGGAAAACGCAGTTCGCTGAGCGATTATGTCAAGCGCATGCCGGAATCCCAGAAAGAAATCTATTATCTTACGGCGGAAGACCGTAAGGCGGCGCAGAATTCTCCTCAGCTGGAAATTTTCAAAAGCAAAGGCTGCGAAGTCCTTTTCATGACCGATCCGATTGACGAGTGGATTGTCAATGATATTGGGACTTTTCAAGAGAAGAAGCTGACCTGCATTACGAAAGGTGATGTTGACTTGGACAGTGAGGAAGAAAAGAAAGCCAAAGAGGAAATCCGCAAAGCGGCAGCGGAAGAAAACAAGGATTTGTTGGCTCGTTTAAGTGAACTTTTGTCGGAGAAAGTCAAAGAGGTTCGTTTTTCCAAGCGTTTAACCGAGAGTGCTTGTTGTTTGGTCAGCGATGAGTGGTCGATGGGCGTTCAAATGGAAAAGATTCTCAAGGCTATGCAGCAGGAAGTTCCCACTTCCAAGCGGATTCTGGAGTTGAATCCGGGACATCCCCTGGTTGCCGGAATGCGCAAACTGCATGCCAAAGACAGTAAACATCCGAAGTTGGAGGAATACGCTCAGCTGCTTTATGATCAGGCGTTGCTGATGGCTCAAATGCCCATTGAAGACCCGCTGGCCTTTGCGAAACGGGTTAGCAACCTGATGACCGAAGAAGCGTCCAGAATTGCGGAATAAATGGCTTTGAGGCCACTATCTAGGAAGCGTGAGCTATGGAGCGCCGGCGTCCTCGCCGGCATCCGACGGAATTGTTTAGGGTCGGGGAAGCGGGCTAAAGCTCGCTGAGGCTACGCAGCCTAAAGGCTGAACTACAAACGTACCCGTCGCCCCTGCTCTTTGGTCGTGCATCTCAAAAAGGGCGTGAGCTATGGAGCGCCGGCGTCCTCGCCGGCATCCCGCATTGTGGTTCGTTTTCGTTCCGAAAAATGGAGATGTCCAAGTAGTTGCCGAGGCTAGAACTACAAACGCACACGTCGCCCCTGCTCTGCATGCGTTGCTTACAAAAATTCTTCTACAAATCAGGAAACAGTGGGATTATGGCAAAACTACGTTATGGAATCATTGGTGTCGGCGGATGCGGGACAGGCAAACATCTTGCCTCCTATTCGCTTCTGAAGGATGATGTGGATATTATCGCAGTCTGTGATATACGTGGTGGGCGGGCCGATGAAATCGCCGATGCTTACAATGTAGAAGCTTCCTTTACGGACTACCGGGAAATGCTGAAATCCGAGAATCTTGATTTGGTCAGCGTGGCTACGCCGAATCATCTGCATGCCCCGATCACGATTGCGGCATTGCAGGCCGGCTGTCATGTACATTGTGAAAAGCCGGCTTCGCTGACTCCAGCTTTGGTGCAATCGATGGTGGCGGCAAAAAACAGCTCTGGTAAAAAATTGATGATCGGCCTGAACAATCGTTTCACTACTTGGGCTCAGTTGGCGAAGCAGTGGATTGATGCAGGACGTCTTGGTGAAATTTATCATGCCAAATGTGGTTGGAAAAGGTGCCGTGGCATTCCGGGGAAAGGGGGCTGGTTTACCACAAAATCGCAATCCGGTGGGGGGCCGCTGATTGATTTGGGGGTTCATTTTCTGGATGTCACTAACTATCTGATGGGATTTCCGGTGCCCCAGTCGGTATCTGGGCAAACCTACAGTAAATTTGCTGACAAGCAGGCTTTTAATCCGCGAGCCAGCGGCTATACCGGCACCTATGATGTCGAAGACTTGGCCGTCGGTATGGTTCGTTATGCCAATGGCTGCACACTGGACTTAGAATTCAGTTGGGCGTCGAATATCGAAGAGGAGTACACCTTTGTGGAACTCTATGGCGAGCAGGGGGGCTTGAAGTATGAAAAAGGGAAACTGACCCTGATCGAGGATTTCAATGGCACGATCCTGAAAATGGCACCCTGTCTGGCACAGGATGAAAACTGGGGAAATGTCGAAACCAGACACTTTGTACATTGTATCAAGAATGACGAAGAAGTCCTGTCCAGGCCGGAAGAAGCCGTGATCGTTATGAAAATGATCTGCGGCTTGTATCAATCGGCCGAAATGGGTAAGGAAGTTCAGCTGAAAGGCTGACATTGTAGCGCTTGTTGCAGACGAAATGTCGGATGTTCGTCATGCTGGTGTGCGGATGATAATCAGGTGGACATGAAAGATGACAACGATAAAAGAAATGTTTTCGAAGTAGTGACTGCTGAGAGTCAATCTCCGGTAGCCAAATGGCATTATTGGCTGCAGATTCCGGAAGTGTGGATTATTGCTTTCTCGGTGATCTGTTTTGTTGTTCTGGCGTTGTGGTATGGCGGTCTGATGCTCGGGAGTGTCGAGCATGGGCACAAAAAGGCTGGGGTCTTGCTGGGTACAGTAGCGGCGCATCTGGTTGGTGGAGTGATCCCCGGGGTGAGTGCCTGCGCAGGATCGGTATTTTATTCCGCTTGGGAAAACATCCTGATCAACATGCTGGTTTCCTCGGGCATCGTCTGTCTGGTCTATGGTTTTTTCTGCTTGTCTTGTCGGAAATTGTTCCGCATCTCCTTTCTGGAAAGTGCCTTTCAGAGTTTGCAGAAATCTGCGGATTCCCAGAAGAAAACCTGGGTTCGCTTGGGAGTGCCGGGAATTTTCCTCTTTGTTTGGATTCCTTTTTTTATGACAGGACCAATTATCGGCTCAATTCTTGGCCGGATGATTGGCCTGGGAATTTTTGTCAACCTGTTTACGGTAATTTTTGCTAGTCTGACTTCGATTATGACCTGGGTTTTCTTCTGGGATCGACTTTCCAGATTCATCGGTGAAGTCTGGTTGGAAGCTGTATCCGTAGGCCTGGTCAGCTTGATCCTGCTGTATTTCCTTTTTGCCAGAATTCGTGAAATCTACCGGGGGCTGAAGAAAGGGACTTGAGATGGACTGCGCATGCCTGCAATGCCGGGAAATTTTTCGGCTCATTCTGTTGCTGATTTTGCTATTGACGGGTGCCTGCCGGACAATTGCTCCGCCTGAGACTGCTTTTTCGATTTGGCAGAAAGAATATCAGGGGATCGCAATGACCGCTATTGATCACTCGGATGGCTTGAACTTGTTCCTGCCGCCGGCAGCCATTTATTTTGCCTCAAAGCAAGCTGTCGAAACGCAGGCGCCCCAGATCCGACGAAAAGATATCGGGACTGCTCGCGAGGCTCTGGATCAATATTGCCAGGCTTGGACGGATTTGCTGCAGCGGAAACTGCCTGCCGGCATGGAATTGTCAGCGCCCTTTTCTCTGCCTTTGCCACCTTGGATGATGGTATTGCAGGAAGAGGACTTCCAGACGACGGTAAAATATTTGTACCAAGGCTTGGCACAGGCCGGACTGAGCAACGAGCAGAAACAGCATTTGCAGCAGCTCGTTTTATTTCATGAACAGCAGCGTTTGCTGGCTAATGTGTTGAACAGTTTTGATAAAATCAACCGCGGGCAAGATTGTGACCTTAATAAGGCAGTGCAGGAATTCCGGATTTTCCGAGAGTTCCAGCAGGAGTTTGCAGCAACGTTGAAAGAGGCATTGGCCGAAGACCTTCTTACCCCTGGTCAGAGGGTTGATGAATTGCTTTCTTCTCTGCTACAGGTGCCGCAGTTGGAAACTCCTCTGCGCAGTCTGCCCTCCCTTTGGATGGCCGTTCAAGAAGAAGCGGACAGGCCGATTGTGGCAAACAGAAAAACCCTTCAAGAGTGGCGTGACTTGCAGCCGGAAGCGTTGCGTTTTGCTGCTATCTGGGAGGATCTGCAAACGGGAACGCTACGGGATATGGCAGGATTCACTTGGCTGATTGTCAGCTTCCCCAGCCCAGAACCTGATCCTACAGCAGAGTTCTTCCTGATTTCCCGTCCGCTTCCTGAATCAAGCAAAGTCTATCTGAATGGAACCTTGCAGCCCCAGACCACGGATCAGTTCCTGGTTTTGGAACTGGCCGCGGCGACAGCGCCCGGTGAGGAACAATTGCTCGCCATACGCTTCGCGAATGCCGACCTCGGTAGCCCGCTCTGGCCCCCATGGCTAGTGAAACAACTGAAAAAAACAGCCCCGGAAACAGAATAATGCAGAGCAAGGATGGATTGCCACAGGACAAATATAATCGGGTACTCCCCCTCCCTGTTTCCTTTTTCCTTTTGTAGAGCACTGCTCGCGTGCGCGTACATTTTTTAGGGATAGGAGGTCCCCCGGTTGGGTGGGCTGGCTGATTTCTGCGTGACAACGAAAAAATAGCTTCCCGGAGTAAATTTTCAAGCAGAATCATACACTATCATAAAAAGTCATGGAGCGTCCATGAAAGCTTAGAAATTCCTAAAAAGCTTGTGAATTTCTATGAGAGTTAGTGAATTTCTATCACAGGCATCCCATAGCAATAGTAGAATTCACATACTAACGCATAACAAGCTCCATCAAGAATGCAGATGGGATATGGAGCGCCGGCATCCTCGCCGGCATCCCGGATTTTGGTTCGTTGGCGTCCTAAAAAACCGAGGCGTCAAAGTCAAACTTCCGGCTCTTATTTTTTTTTTGAGCGGACGGAGCCAGAAACTCTGAATTTATTTGGGTCTGTGGGACAGCATAAGGCAAAACCCGTTGTGAAGGAATGGTGGTGACGAATCCCAACAAGAAGAAAAGCTGCGGAACAGCAGTTGAAACATCCTAAAACGGGAAAATGAGTGCCGAATTCCAGTGGAGTAGAAGAAAGCAGAAAATCAAAAATTGGTTTTAGCAAGAAAACAGTTCATTAAGGAGAAAAATTGGATTGGATATGCCAGTCTTAGAAGCCTATGGGATGACTGTGAATTTCTATGAGATCGATCATGATTTTCGGCCAAGTTTAACTTGAAGGGTCAGAGGGGGTGGCCGATTACAGGCAAATTTTCGGGGCGATCGTGGAAAAAGACAGGGTGGGATTGTTGTCATCCTTCCGGGGCATTATATTAACGATTGTTTGAGCCAAACACGACAAAAGGGGCATGCTAATACCCTTTTCAGATACCGCGATGAAGCGATGGCGGATGTAAAGTACAGGCAGTCAGGAGAATAAAGCATGAGTCGAAAATTTAATATTGCAGTTGTAGGTGCCACCGGAGCTGTCGGCGTTGAGATACAGAAAACGCTGGAAAAGCGGAATTTCCCATTGCAGAGCTTGCGTTTGCTGGCCTCTGCGCGTTCGGCCGGCAAAGAGATGAGCTGTATGGGGCAGACTTGGAAAGTCGAAGAACTCACGCCGGATTCTTTTCAGGGGATTGATATTGCATTGTTCAGTGCGGGTGCCGGCATCAGCCGCGAGTTTGCGCCGCATGCAGTGAAAGCGGGTGCGGTAGTGGTGGACAATTCCAGTGCTTTTCGGATGCAGAAGGATACCCCGTTGGTTGTTCCGGAAGTGAATCCCGAAGATGTCAAAAAGCATCAGGGGATCATTGCCAATCCGAACTGTACGACGATTATTATGTTGGTGGCTTTGAAACCCTTGTATGATCTTTCGCCAATTCGGCGAATTGTTGTCAGTACGTATCAGAGCGCCAGTGGAGCCGGTGCCAAAGGCATGGATGAACTGGTCAGCCAGACGGAGGCTTATCTGAAAGGGGAAACCATCGAGCCGCATTGCTTCCCGTATCCCTATGCCTTCAATCTGTTCAGCCATAATACCGATATCGGAGAAAATGGCTACAATACCGAAGAGATGAAGATGCTTTACGAAACGCGGAAGATTCTGCATGACGATCAGATTCAGGTTTGTCCGACTTGTGTGCGTGTCCCGGTGCTGCGTTCGCATGCCGAAGCGATTGTCATTGAACAGCAGCGCAAGGTTTCCATTGAGGAAGCTCTGGCGGTTTTGAGCAAAGCGCCAGGCATTAAAATCGTCAACGATGCCGTAAAAAATCATTATCCGATGCCTTGCGAGAGCAATGAACAATATGATGTACTGGTTGGGCGTTTGCGGTATGACATGAGTTTACCAAACAGCCTCGCTTTATTTGTTTGTGGGGATCAATTGCTCAAAGGCGCGGCTCTGAATGCTGTGCAGATCGCTGAATTGCTGTAAGTTTTCAGTGCCTTTCCGTGATCGACTGACAGGAGGTTTCATGCTGAGAATACGAGTTTTGCTGTATGCGATCGCGATTGGCCTGAGTCTGCAGCCACTTGCAGCGTTTGAGCCAGGCATGCCGACGGTACCTTGGTTTGACTATGTGAAAAAGCCGATGCATCTGCCAGCGGATCGCGGACGTCTTTTCTGCCGGGAATTGCGCCAGGCTCTGCTGGCTGGCAATACGGTTGAACAGATCGAACAGCTGGCGCCTGACGATGCGAATCCCAGAGTCCTTTTTATCAGCCTGGGCGATGGGATCTGGCCGGAACGTACGTATTTCGGAGCCGGCTATACGTTTTCATCTGCACTTCGTCAAGTGCTGACGATTCTTCAGAATCGGGAACCGCTCTATGCGGAAATCATCACTGCCCGGTTAAAAAAAGATATTGCCGTAGCCGGAGATGCTCCGATTCCGTCTTCTTGGCAGGAGAAGTTAAAAAATCCGGGTTTCTGGTCGGATTTGCGCTTGGATATTGTGCAGTCTGCCTTGCCGGTGGAAGGCTTTTCGATTCGTCACTCGAAAATCCAACTGACCAGCTTGAATGGGTTGGCCTTTCGTCCTGCCGATGGTCTCGCCTTTACCGCAGCGCAAATGATGGGGCGTTATCTGATTACTCCGGAACGCTATCTGAATGAACGACAGATCAGCGAATTGATCTCCGAATCCGATAATTGGGATGCCCTGAAAACTTGGCTGCAGATGGCCAATTCAGCACAAGAAGGCCGTATCTGTCTCTTTGAATATGACAGCTATTTTGCATCACCGGCTTCTTGCAAACGCTTATTCCGTGGACATCCCACCCAGACCGGGGCTGGTGATGTAAATCCTCTCGAAATAGCAGAAGAAGCAGGCGAACGCCTGTTACAAAACCTGCTGGATAATGGTACTCTTAAGTATTTCTTTCCGGAATGGCAGCACAGTCGTCAGGGGGAGCGGGAATTTCTTTCCTGTCAAGCCGAATTGGCGCTGGCGTTTGCCCGTTTGGGCAAGGCCAGCGGCCAAGAAAAGTATACGCAGGCTGCGCAAAAAGTTACCCTGGGGCTGTTGAAAACCTGCAAAAGCAGTACTGGCAGCAAACCTTATCGTTATATTGTTGAAGATGAGGAGTTGCCGGTGGAGGAAAAGCAGCAGGATCCCCGTCTGCTGGTTAACCTGCATACAAATGCTCTGGTTTGTCTGGCACTGCTGGAAAGCGGACTGGCTGAGAAGACCGACGAGTATCGGCTGCTCTGCCGTGATCTGGTGGCATTTCTGACTCGCCAGCAACAGCGTAATGGTTCGTTTGTCAATGTGCTGATTTTCCCCGGAATGGAGCGCCCTCTGGAAGAATTTTTCAGCGAAGAGGGCAAGCTAGAAACGGTTGCACTGGCGGCTTTGGCAATTGAGGCATACAGCAGACTGGACAAGGAGAATGAAGCAATCTTGATAAAACGCTATGAGTTGGCTCTTTCCTTTTTGCTGGAGCAGCTCAGTGAAGAGAAGGATCTGCGCGCACTGCCCTTGTCTCCGTGGCTGGTCGAATTGCTTTGTCGGAAGAGCAGTCCATCTCAGGAATATGTCATGCAGGCCGGGCGTTTGGCTATTGCTGCGAGCTTGGAAGTCAATAAAACGCCATTGTTCCCGGACTTTTTCGGTGTCCCACGTGATTTTCCCAGTATGACGGCTGCGGCAGAGCATACTTGGATTATTGCTGCGTTGAGCAACTGGCTTTTGCAACGCGGCGAAGAGAAATTGGCAACGGATTTTCTCGCTGATGCTTGGCCAATCTGGGTTTTTCAACAGCAAGCTATCCTCGAGGAGGCCGCTGCTTCCTCCCTGCCACGCCCCAATCTGTATTATCACCTTTTCCGGGATCACTTGGAGGATTTTGGCTTTGACTTGAATGGACAAACCACGCAGATTCTCAGTATGCTGATGATCACTAATTGCCTGAAAAATGTCGCTGGGCAGAAATTTCCCAAGCAGCCGGCGGCTCTGGAGGCTTGGCATCAATGCTGGCAGATGATGGATCAGCATCCGTTTTGTCTGGATCGCAGTCTGGTACAGCGAAGCGTTGAAGGTGGCAGTCTGCGTCACAGCGTGGGTACTCTCGAACGTGGACAAAGCGTGACGGTAAAGGCCAAAGGCGGCAGACTGGTCGGCGGCGAGCCTTCGGTCAGTGGTCGCGTCTTGGAACGAAAATCCCGTTCCGGCAAACGCAAATGAAGGCTGAATACAGCTGGTTGTTCCGGGAATGTGGCTTCATTACTGGAAGCTCCGGGCACATCCTTGGGAACCCCGTCGCTGGATGCTCCGGATCCTCCCCGTTCTATCCCTGGCAATCTGCCGCATTCGCCTTTCGGATCAGCTATTTATCATCTGTTAAAAGGGTAGCGTAGCAAGCTGTTTTGGGCAGAAGACCGGAGCTGGAAGCTCCGGGCACATCCTTGGGAATCCCGTCGCAGGATGCTCCGGATCCTCCCCGTTCTATCCCTGGCAATCTGCCGCATTCGCCTTTCGGATCAGCTATTTATCATCTGTTAAAAGG
>Ga0172378_10004106_pt1 | contig 13677 bp, 23 predicted proteins | sample GrowelOW332metaG_FD_119755 | JGI IMG/M metagenome (GOLD analysis project Ga0172378, IMG submission 119755) | Groundwater microbial communities from an aquifer near a municipal landfill in Southern Ontario, Canada - Pumphouse #3_1 metaG | ecosystem: Environmental > Aquatic > Deep subsurface >... | reverse complement strand
AGCAACTCACGATGAATATGCGACTCTTTCTGCAGCACTTGATCACTTCAATTGTAAAAAGCTTTGCCCATCGGATCAACTTAAGCAGGCCATAAAAGAGAAGGAGAAAGAAAAATGAAATTTACGCCAATTGATCAGATTCCTCGGAGTTCCAAAAAGAAACTTCAATTACTTATTAATGATTTTGTTGATCGGCAAATTGCTATCAGTGAGATTACATATGCGCCTGGCGAATATCGCAATTTACATTCATGCTATTCCTCATTTTTTAAAGCGATAAGACGTTCAGGTCATAAACTTCGTGTGGTTTGGCAAGATAGTAGAATATTTATAGAAAACTTGGCAATCACACAAAAATAATATTTTAAAAGGAGAATGCGATATATGCGCATAGTAAAAACACCAACTGCCGTGACTCCTCGATATACTGATAACGGTTCCGCAGGAATGGATTTATATGTGGATACAGCTCTAAAATATGAACTTCAGCCGGGAGAGACTTATCATCTACCCACTGGAATTCGTGTAGAGATACCTCGAACTTGCTTTGGCGTTATATATCCACAACCAAATATGCATAAAAAGGGTTTAACTCTCGCAAATACTGTCGGCATTATTAACAGTTCAGATCGCGGGGAAATTATATTAGCTGTCAAAAACATCTTCTCCGATGTTATCCGGATCAACGGGCAATGGGGTCTTAGAATTCCATTAGCTCAGTTAATTATTCAACCTTATCGATTTGAGAAGATTGAAGTTGAAGAGGCGGAACTTTCCACTTTTTCCCACGCGCAAGAATTTGCAAAACAACTTTCAGAAGGAATGCAAGAAGGATTCTCAAAAATCGAAGGAAATTTTCTAAAGAACCCTTTCGAAGATATTAACGAAAAAATTCAAAAAGAATATTCCATACCACAAGAAAAACTAGAAAGATCGATACAATCTATAAACAAGGAGAAAGATTTATGAAAAATGCAGTAAATGCAATTCGAATCGGATTTAAAATTTTGGCAAGTGTTTCGGCAGGATATTTTGTACTGAAGGCAACTGATAAGAAAGCGGATGAACTGGTTCATGATGGCGGCATATTAAATGCTGCAGTTATTGGCTATGGTCAAGGTGCTCTTGCAGCGGCGGCCGGTGCATTGATTTATAACACACTAGGCTAAAATTAAAATTCGGAGATTGCGAAAGGCTCATGGAAACATGGGTCTTTCTCTTTCTCTTTTTTTCTCATTTTTATCATGGCCTATAATGAAAGATTAAAAGTAAAAGGAGAATAATAGATGATTGTATTATTGGTCATGATTGTTGTCTTAGGTTTGATATGCTGGGCATTATGTGAATTAGTATCTGCACTTGTAGGTGTTATATTCATATTAGCTGCTATGGCTTTTCTACTTAAGATGGCAAAAGAGATCTTTAAATGAGAGCTACGGCTCTCCTTTTTCGCAATTTAAACCTGTTGTATAATGAAACTATATTAAACAGGAGGTTGTAAAATGGGAGACGATTTATATCGTAGAAGAAACCTTTCACCAGCAGAAGAGGCATTATTTATGCACAAATATTGGGAAGAAAAGTACATGAATTTTATGATGTTGGGTTGGGATGGCAATAAACGCATCGAAACCCTCATTGATAAAGCAGAGAAATCGGCCAAATATTGGTTGGATAAATACAATGCCATAACCATGGTAAAGGAATAATTCTACGGAGAGCTACGGCTCTCCTTTTTCGCAAAAATTTCTTCTCCTATAATGAGAATAAATATTAAGAGGAGAAATTGAAATGAAGAAATTTGAATTTGGTCTATTTGCATTGTGTGTACTTACAGGCGGCTATTTTGGATCCCTATTTGGGATGGCAATAGCAGTCTGCGTATTCATGACAGTTGATGGATTGATTGAAGAAGTCGTCAAACAAAAAAAATCCGAAAATAAAAATGAGAAGAAAGAGGACAAGTAATGCTTGAAATAGTAGTTGCAATAGCGATTATTTACCTTTTATGGAAACATATAGGGAAAAATAAGAAGTAAAGGCACCACTAAGAGGCGGCACTTAGCCTCCTCTTTTTCATTAATTACATAGCCTATAATGAAACTAAATTATAGGAGGTTATAAAAATATGAAAGAATTTGTAATTAATTTTGAGGTTAATGACGGTGACATAATAACAAAGGAAAATCCAGCAATTCTTAAATTTAAAGAAGAATTGGATGATCACTTGAAATGCGAAGCGGAAAAGGAAGCTCAAAAACGATCAAATAACAATATAAGGGCTAACATCGCTATGATGCAGTTAGGAATAAATCCATTTAAATAATGGTAGAAGGAGACTTAGGTCTCCTTCTTTTTCGTAATAATTATATTTGAAAGGAGCAACGATTTGATGAACGGTTATGGCAAAGACATTGATGATCTAACTAATAAACTCAGAACAAAATATCCTGACGAAGCAAATTACAGTAGCAAATCAACTTTGTACAGGAGAGCTTTTGATGACGGCGTTATAACCAAGGACGAGATCGAGGCAGCACGCATATTATGGACGCTTATGGCGTTATACTGGAGATTAAGTCGCAATAAAAACCAATAGTATAATGAAACTATATTAAAAGGAGAACATATAAAATGAGCAAAAACATTGAAAAGTTAGAAAAGGTTGAGGAAGAGAACATCGAGACAAAGGAAGAGATCACTGAAGAAAGTGAGACGATTGAGGTTAGCAAACCGAAGTGGTCATTGAAGAAGAAACTGCTGATCGGCGGTGGTATACTCGCTGGTCTTGCACTTGGGGCAATAGCCCTGATAAGCAAGAAAAGCGTGGAAACCACAGACGAACAGGAAGAAGATTCGGAAGATGACGACAACGTTACTGACACGGACGCCCCAGAATCGGAGGAGATTCCGGAAAAGGTTGAAGAGCAATCCAATTGATTTTGGAAAACATAATGTTATAATCATTATGCAAACCAAATATTAGTTGAAAGGACTTATTGGAAACAATGAGTCTTTTCTTTATCCAAACATTTATATTAAATAAGGAGGAACCTGCAATGAAATTCAAAGCAATTTTAGGCACCATAACCTTTACATTGAAAAAATACTCACCGGAGATTCTCCTCGGAGTGGGTGTTATCGGCGTTATCGGCAGCACAGTTTTGGCATGCTCGGCAACACTTAAAGCAGAAGAACTTCTGGATGAGCATGAAAAAAAGAAAGAAATGATCGACAATGCCGTTGAGGTCGCCGCTACCAAAAAGATTGAGTATAGCAAAGAAATGGAAAATCAGGATCGGCGAGTTCTTATGCTCACAACAATCGGAAAGTTTATAAAACTTTATGGACCTTCCGCGACTCTTATGACACTCTCGGTTGGGTGCATTCTCGGCTCATTTCACATTATAAAAAAGCGCAATGTGGCTCTCATGGCCGCATATAAGCTTATAGAAGAGACATTCACAAATTATCGAAAACGGGTAGTCGCCGAGTTGGGTGAAAAGGCTGACGGGCGCTTCATGTATGGTGCAGAGTCTATTGAAGGTGGAGAAACCCGTAAGTTTATAGACGAAAACGGCGAGGAGCATGAACTTTCGCCTGTTTTAAACCACCTAAGCGGATTCTCTCGCTTCTTTGAGGCAGAGAAACCTGACCAGATGGGCAGTTGGGAAGGATCTACTCAATGGAGTAAAGTTCATGACTACAATATTGATTTCCTGAATGCTAAAATGGAGCACTTCAATAATCAACTTCTTGTCAAAGGTTTTGTTACCATAAATGATGTTTACTCTGAACTCGGCTTCCCGCCGACAGAGGCTGGCATGATATGTGGATGGAAGTACAAGTCTGATCGTGGCGATGGTTATATTTCTTTCAAACCTCGTAACATCGACGGCAACTGGACCTACGGACAGAATGGTGAATCAATCATTCTCGACTTCAATATCGACGGCGTGATATTTGACCAGAGTGCTGCCCGTAAGGAAATGAAATAATTTAACATAAAGTGTAAAAGATGGAGAGCCCTGGCCAGGTTCTCTGTCTTTTATATTTGAGAAAGGATAATATCATGACCAAATATCGTAAAAAACCTATAATTATTGAGGCAGAGCAATTTACAGATGAAAATAAATGCCTACTACTTCATGATCTTCAAGCACAGCAAATGAATATTCAACCATTTGTTGATAACTCTGGACGGCCAGTAATATTAATACCGACACTTGAAGGCGAGATGGCTGCTTCCTTAGGAGATTTCATTATTAAAGGAATCAAGGGTGAATTTTATCCTTGTAAACCTGATATTTTTGCTGACACTTATGAGAAAGTAGAGGAGTAAATTATGATTAAACATGGATCGGTAAAAGTCGGAGACAAATTACAAATCGTCGGCGAGGGTGCCCCCGGTTTTGCTGCAAATGGTGAAATTGTTGAGGTAATAGAAACAACATCATATATGACTGAGGTCAAAAACTCAAAAGGAGACACTGCTGGATTTTATTATGATTGCGGTGCAGCTCGACTTGAATTATATATTGCTCCGATAAAAGTGGCAGAAAATCCACAACGGCATCGTCTATTCCATTTCGAGTAACTGGCCTCCAGTTATGAAAGGAGAAGTAATATGAAAGGAGAAGTAATATGAAAATAATTTTAATATCGGGAAAAGCCGAAGCAGGAAAAGATCTGACTGCTGAAATATTTAAAGAACTTATATCTCCTTTAAGAAGTATTCGACTCGCATATGGAGACTATGTCAAAACCACAGCTCGCGAAATTTGGGGCTGGAACGGTTTAAAGGATGAAGCCGGTCGAACTCTCTTACAATGGTGGGGTACCGATTGTGTTCGAGCAAAAGAAACAACCTTCTGGGTGGATAGTGTTATTCGTTTGGCTAAAGTTATTCCGGATATTATTGATTTTATATCAGTAACGGATGTAAGATTTCCAAATGAAATAACTGCCTGGGCAGATTCTGGTTTTGATGTTGTGACAGTACGAATAGAACGACCTGGGCATATAAGTAGTTTGAGTGCAGAACAGCTACTACATATCAGTGAAACCGCACTTGACAATTGGAAGTTTGATGTTGTTCTGTCTGCTACAGATAAAGTTAAACTCACCCAAGAGATTCAAAACAAGTTAATACCAATACTTAAATAATACCTATCCCCGGTAGTATAGGGGATAGATCTAGAAAAGGAGGAAGAATATGACAAAAATCGGTAAAATTCACTTTAATAATCAAGTTCTAAATATTTATGGAACAATTGATCACCCTTGTTTTCAAGCAGTTGATATAGCCAAAATCATTGAGTATGCCAATGGAAGAACTGATGAAATGATCAAACCTCTTGAACACGATGAGATTTTCAAAACAATTCTCACAAAAAAGGGTCAGCGGCGTTCTGTTTGGATGATTACAGAACTCGGATTGTACAACCTTTTGAGTCAATCCCGGAAACCAATTGCTAGATTGTGGCGCAGAGTTGTTCATCAGCAACTCATTGACACCAGAAAGACTCGGGGATTAAAAATCGAAGATCAGTTTGATGAATGGGATGAGCTTCTCGAAACCATTTATATTGATCCGGTGACCGGTATCCTCATGCAGTCAGTGACTGTTGCAGGTGGAGATGTAGAGCAGGTGCCTTATGTTGAGTAAGGTATTTTCAAAAGGGGACAAGCTTTCTATCGTTGTATATGAAGGACAAAATGAAAACCAAGCTACAGCAACTAAAGATTATATTTCCAAATTAATCAATGAGAAGTATATTATTGGCCGCGATGTTGATTTTGAACTAATATTTGGCAAAGTCGACTTTGTATGTGCTACAGATATGAATTTTGAAGGCGGTTGGAACTATATCGTAATTGCAGAGGTGGTTATACAGTGAATAATAAATTCAGACCACCTGCTTCCTTTTTGCCTAAGACAGATCGAACCCTGATTCTCGTAGACTGGTCCAATCTGATGTATAGAGCATGGTTTGTATCTCGAGAACAGCCCTGGGTGGCTTTCTGTAAGTTCTTTGACATGCTTCGACTGTGTATACACAAGTCAAAAGAGCCTGGTGTGCCTATAAACGTGATATTTTGTGGGGAGAGCAGAACACAATTAAAACGTGCAGAGTTATTTCCCGAGTACAAAGGAACTCGAAAACGTCCAAAAAATAAAGAGTTTGCTACATTCCGCAAAACACTCGAGAAGTATATTGAAACACTCGGATATAAACTTCTCCGAGTTGATGGAGCAGAAGCGGACGATGTTATAGCAAGCATTGTAGCTGATAATTGTCATCGCTGTTACTGTAAAGTACCATGCGGAAACTGTGAACATGCTCAACAGTATACCACTGACATTGTTATATTCTCGGGAGACAGAGATATACAGCAACTTTTAGCATGGAAAAGAGTTTTGATATATCGCGCTCCCGGTTTGTTTATTGATGCGGCCGCTTTTGAAGAAGAGTTTGGCATTCCTGTTGCAAAGTATGGGGTTTACAAAGCCTTAATAGGGGACAAGTCTGACAATATTCTTGGAGTAGAAGGATTTGGACCTGTGAAAGCACAGATAGCCATTAAGGCAGACACCGTTGCCGAGGATATTTGGGAACTTGGTGGTACTGAAGCTGCGGAACAGTTTAAGTTAGCACTTACATTAGTTAACTTAGATACAAAATTGAGTATTAATCTGAGTGATATTTACACCGGAGCACCAATAATACAAGAAAAGGAGCTCTTTAAGAATCTTGATAAACGTATTTTACTCGAGATTAAACGTTTTAAGGAGGAGTTTAATTGATTAATTGGGATCAACAGCCAATGTCTTCTAAAAAGAATGCTTATATGCTTTGGTATTATCCTAGTATTAATCGCTTTGCAGATGAAGATGGTAATATTTTACACGATTTGTCGGATTTATTTGATGTTTGGGAACTTGATAAGTGGAAAAAGACTCAAAATTATGATTTTATATTAGATCATAAAGGTGACTGGTGTGAATTGTGTTATCCATCAGATTTTGAGGAAGCAAATTTTCTTGAATTTATACAAATGAAATTTGAATCTCAGAAGATGAATGAAATGTATCGTCAAAAAGCATTCTGTTAAACGTTTTAAGGAGGAGTTTAATTTGACATTCCCAGAAAGCGTTTGTAGTTTATGGTATTATCCAAGTATTAACCGTTTCACTGACGAAGATGGCAATATTTTGCATGACCTGTCCGATCGATTTGATGTTTGGCAACTTGACGAATGGAAAAAAGATAAAGAATATGGTATTTTATTAGACCATAAAGGACAATTGTGTGAATTATATTATCCAGAAGGAAGTGTAGACGAAAACTTGGTTTTATACAGCGACTATCTTAACCCCAATGAAAAAAATTATATTTTAAAAGGAGAACAATCATGCGTAATGTTATGAACATTTTATTGGCCGTAGTTCTGGTTTTGGCCTTGGTTTTCTGTTTTTCAATGGAGGCATTGAGTGTCGGAATTGCACAAAAGATAATTCCGAGCGAGACGGTGTTTGTCATGGATGGCAAGACTGTTACTTTTGACAACGCCTATGAAATTGATGACAGCAATTATATTCAATTGCGATCAGTTGCCAAGATGCTGTCAGGGACAAAGTCTCAGTTCAATGTATATTGGGACGAAGAACTTTGGCAGGCGGTTATTGAGACTGGATTGCCCTACACAGGGGTAAAGCCTGCTGTTGTAGAACCAAAAATATACGGCATCGGCGATAAAGTTTTAATGAAAGGCACAGAACTCACTGTTACAAATACTTTTACTACTGACACGGCTCCTGGTGGTTTTGTACCTGATCCTGGCGAGACCTTTTATGCTGTATCTTTTACAGTTCTTACCTCAAACCAACCACAGCAGAATCAATTTTGGCGCCCATCTGATTTTATAAGTTATATTTCACTTGTAGACGGCACAAAAATTTATTCCTTTTTTCATGGACCCGAAATTAAAATATATCCAAACCAATCCACCTCCGTAACAATCTATTTTGCAATTAATAAGATAAATCAAGTTGCGTCGGTGGGTATTCGTGATTCTCAAGGTACGAACAATATTGTTTTAGTATATTAAAAGGAGAATAAATTATGTCTGGAATAAAGAAAGTATTATTAGGCACCGGGATATTTGGTCTCGGTGCCTTTGCTGGTTATTTTATCAGCAAAAAGCTCCTTGTTGAACAATTCCATAAGGATATTCATGATATTCAGGCTTTTTATAATAAAAAACTCGATGAACTCGGTGTCATGAAAGAGGGCTTTGAACCGCCGGAAGATCCGGAACTCGACGAAGAAGACGAAAAAGACGAAGAAGACGAAGAAGACGAAGAAGACGAAGAAGAACTTGAAAGAAAAGAAGCTCTTAACACATATTGCGGAAAACGCAGCGCGGGCAACCCTATTGATGAGTATGCCGGCGAAAAAAGCCGCCGCATTGTTGTTGATTACACCAAAAAATATAGTAAACTGCCGCTCGAAGATATGAAAAAGGTTTTGAGCGAAAACGCTTCGGTTGTCGTTGCCGCGGATGGAGCGGAAAATCTCGGAAATGTTGATGATGACGATGAAGAGGAAGAAGATTATCATCCAGCAGACGACCCTGAATACACGGCTGAACTAGAAAAGATGGCCGAAGAGTATGTTAAAAGGCGTTCTGAAAACATGAAGCATGGTGAACCATATCTTATCGAACCCGAGGAATACCGCGAGGGACCTGAGGAGTATGATCACCAAGTTTTATACTATTATAGTAAAGACCGTACTCTTTGTGAGGATGACGACAAAGAAGTGACTGACGAAGAGGCGTGTGTCGGTTTCGATTACGAAGATAAACTCGATATGCAGACCACTTGCTGGGTCAGAAATGATAAGCTGCAAATCCTCTATGAGATTCATCGCATCAATGACTCATACGCCAAAGCTGTCTTAGGCGTCAGCGAGACGCCCAGAGAGCGGGAATTCCGCGTTAATGGACGTAGAAAACAGGCGTTGGATGATCAACCAATAAAGAAAAATACAAAATCCAAAAAGGCGTAATCGCAATAACTTGTAATGAAGGAGAATTAAACCAATGACCTTGTATCTTGTAACTGCCGATACTTATGACGGTGATTATGGTTCTTGTATTGAATGCTTTGGTATTGCTACAAGTGAAAAAGAATTGCAGCCATTATTACTTAATGCATGTAAAAATTGTCATGGAACTAATGTTCCAATGATTTCAAAAATTGAAGCAAATACCATAATTAAACCGGAAACTCTTGGCGGATATGCAGAATAAAGTGCACTAAAATCTCCTCCTATAATGAGAAGAAACAGTTCTAGCTGGTATAACGTGATGATTAATAATGCATCTAGATTTAAGTAGCATTGGGATCCATCAACACGAAGGTGCGGGTAAAACCCTGAAGATGGAAAACAGCGTTATATTCTTCTCTCTTTTCTCAAATAAAACAACTCCTATAATGAGAACATAAACTTAAAATTAGGAGGAATTGAAATGTTGATATTTGTGAAAGCAATAGGAACAGGATTCATTAATGGTTGGAAATGGTATGGAAGACGTATTCAAGAGTCTAGATGGTATATTATACCACTGATTATTGATACGGCTTTGATACCTTTGAAGATCGTTGTGGTTCCGTTGATCTGCTTAACAAAGCGTGGACGTAACATGTTTGCAATAATTGGAAGTGATATGGAAGAGGATTAGGGGCTAAACAGCTCCTATCCTTTTTCTTTCGCTAACTCTGGGCAGCACTCATTAGGGTCAAAGAACGACAGAAAGGAGGTAAAGAAATGAATAAATCGAATGCCGAAAACGCTTATGTGACTTGGCTGGTTCAACGAATGAATGTTGTTGATGGAAAGAATTATGGTATGCTTTTGCGGGAGTTATATCGTAAAGAGTTTTATGCAATTGTCAAATATGATGAGGACAGAGGCGAGGACGGCATTGCTTTAAGAAGTACTTGGGCAGATGAATTTAATTATAGAGACACTATTTCATTTGGGCCGCCAAGAGTTTTGGAAACTATTGTGGGTATTAGTTTACGAATTGAGGACCAGATCTTTGGAGGGCCTTGGGCGGATGAATGGAACTATAAAAAAATATTTTGGGAACTTATAAACAATCTTGGATTGCTTGAATATGATGGGATTTTGAGTAACGAGGATTATGAAGTTATTGGTACAGTTTTAGAGCAATTTCTCTCAAAACCGTCACACTGTGACACTTTTGCCAATATCTTCACATTTTCTGTCACACCCAATAACCTCCGAAAAATGAACATTTGGAGCCAAATGCATGCTTATATTGCAGAAAAATGGCCTGGTCGAGATTATTTGTGATAAAATTACACTTTTTTCACCTTTCTTATATTTATCTGTAGAAATTTTATTTTTTAAAAATATTATATAGGATAATAGAGAAATAGGTAAAAAATGTGTAATTTTGCAACAAAGATAAAACTATGCAGAAAGGAGGATAAATTTTGGATTTTATTAAGGTTTATACACAAGAATCCAAAAACAGTAGCAAAAACCGTGACTCCGGATCAATTGCGGTTCATATAGATTTTAAAGTGTTTAACACTAAAGATCTTATGACTCGAGGACATTCATTTTATGCGGTTTATGATCCTGTAAAAAAATTATGGATAAAAGATGAAATGGCAGTTGCTCGACTTGTTGATGCAGAAATTATGAAGATGGTTAATGAAACTAAGTCCAAAACCGATGCCACAGTGACCTATGGTTTAATGGAAGATTATCAATCTGGTAATTGGCAAAAGTATACATCTTACATTAAAAATATGCCAGACAATTGGGCGCCACTCGATGATCATATTCATTTTGCAAATGATGAGTTAACTCGTGAATCCCGTGCAACACGACGACTTCCCTATGCGCGTCAACCAGGATCAATTGAAAACTATGACCGGCTTATGTCTGTTATATATTCCGCCGAAGAACGTGACAAACTTGAGTGGGCTGTTGGCGCGATTCTTACTGGTGATAGTAAACACATCCAAAAATTTATTACTCTGTATGGTAGTGCTGGAAGTGGTAAATCTACTTTTCTTAATATCGTACAGAAACTCGTTGAGGGTTATTATATTTCGTTTAATGCCAAAGATTTGGTTGGACATGATGCATTTGGTGCAGAGGTTTTTAAATCAAATCCACTTGTGGCCATTCAACATGATGGAGATCTATCCAAGATTGAAGATAATAGTACTCTCAACTCAATAATTTCTCACGAAGAGATAGTTGTAAACGAAAAGCATAAACCAAAATATTCAATGAATATTGGGTGCTTTTTATTTCTAGGTACTAATAAACCTGTTGCAATTTCTGATACTAAGTCTGGTTTGCTTCGAAGACTAATCGACGTGCATCCGTCAGGAGAAAAAGTTAGTAAAATTGAATACACAAAATTAGTTAAAAATATTGACTTTGAACTTGGCGGAATTGCAGATTATTGTATCAAAAAATATTTAAAGATGGGGGAAGATTATTACCAAAACTACCAGCCAAAAGAGATGATGTTTGAGACCAATACGTTGTATAACTTTGTGTTTGAGAACTTTTTGGTTCTTGAAAATGGAGAATACTTTCAACTTCGTCAACTTTATGATATGTACAAAAAGTATTGTGAAGATAGTGGAGAACAGTTTCCTTTAAAAAAACGAGTGTTTCGGGCTGAGATGAAATCTTATTTTGAACACTTCTATGATGTTACTCGACTTGAGGATGGAAAGCAAGTCCGTTCTGTATATATGGGTTTTAAAGGTGATATTTTTAATATTACTCAAAAACCCAAAGAAGTTGAAGAAGATACTGGTTGGTTACATATGGATAAAAAAGATTCTCTCTTTGATAAGGAGTTTTGTGATATTCCTGCTCAATACGCAACCGAAGCTGGAATTCCTGAAAAATATTGGACAACAGATCCCCGAGTAGGAAAAGATGGAAAAGAGTTTATTCCATCTTCAAATCAAGTTGTGTCTACAACACTTAAAGACCTCGATACTTCAAAGCTTCATTATATTTCTGGATTGGACGAGAATCACATAGTTGTCGATTTTGATATTAAAGGCGACGATGGAGAAAAGTCTTTAACCAAAAATTTGGAAGCCGCAAATAAATGGCCTAAAACCTACGCAGAGCTTAGTAAATCTGGAGCAGGAATACACTTGCATTATATTTGGGGTGGCGGCCGCACGCTAGAACTTAAGCGACTATATTCTCCGGGTATTGAAATAAAAGTGTTTGTTGGTAATTCAAGTCTACGTAGAAAGTTGTCATGGTGTAATACTGAGCCAATCGCAACTCTTACTTCAGGGTTAGAGTATGACGAGAGGAAAGGAGGAGATAAATTGTTTAATAAAAAAAATGTTGAAGATGAGAAGCATTTACGTATCATGATTAAAAAATGCATGAATAAGGAGTTTAGTGGGTATACAAAGCCAGAACTTGATTTCATTTGCAAACTTTTGGATGAGGCGTATGCAAGTGGTATCGTCTATGATGTCAGTGATATGAAATCTTCGGTACTGGCCTTTGCTGCATCTTCATCTCATAATTCAGCATATTGCATCGATTTGGTAAATAAGTTGAAATGGGCGTCAAAACCTGTTTCCATGCCAGAAACAAATATTGCTAATGGGGAGTTAGTATTCTATGATGTTGAGGTATTTATTAACTTTTTCTTGATTTGTTTTAAGTTAAGAGGAGACGATAAAAAATGTGTTGCAATGGTTAATCCAACTCCGCAAGAAGTTGGAAAACTATTTGACATGAAACTTATTGGATACAACAATAAACGATATGATGATCATATATTATATGCTCGTTATATTGGGTATACTAATGAACAACTTTATGATTTGAGTAAGAAAATCATTTCAAAAGAAGGCTCAGTTCATAATGGCTTCCGTGAGGCCTATAGTATTGCATACACGGATGTTTATGATTTCTGCTCGGAAAAGAAGTCTCTTAAAAAGTGGGAGATCGAGTTAGGACTCCATCATCAAGAACTTGAATTTGACTTTAACGCGCCATTACCCGAAAAATATTGGTCAAAAGCAATTGAGTATTGTTGCAATGATGTTATTGCAACCGAGAAAGTCTTTGATAATAGGCAAGCGGATTGGACTGCAAGAAAGATTTTAGCAGATCTAGCGGGCGGAACTCCTAATATGACAACCAATCAATTAACAATAAAGATTGTCTTTGGTGATGATCGTAATCCACAACTTGAGTATACTAAACTTGAAGAAACTTTTCCTGGATATGAATTTGTGCATGGTGATGATGGAAAAATGCATAATATGTATCGTGGAACCGATGTCGGTATGGGTGGATATGTTTATGCCGAACCCGGAATGTATTTTAATGTTGCTCTTTTGGATGTACAGAGTATGCATCCTAACAGCATTATAAACATGAATTATTTTGGAAAGTATACCCAACGTTATGCAAATCTTAAAGATGCTCGTGTTGCAATTAAGACAGGCAATTTTGAAGTTGCTCGTTCTATGCTTGATGGTAAACTTGCACCATATCTTCTTGATACTAGCCAAATAGATGGACTGGCGTATGCATTGAAAATTGCTCTTAACAGTGCATATGGATT
>Ga0172378_10004105_pt1 | contig 13679 bp, 9 predicted proteins | sample GrowelOW332metaG_FD_119755 | JGI IMG/M metagenome (GOLD analysis project Ga0172378, IMG submission 119755) | Groundwater microbial communities from an aquifer near a municipal landfill in Southern Ontario, Canada - Pumphouse #3_1 metaG | ecosystem: Environmental > Aquatic > Deep subsurface >... | reverse complement strand
GCGGACGGTCGAGAGCCGAATCCTTGTCGACGCGACCGAGTGCGGCGATGTCATCCCTCTCACCGGTGCACGCTACCGTGTCGGAAATTGTCTCAGCGGCGCGATCGATCCTCGGCGGCCCATACAAGACAATACCTGGTGTGCGGTTGTTAAGCGATATCCGCATGGCGTTCCGCCGGAGTATCTCTTTACGAACGCGCCGCCCGGGTACACCGAGGCGGTCCGCAAATATTTCCTGCGAACGCTTGTCGCGGGAGAAAAGGTCGGCCTTTCGGAGGACCGCCCTTGGAATTTCGCGACGTTTATCGGTTACCGCGGCATGCCCGACAGTTCGCGCACGGGCGATGCCCCGCCGATCACCCGCACGCATCTGAATTACAACAACGATTATCCGAATACCGTCGGCGACCTTGAAGACCCCGTCCAGCGGCGTGCGACCTTACGGGCGATGCGCCTTAAGACGTTGCATCTGCTGTATTATATCCAGACCACGCTGGGTAAGAAAGACTGGGCGGTCGCCAATGACGAAGGCTATGATACGCCGTACAACCGGGCGGAAATCGATGCATGGCTGGCGGAGCGATCCGATCTGGTGCCCTATCGCCAAATGCTTTATCACTTTCCTGTCATGGCGTATGTTCGCGAAAGTCGCCGCCTGGCAGGTCTTCACACGCTGACGGCCCGCGAGATAGAACGCAAGCCAGGCCAACCGACGCGTTTTGCGACCTGTGTGGCGCTTGGCGATTATGCGGTGGACGTGCACGGATCTCACAAGCCGGAGGTCATGGAGCTCGATCTCGATGCGGCGGAAGATATCCCGGACGGAAAATTCGGCGGGCGCGGCGTCGGGCCTTTTGCAATCCCGTTCGAGTGTTTCATTCCCGAAAAGGTGGATGGGTTTCTGCCCGCCGAGAAGAACTTCTCCCAATCGCGGCTCGCCAATGGGGCCACGCGCCTTCAGCCGCATACGCTTCTGATGGGACAGGCTGTCGGCGTGATCGCGGCGCTCTCCGTGCGAAACGATGTTCAGCCGCGCCGGCTTGACCCGGTGTCGGTACAGAGCGAGTTGCTCGACGCGGGCGCGACGCTTTTCCTTACACCGGTCATCGATGTACGGAAGAACAGCCCCGACTGGAAAACGGTGCAGCTGGTTCTGACACACAATCTGTTGCTTTTAGACGGAGGCCTGTTCAAGCCGCAAGTCAACGTCACCGCCGAGGAGCTCTCGGCGGCCCTTCAACGGCTGGCTTCTGACCCGGCGAAACGGCCAGTCTTGACGTTGCCGCTGACCCGCATCGAGGCGGCGCGGGCTTTCAGGCGCTGTCTGGAGACGCCGGTTACACGGCCGTAGGTTTGCGGGTACACGGCCGGAATGCTTTAAAGCCGCCCCGCTTGTTTTTCGATACTTCCCAGTTTCAAACGATACGCCCATCAGATAAAATGTCCATCACTATGAAACCCTTTATCCACGATGATTTTCTGTTGCAGAACAAGGCCGCCCGCGAACTCTATCATGGTTATGCGGAGCCGATGCCGATCATTGACTATCACTGTCATCTGCCGCCTGCGGAAGTCGCTCAAGACACATGTTGGGAAAATATGACCCGCGTATGGCTTGGCGGCGATCACTACAAATGGCGCGCCTTGCGCTCGAACGGGGTTGACGAGCGCTTTATCACCGGCGACGCGCCTGACCGAGAGAAATTTCAGAAGTTTGCGGAGACGATGCCTTATCTTCTGCGGAACCCGCTGTTCGATTGGTCGCAGTTGGAACTCGCGCGGTATTTCGATATCGATGATCTGCTAACGCCCGATACCGCAGAGAAGATCTGGAAAGTGACCGCCGAAAAGCTCTCGGAACCCGGTTTCAGCGCGCGCGGTCTCATGACGCGCAGCCATGTCCGACTCGTCTGCACCACGGATGATCCATGCGACACGCTGGAGCATCATAGGGCGGTCAAAGCCTCGGGCTTCGCCACGAGCATGCTGCCCACGTGGCGTCCGGACAAAGCGATGGCGATTGATCGGCCGGCCTTCTGGAACGGTTGGGTCGATCGGCTTGAAACGGTCGCGGGCATGACGGTTGCGACGTGGGACGAGCTGCTGAGCGCCCTGCAAAAGCGGCATGATTTTTTCGCGCAGAACGGTTGCCGCCTCTCCGATTACGGCGTGGATACACTCTACGGCTCGCCTTATGCGGATTCTGATGTCCGCTCGATCTTCTCCCGCGTGCGTCAAGGCGGCGAGGCCTCGTGCGCCGAGGTCGCCGTATTCCGCTCCGCATTCCTCTTCGAGGGGTTGTCCATGGATGCGCGGAGCAATTGGAGCGCCCAAATCCATTATGGCGCGATGCGCAACAACAACACCAAGATGTTCCGGAAACTTGGGCCGGATACCGGTTTCGACAGCATCGGCGACTGGAGCGCCGCGGTGCCGATGTCGCGGCTTTTCGACCATCTTGAGCAAGCGGATGCCCTGCCGCGCGTGATCATCTATACGCTCAATCCGTGCGACAACGAAATGATCGGCACCATGTTGGGCAATTTTCAGCGTGGCCCGGAAGCGGGCCGGATGCAGTTTGGGAGCGGCTGGTGGTTCAACGACCAGAAGGATGGAATGTTACGCCAGCTTGAGGCGCTCTCGCAGCTCGGCTTGCTGAGCCGCTTTGTGGGTATGCTCACGGACAGTCGTTCGTTCTTGAGCTATACGCGGCATGAATATTTCCGCCGGGTTCTCTGCAATCTGCTCGGTACCGATATCACGGAGGGTAAGATCCCGAACGATATCGCCTGGACGGGTGAAATCGTAAAAGACATCTGTTACCGCAACGCGGTACGGTATTTCGGGTTTGATGTGTAAAAAGCGGGCGGACGGGCAGGTCCGTTCCTGCGGATCGGGTGTGTTTCCTTATGGTTGTCCTGTCTTCTTCGCCAATCTATCTCGCCGCCGTCGTGGCGATCGCTGTGGTGACGTTGCTGTTTCTGATCATCAAATGGAAACAGCAGCCGTTTGTTTCGCTGATCCTCATCAGCATGGCCACGGCGCTGGCGGCGGGAATGCCGCCCGATAAGATTATGGCCTGCATCGAGAGGGGTATGGGCGGAACGCTCGGGTTCATCGCGGTTGTCGTGGGGCTGGGCGCGATGTTTGGCCAACTGCTGGAAGTCTCGGGCGGCGCGGAGCGGCTGACCCTGACGCTTCTGCGTGCGTTTGGCAAACAGCGGGCTCAGTGGGCGATGGCGCTGGCCGGTTTTTTAGTGGCGATTCCGGTCTTTTTTGACGTGGGCTTCATTATTCTGGTTCCCCTGATCTACTCGCTTTCGCGGGAAACCAAGAGGTCGCTTCTCTATTATGGCATCCCGCTTTTGGCCGGCTTGGCGGTGACGCATGCGTTCGTGCCGCCGACGCCCGGGCCCATCGCCGTCGCGCAACTCGTCGGCGCGGATCTCGGACGCGTGATTTTTTATGGCGTTGTGATCGGCTTGCCCTGCGCGGTCTTGGCCGGGCCGGTTTTCGCCACATGGATTGCGAAGCGTATTCGGGCTGAGATTCCGGTCTATATGGAGAACGGGGCGGCTAAGAAACAGTGGGATGAAGCGGCGCTGCCCAGTTTCGGCTGCGTGTTCGGCATCCTGCTTCTGCCGCTCTTCCTGATCGTCTTGAATACGGTGGCGAACGCGACTCTGCCGGCAGGGCATGCCGCCAGGCAACTGTTCGCGTTCATCGGACATCCGTTCTTCGCGCTGACCGCCGCAACGCTGATCGCCTTCACCGCGCTCGGTACCTGTCGCGGCTTGTCTCGCGAGAAGGTGAACGAGGTGGCGACCTCCGCACTGGCTCCGGCCGGGCTGATTATCCTGGTGACCGGCGCGGGAGGCGTGTTCAAGCAGGTGTTGACCGATAGCGGTGCGGGGAAGGCGTTGGCCGACACGCTGGCGAACACCGGCTTGCATCCGGTCTGGACCGCCTTCCTGATCGCGCTGGTTGTGCGGGCTGTGGCGGGGTCGGCGACCGTGGCGATGTTGACGGCGGGCGGAATCATGGCACCGTTGTTGGCGGAAGTGAAAATCGATCCCGCGCTGATCGTGATCGCGATCGCTTCGGGTGCCACGGCGCTTTCGCATGTGAACGACAGCGGCTTCTGGCTGGTGAACCGCTACTTCGGGCTGACGCCCAAGGAGACGCTGAAATCTTGGACCGTGATGGAGACGATAATCGGCGTGACCGGCGCAACCCTCGCGTGGTTGTTTAGCCTGTGAAAAGATCGGCAAGAGGGGGAATGGAACGATATTCAGTTTCCCGTTGGCCGTCCATCGTTCCATCCGGCCGTCTTTCCGATCCATTCGTATTCGCGGATCAAGCTGTCGACGACACTGGCAGAGCGGAGCGCGGGCGGCAGAACATCGAAGGTGTAGGTCTCGATTTCCAACGGATATTTCTGCTCCTGGACGTGCGCGAAAAAGTCGGGCGTGAGATCGGTTCGGGTTGAACCGAGAACGCCGTCATCTGCAAAAAAAAGAGGTATGTGGAAATGCGTGCGCAGTTCACACCCCTCCCGTTGCCCGGCGGCCTTCAGGGTGTCGACGGACAGATCCGGCAGCGAAATGATTTCGCCGCGCGGCAGAAGAATTTTGGTCTGATGCAGATAAACAGGATCGATGAATGCGGTGAGGCGGTGCAGGGATTCTTCTGAGACGGTGATGCGTACGGCCGCGCTGAGCTGAACGCGTGCCACGCGGATGCAGGCGCTTTCAAAACGGATGAGCGCCGTAAGAGGGTCTTCGAACGCGACGGCGAAGTGGCACGTGTCGAGACACAGACCGACGTGTTTTCTCAGGAGCGTTTCGGCTTCGTCCCGCGTGCGGCGATTGTTTCTGCTAAGCCAGCGGCTTCCCTCGAAGAGGAACTGGTCCTCAAACCAAGCGATCGCCTCGTTCGTGTTCTCCAGCAGACAGTCGGGCTCGGGTTCCAGCGCGAGCACAATTTCGCGATTCGTCTCCTGATGCAGCTGATGCAGAAACTCCGCCAGGACCGAGAGCGTTCGGACGTAGACGGACGGTTCGGATGGGGGACATCCTGACTTTTTATATCCGAGCGGTACGGTTGAGAGGTTGCCGGTCTCGCCTTCGGGCAGAAGAGCGGCAAGAATCGTCGCGAGACGTCCCGTATAATTCAGCCGTTCCCGTGTGGCCCAATCGGGCGCATAGACAGAGGCCTTGACGGTCGTGTTGTGAAAAGCGCCATAAGGAAAGCCGTTGATGCCGGTGACAAAAAGGTCGCGGCGCGCGAGAAAGCCCGCGAACGCTTCCAGCTCGGTTTTGCCGGCAAGTTCTTCTGCGGCGGAAGCCGAGAGGCGCAGTCCGACCGGATACGAGGCTTCGGGCGCCACATGCGCTTTGACGGCCAGCGTGTGCCGGTCGATGGCGGTACGGATGTCAGCCAGATTTTCTCCGGGATGGACGTTGAGGCAATAAGGAAAAAGGGGGCGCATGAGAGATGAATCGTAGGAGGTTGGAGGGTGTGGGAAAAAGTCGCAAGTGGAGAGCCGAACGCTCAACACGGCATAGCCAACGCGCAAAGGCCGTTCTTTAGAGTGAAACGGTTGGCGTTTGCCACGCTTTAGTCGATCTTTGCTTCGCCTTCGGTATTCGCGGTGGCGGTTTGCGTTGTGCCCGGCGCGGTGCGGCGCGCGAATTCGACGGCGAAGGCGCGGTACGCTTCGGCGCCGCGGCTGGAGGGATCATAAAAGATGACCGGCTGGCCGAAACTGGGTGCCTCGCTGATGCGCACGTTGCGGGGTATGACCGTTTCGTAAACCTTATCGGTGAAGTGCGCGCGGACTTCCGATACCACATCCGCCGCGAGTCGCGTGCGGCCGTCGAACATGGTCATCAGGATGCCTTCCAGCTGCAGGTCGGGGTTCACGCCGTTATCGCGCAGTTGATCGATGAGCGACGTAATAACGCTTAAGCCTTCCATGGCGTAGTATTCGCACTGCATCGTGACGATGATGCCGTCAGCCGCCGCGAGCGAAGAGGTCATCAGAATGCCCAGCGAAGGCGGGCAGTCCATGAGCACGTAGTCGAAGACGCCGGCCGTGAGCACGCGGTCGAGCATGTTGCGAACGACGGAAAGGTGGTTATCCTGCCGCGCGATTTCAATCTCTGCGCCCGCGAGGTCGAGCTCGGAAGGGATGATGTTGATGCCCTCGTAAGGCGTCGCTTGGATGATGTCGGCGACGTCGGCCGTACCGGTGAGTACGGGGTAGAGGCTGATGCCCTGCTGGCGCGGAAGACCGAGTCCGCTGGTGGCGTTGGCTTGCGGATCGAGATCGATGACCAGAACGGTCTTCTTTAACTCCGACAAAGCGGCGGCGAGATTGACGACGGTGGTCGTCTTACCCACGCCGCCCTTCTGGTTGGCGATGGCAATGACGCGTGTGCTGCGAGTGCTCATGGGGTGACTCCGAGTCTCATTTCTTAATCATGCCGATTTCACGGGCGTAGGCGAACATGCCGCCCGCCGCGATGACCGGCGCGACCGCGCCGACCGGCTTCAGTGAGAAAATCTTGCCGTCCGAAAGCCGGGTGATGGTGTTCTTCTCGATATTCACCTCGGCGGCGTCGCCCGTTTTGAACGCGCCGCAAAGGCGGGTTTCGGACTCCAGCGGAAAGACTTCGCCGGTGGCCACCGAGTTGCGGAAGAAGATGCGCGCGTAGCTTTCCGCCACGACGGCCTTCGCTCCGGCCGCGCCCAGCGCGATGGGCGCATGCTCGCGCGACGAGCCGCAGCCGAAGTTGCGTCCGCCGATGATGATCGGATACGGCGTGGTGCCGTCGGGATTGCTGGCGAATTTCGGAAAGGTGTCGGGGAGGCCCGCCAACGCGTAGGACCCGAGCTTACGGTACTCTTCCGGAATGGTCGGAACGAGATTCAGATAGCAGGCGGGGATCAGCAAGTCCGTATCGATGTTGTCTTCAAGCACATAGACGGGGCCGCGGATAAGAGTCGTTTTTGCCATAAAGGGTATCTCCAGAAAGAGGTGCGGGGGACGGCCGGGAAAGCCCGTCCCAACACAGCGGGTTTATACGTCGCGCGGATCGGTGATGTGGCCGGTGAGAGCCGAGGCCGCCGCCGTGTAAGGCGAGGCGAGGTAGATCTGCGAATCCTTGGATCCCATGCGCCCGATGAAATTGCGGTTGGTTGTGCTGACCACCACCTCTTTACCGTGCGTGCGTCCGAAGGTGTCGATCGGACCGCCCAGGCACGCCGCGCAAGAGGGCGGCGCGATCGGCTCGACGCCCGCAGCCTCAAAGATTTGGCGCAGATTCTGGCCGTCGATCTTTGTGTCCGCGAGGCCCTGCTCGACCATCCGCGTGGCCGGTACGAGCAGCGTGCGCACGGTGACCTTGCGGCCTTTCATGATCTTTGCCGCCATGATAAAGTCTTCCAGCTTGCCGCCGGTGCAAGAGCCGATGTAAACCTGATCGATCTTCACGTCGCGGCAGTCGCGCGCCAACGCTTTGTTGTCGGGCAGGTGCGGCTTTGCCACAACCGGCTCGAGCGTTGAGACGTCGTAGCGGCGCTCGGCCTGAATCCGGGCGTCAGGATCACTGTACAGAGGCTCGAACGGTTTTTGCGTGCGCGCTTTGACATAGGCGAACGTCTTGGCGTCTGCGGCGATGATGCCGTTCTTCGCACCCGCCTCGACCGCCATGTTGCAGATGGTGCAACGTTCTTCGATGCTCAGCGCGTCAATGGCCGATCCGGTGAACTCCATGGCGCAATACGTTGCGCCGTCCACGCCGATATCTCCGATCATATGGAGGATCAGGTCTTTGGCGGAAAGCCGCTCTGGCATTACGCCGTCCAGCACGAAACGGATCGTCGGCGGCACTTTGACCAGCAGCTTGCCGGTGCCCATGATGAAGCCCGCGTCCGTGTTGCCGATACCCGTCGAGAAGGCCCCCAGCGCGCCGTGCGTGCAGGTGTGCGAGTCTGTTCCGAAAATCGTTTCGCCGGGACGGACATGGCCGAGTTCCGGCAGGGCGACGTGGCAAACGCCGCAGTAACTCGCCGTTCCCGGATCGTAAAAATAAGGAAGTTTCTGCTCCTTCACGAACGTGCGCAGAATATCCACATTACGGTGAGCCTTTTCATCTGCCGTGTAGATATAGTGATCCGGCAGAATCACGATCTTTTCGGGATCAAACACCTTGGCGTTCTTGCCGAATTCGCGCTGGAAGATACCGATAGTCCCCGGTCCGCAGACGTCGTGCGTCAGCAGAATGCCGGCGTTGACCCAGATGTTGTCTCCCGGGGAGACCAACGTCGCGCCCGATTCCCGAGCGAGGATTTTTTCAGTGATAGTCATCGTTCTGTTCTCCAAAAAACCATTCGTTCCCTTCCTTGCGCGTTCTAAACGTGTCCGGCGTGCCAGGAGAGGGGTGGCAAGGCTTGCTCGGCGTCGGATTATCCGCGGCCTTGAATCAGGTTGAAGAAACGGTCCTGATAATGTTCAAAAACGCCGTTGTCCTGCAGAAGCTTTCCGAGGGATTTGATCAGGCTCGTGTCTTTCGTGGCAGCTTGAAACGCCTTTTCAATCTCTTCGCGCAAACCGGCTGGAAGGCCGTCCTGAACCTCAAACATGCGCCGTTCCTGCAGTTCGCGGATGTTGTCCCTCGCCGAATTCTGTATGATCGTCCAGAAAAGCCGAACCAGACAAACGTCCCAGGGTTCATCCACGCCTTTAATAATGGCCGAGAACGGGTCCGTTTTCGAGGACACCTCGTGTCGGATGCGTTCTAATACGGCCTCGGGGGTGTCGGAGAGAACCTGCTCGCTGAAGGCTTCCTGCTTCAGAGTGTAGCCATAACGCAGGATGCGCACCGTGTCTTCGTGCTCTTTCAGCCATTCGAGGTATTGCTTCGCCTGCTCGCCGAAACCTTCCAGCATCAACGTTGAATATGAGGCGGGCGTGATAATCTGGGGCCGCAACATCTGCATGCGGCCTTCACGAACACGCACCTTGCCGATATCGTCCATCAACGGGCTGACCATGTGGTAATTGATGATGGTATTACCGAAGGTTTCGAGGTGCCGCTTGGGCGACGTCACGATCTCCGTGTTGTTGACGGCAAACCAGAAATCAAATTGTGTCGGTCTCTTACTCATGAGGGAATCACACTATAGCATGATTTACGTCTGCTTGTCACGATGCCGCATGCAGTTTTAAACAACCGTGACCGTTCTGCGCATGCAGAACGGTTAGAGTTTTGTGCGTTTTGTCTTGATCGTGCGCCCCAACAAAAAAAAAGATGTCTTTACGAGCGATTGACCCTAATTATTAAGTTTACGGTCGGATGTGCGTTTTAAAACGATTCTTTTGAAAAAGTTCTCGGGCCAAGGCCCGTCTTCGAAACGTTCGACACTTAGAATCAGCCCGGTTCACGGTTTGCTTTAACTTAAAAACGGCTTTTTTAGTATAAAAAAATATAATAATACCCTTTTTAAACGCCATTTGACTAATTGTATAAATCATTTGTTAACAAAAAAACCTATAAATTTGGTTGATGCCGAAAACAAAAAAAGAGTGAATCAGCATGTTTTGTAGTTGCAAAGATGCCAACGCATATTGTAATTTTAAACAATGAAACGGGATTAATGTTGTTTTTTTAAGGAGAATGTATGAACGAGAATGTTCGGAAAATGGTTCTGAGTGCTTTTTGCGTGCTTTTCATCGGATCGTTTAGCGTATGGGCTGAGGACAAAAAGGATACGCCGGAAAAAGAAACCGTCGTTGCAACGTTGTCGAAAGACCAGATTAAAGAGTTCGCCACATTTATTTATGTCAGAGATTTGCGTCGTCAAGAGCTGGTCGTCACGACCCGTATTTATGGTGAGAAGCAACGCGAGTTAAAAGGGTTCGTCGAGGAGATGTCGAAAGAGTTCGGTATGGCTCCCGTGAACGCTTATACCTATGACATTAAGGATAAGTCCTTGTATCAGCTTTCAACGAACAAGCTGGATAAGGCGGGTGCTCCCGAGCGCAAGCTGGTTCGGAAGATCGATTCCGACGGAGAGTCGAAATATATTTCCAGACTCATGGTCGCAAGGAAACTGACCGAGCAGCAGCTTGTGGTGTTGGCGCAGTTGCGCGAAGAAAAAGCGAAAGAGGCCAAGTTGCTGGACAACAAGCTTCGTCAGACTTTTAAGCTCGATCCGGAAGGTTCCTATCGCCTTGATGAAAAGACGGGCAAAGTGTTCCGTCTGCCTAAGGTGGAAAAAGACAAAGAGCCGCCGAAAGCGTCCGCTGATAAAGCTTCGGCCAAGAAATAGAATCGGTTTGAGTTTCAGCAGTCCTGTATCCAGTAGTTCGTAGTTCAAGGAGTTGTTACACCATGCAAACAAATAAGCAAATGGTTGCGGCCTGTGTTCTGGCAGGTGTATCTTTCATTCCGAATCTTTTTGCTCAAGAGGTCCTCGGGCCTATGGGTGGAGTCGGAGGAGAGGCACGCCGTGTCGAGCAGAAAGCGCTTACGCCGACGATGATCCGGCCTGCCGGTCCGTCTGAGGTGAACGCGCTGCCGGCGCCGAAAGCGGCTTTGGATAATGGTGTAACAACCGGACCCTCTTGGGTGATCAGCGCCGTTACGGTGACGGGCGATCTCACGTTCGCCGAGAAGATGGGGGTCCGGCCCGCCTTGGAGGCCGACTTGGTGGGGACAGAGCCTCGAACCCAGCAGACCGTACAGGAAGTGTTGCGTAAAGTATTCAGTAAATTGATCAATAGCGGATATTATTTGGCTCGCGTTTCTTTGCCGCGTAAAGCCTATAATGAACAGACCCAGACATTGACCGTGTTGGTGGAAGAGGGCTATTTCGGCAACGTCAAGGTCACTTTCGCGGACGGCCGTGAAGAAGGCCGTTGGTTCAGCAACGAACAGATTGCCAAGAAGTTTAAAGATATCGTTCCCGGGGAAACGTTTAACTATAAGTCGCTCTATAATGATCTTGCGGAGATTAACGCACATCCCGATTTAACGTTGGACACCAAAATTTCCGTGCGTAAGCCGATTGAGGGCGAGGGTGATGCCCGTCGTGTCGTGCGCTATGCCGATCTGGATCTCACGGTCAAAGAGAGTTTTCCTTTCCATGCGGTTTTCGATATTAACAATTACGGCATTGAAGCCATCGACGAGTGGCAGACGTCGCTGACGTTTCAATATCTGAATCTCACGAAAGCCGATGATGTCCTGACAATCAGTCCGTCCATGTCGCTGGATTCGTCGCTTCTGTCCTTGGCGGGCAGCTATATGCGGCCCCACGATATCTGGAAAGGCGGCGCAACCACCTTATATGCCGGCTGGTCGGATATGCAGACGGATGATATTGTTCCGTACATCGATCTCGAGGGTAACGGATGGTTCGTGGGTCTGGTTCATTCATATACGCTGATCGAGGACGAGGACCGTCTCGTTTCTCTTTCGGCGGGTATCGTTTATCGGTATATTGAAGATCAGTTCTCAGCCTTCAACACCTCGCTTCAGGAACGTAATATATCGGTGTTGCCGCTGTCGGTCGCCCTCAGTTATTCAGCGCGCCGCGCAGATGCGTTTCGCGGCCGTAATTTTGCAACGCTCCAAGGCGTGTATAATCTGATGGCGGGCGGAGACAACGAGTTGCGGGATATGTGGGTCGATGCCGAGGATAACTACATGATCGGACGTCTGCAACTGGCGCGTCTTCAGCCTCTCTTCGGAACGCTTGATAACATGCAGCACCAAGTGCATCAGTGGATCCTTTTCCTGAGGGCGGAAGGACAGTATGCCTCGTGCCCCTTGATCCCGGCGGAAAAACTCTCTTTGGGCGGGTTCAACACGGTGCGCGGTTATCAGACCAAGGGCTATTTGGGCGACAACGGTTTCTACGGCACCGTAGAGCTCCGCACGCCGATTCTGCTTGATATGATCTCCAATTCGTTGGGACGTAAGCCCGGCAATACGCCCCTGGACCGCTTGCAGTTTGTCGTTTTCACGGATTTCGGTGTGGCCGAATTCATCGACCCCTTGCCGGGTGTCGATACGGAGATGCTGTTGAGTGTGGGTACAGGTGTGCGATTAGCGATGACAAAGTATAGCCAGTTGCGTTTGGATTTGGGCGTACCGGTGGCATCGGCATCAGGCGATGATAATTCATCCGAAGTCTATCTCGATTGGCAATTACAGTTCTAACGGTTTTTTACACGAGGGCAAAAGCTATGATTAAAACTAAATCGGTTCTGTTTGTGCGTAAGCCGTTTGTGCGTAAGCCGTTAAGACGCGTCCTGTCGGCCTTTGCGGCGTTTAGCGTTTTGATGACCAGCATGCCTCTTCCCGTGTATGCGCTGGATTTTTCGAACGCTTCGCCTGTGACGGGTGGCATTACCGGCGGTACCGTGGGGAACACCACGACCATCAGCCAGACCGCTCAGGCCGGCATCATTAACTGGAGCACGTTCGATATAGGCGTGGCCGAGGTGGCCAATTTCAATCAGTTGCATGGTGCGGATTCGGTCACGCTGAACCGCATTACCGCAGATGCCAACGGTACGCAGATCGCCGGGCAGATCAATGCCAACGGCAGCGTGTGGGTGGTCGACGCGAATGGCGTCTTCATTCAAGAGGGCGCCTCGGTCAATGTTGGCGCGACTTTTGTGGCTGCGGCCATGAATGTTTCCGATGCCGATTTTCTCGCCGGCAATATGCGTTTTAACGATTCCGAGGGTGTCGGAAATGTCGTTAACCAAGGTGGCATCAATGCCGGAACGCTTGCGGCGTTGCTGGGCGGATCGGTGAATAACGAGGGTTCGATTCAGGCCGCGCAGGCGGTGTTGGCGGCTGCGGGGCATTCGATTGTTTTGGATACCGTCGGCGGCGGTACGATCTCCTTGGTTATGGAAGGTAACGAGATCAACGGTAATCCTGCGGATGTGGCAACGGCGGTGAACAATGGCCTGATCGACGCTCGTGGCGCAAATGGCGGCTCCGTTCTGATGGGCGGCGCGCGCGTCGGGCAGTTCGGTGAAATTCATGCGGACGGCGTGATCGGCGATGGCGGCACGGTCCGTTTGCAGGCCTCGGATACGGTTGCGCTGGGACCGAACAGTTTAACGACGGCGAATGCGGGCCTCAATGGCAACGGTGGCGAGGTGGTCGCGTTCTCTCCGGATACCGTCCTTTTCCATGACGGTGCGCGCATTGAGGTGAAAGGTGGTTCCGAGTCCGGCGATGGCGGTTTTGCCGAAATAAGCGGCCTTGAATACGTGTCGGTTCACGGACTCGTCGATGCCCGTGCCGCCCATGGCGAAAACGGAACTTTTCTCATCGACCCGACGGATCTGACGGTTAATGATGCGATCACGAGCGATCCAAGTTTTATTGCCGGGGTCTGGACCGATGCCCTTAATCAAAACTCTTCCCAAATCGGTATTGCTGATTTAGAAAACCAGTTGTCTTTGGCTAACGTTACGCTGAATGCGACGGCCGGTACCGGTGGCGGCACGGGAAATGTGACGTTCGATGCCGGCCGCGACGTGGCCAACGGGACAGCAAACAGTTTGACGGTTCAGGGCGTCAATGTCACGTTTACTTCCGGCGTGGCTTTTACCGGGGCCGGCGATCTCACCATTTCGGCCTCGG
>Ga0172378_10004104_pt1 | contig 13680 bp, 13 predicted proteins | sample GrowelOW332metaG_FD_119755 | JGI IMG/M metagenome (GOLD analysis project Ga0172378, IMG submission 119755) | Groundwater microbial communities from an aquifer near a municipal landfill in Southern Ontario, Canada - Pumphouse #3_1 metaG | ecosystem: Environmental > Aquatic > Deep subsurface >... | reverse complement strand
GATTCGAACAAACATGTCGCTAAATATACATTTAGCGACATGTTTTAAAAGGCTTTATCCCTCTCCTTACGCTAATAAATCTATTGATAAACGATCTTTTCTTTATAATTTGGTGGCATGATTCGAATGATTGAAAACACAATCGCAAAACAAATCGCTTTATCTGCAAGATCTGTGATGATTTGTACGAAAAAAACAGATGTTACAAGATTCATTCCAGAATTATGCAAAAAAGCAACAATTAATGATGAACCTGATGTTGTTACACCATTAAATACAATTGCTACAATCACAGCTGAAACCATCGAAATGATCAATCCAATAAGGACAATTGACATAATGGAATACCAGCCTTTAAATTCACCTTTTTTAAAAAGGACGCCTGCCATCAATCCTATACAGATTTGAACTGGCATAAAATAAAGTGAGACTGGATCTATCGTTAATCCATTAACAATAGCCGTCATACTGCCGACTAACATTCCACCGACGGGTCCAATTAAAACCGCAGCTAAAATTGTACCAATACTATCTAAATAAACTGGCAGTTTTAATATTAATGCAATGTTACATCCAATAATGTTAATCACGATGGAAATTGCCATAAAGGCTAAGCGGCTTGCACTAATGGTTTTAGTATGCATTCTGATACCCATATTTTGGATGATAAATGACATGTTGAATATCATCAGCATGTTCTTTAAACAAACGCGTTAAAAGCATTTCCATAAAAGAAGCAGCATCTACTTTTGTAAGGACTTTGCAATTTGGTTTTTTCTTAAAAAAATTAGCTTCATCAACCATACTCATACCAATGGCTTTGCCTTCCTTAATGATATCAACGTAATAATATTTGCCTTTACACAGATCTCGATTAATAAAATAAGCAATGGCAAGTGGATCATTGATGATACAGCCTAATGTCCGTTCTTGTTTCCAATGGAAATCGGTATAAAATCGTGTGATGCCAACAATGACATCAGCGAGTGGATCATTAAATTGATGGAGCATTTCTATATAGTTTGGTGTTAAAACAACTTCTCGTGTGACATCCAAACCTACCATAGTTATTGGACAATCAAGTTCTTTAAACACAATATCTGCAGCATCTGGGTCAGCCCAAAAATTGAATTCTGCGACAGGACTGGTGTTACCATGACTTTTAAAAGTACCCCCCATCAGGACAATTTCTTTTATTTTTTTAGCAGCTTCTGGATAGTTTTGAACGAGTGTGGCGATATTGGTTAAAGGGCCTATTGGTAAAATAGAAACATCGTCTTCTTGCATCAAGGTTTTGGCTAAAAAGGCAACTCCCCCATTTTTAAAGGTTATATTATTTTTGCGTTTAAATGTATAGCCTCCAAGGCCATCTTCTCCATGTGTTTCTTTAGCAAGAACCATTTTGCGTTTTAAGGGCGTTGTTTTTCCTAAATAAACAGGGATATCTGTACGGCCCATAACATCTAATATGTTGAGTGCATTTTCAGCACATTGTTTCCCATTAATATTGCCAGAAACAATGGTTAGTCCTAAAATATCTAATTCAGGTGATTGACAAGCTAGCATAATCGCTAAAGCATCATCAATGCCGGGATCACAATCAATAATTATCTTTTTTTTATTCATTTTTAAGAACCTTTCTTCAAAATACAAAAAAAACGCAGAGTTAACCCGCGCCTAAAAAATCTTTTTCCTAGTTTTTTATAGTGGGATGGTTACGAACCACTGGCTATTATATTGTATTTAAGTCTATTTTTATTTTAGACTCTTCCCCCACTGCATTAACAAGATTATCAGTTTATACTGATGGCTTTCTTTAATCTTCCAGTTCAAAATATGTTTTCAGTGTTGTGTCTTTTTTCTTGATAAACGCAAGTTTACTTTCGAGTGATTGCGCTTCTAAATCGGTGTTCAATTTGAAATGATCTAACGGTGTATTTTTATTAGCTGCCATAATTTTAATGAGGCTTTCTGTTAACCAAGGATTAAGCACCAATACAGGTCCAAGGGCATGGGTAAAAATGGCATTATTTTTAACAACGCCTTCATTGCGAGAGTGTCCTGTATTGCCATAACCATAAATTACTTTCCCAAAAGGGGTTTCATCATTGATTTTCAAATCATGCATTTGGATTTGATTTCCAAAAATGTTCATTTTTGTATGGTTATACGTTGTCTCATAGTATAAATCATCACCATAGACATCATTTTTTTCTTCTGCGGAGACATTAAGGATGTTTAAACCCTTTATCACGCTACCATCTTCGCGTGTGATGGTTTTCCCCCAAAAGCAAATAGATGTTCCGGTGACTAACAAAGGATGGCCCGAATCAATATAGGTTTTTAAGGCATCCGTATACGGTTTTAAATACTCAATAATCACAGGAAAGGTTGAAATCTCCCCTGGAGGACAAAAAAGAAAATCAAAATCCATCGGGTTAAAAGACGGATCTTCTAAAGAGATTTTAATAATTTCGGTGTCTATCCCTGCGGCTTTAGCTGCTTTTTCAAGGGCTAAAATATTGCCCCGTTCCCCATGAAGGTATAAAACATCTGGAAAAAGCCATCCAATTTTATAAGTCATTATTCAACCTCCTTTAAATATTTTTCCATTTTATCAAAGGTATCCAGCCATGTGACAATGTAAATATTCTTCGTTTGTGCTTTTTCAATTTCAGAAAATATTTTTTTCACATCACTTGTTTCAATTGTTGTGATTTTGTCTTGTTCAACGCCTTCATAGATTAGTCGATTGGCTGTATCATAAGCCACTTGTGTTGAAAAACAAAAATAACGTTCAACATTTGATTCTGTAAGCGCTTTAAAATTGCAATCAAAGGCATAAAAACTGTTTGTATAAAAAGGAACAAAATCCATTAATGGATAAAGACCTAAACAAACCATTTTAGATTCAGGGTCTGAAGCAATGATATCTAATGTACTTTGAAGCGTATCTGGATTTTCTTGTTTGATGCGCATATATTTAATCGTTTTGTTTTTGTATTTTAATATTTCAAATCGACCACCAATATTTGTGAAATCATCAAAGGCTGTTTTTAACGCTGGAAGCTCAATTCCTGCAAAATGATTGCAAAGTGCTATTGCGGCGGCATAATTATATTGCATATAAGGTAAGGCATACGGCATATTAAAGACGGTATTTTTAATGCTAAATGTTTTGTTGGTATAATCGATATCATGCAATTCATAGTTAATGACAGCTTTGTTTGAAAAACCACAATGCTTACATTTATAATCTCCGACACCATCGATGTTATAGTTCTTAAATGTTAAGGCATGATGACATTTTGGGCAAGCTTCTGTTGGATAAGTAGCATCCTTAGTAAATGTTTTTTCATTTTGATCAACCCCATAATAGATCACTTTATCAGAGAATTGCTCAAAAGATTTAGAACGGGGTTCATCATTGTTTAAATAATAATAAATTTTATTATTTGCAAAGCTACTTATTTTTCTATAAATAAAATCTGGATCGCCATTGCGTTGGACCTGATCTTTTTGAAGATTTGTAATTAAAATATTTTCAGCTGGCAATTGTTTGTAAATCAATGGTAGATAGCGTTCATCTGTTTCAAAAATATAATAATCAGCATTTAAGGTACCGTTTAAACTGGCTTCTTTGGAAAGAATTGTGGCAATCCCTGGCAGTAAATTAGCCCCTTCTAAATTAGAAATAACTTTTTTTCCGGATTTTCTTAATAGATGTGTTACTAGATTTGTTGTGCTTGATTTTCCGTTTGTGCCAGTAATAAAAATGACTTTGGAATAATCAATGCCTTTAAAATGTTCGACCATTTGGGGATCGAGGTGCATCGCTTTCTCTCCCGACAGATTAGATCCGCGTTCTTTATCAATTATCGTGATTGCGGTGTTAATGAGTTTCGCATACCACAATGCAAATTCAAATTTCATAAAATTTTTCCTCTCAAAGTTAAATGAATTTAATGTGAATTATTTTATTTTACACTAAAATTCTTAGTTTGTCAATTGTAAAATAGTACTTAAAATGACCTATATTCGTCTTTTTTTTGATGGATTAAGGCTAATTTTTTTTCTCTAGATAATTGTTTGATGGCATATTCTCTTTTTAATGCAGTGCTTTTATCATCATAAACTTCGAAATATTTTAAGATGACGGGTCTCCGATTTTTTGTGTATTTTGCTCCTTGTCCTGTATTATGTGTTTTGAGTCGATTTTCTAAGTTGATCGTCCACCCTGTATAAAGGGTATGATCTGCACATTCAAGAATATAAACATAATTTTTTTTTCTATTCATGTCTTTATTATAGCATACTTCATGTTTAATCACAGTTTTTTTTTTAGGTTCTTTATTTTTTTTTGTATTTATGATATGATAGTATTCAGAGAAACAATAAGGAGATTTACATGGAATTAAAAGAAAAATCGAATTTTATTATTAATGCAATTGATGACGATATAAAAAACAAGGTATACACAAATAATCGTGTGCACACACGGTTTCCCCCAGAACCAAACGGATATCTTCATATTGGTCATGCAAAAGCATCATTATTGAATTATCGGATGGCTAAAAAATATAACGGAAAATTCAATTTGCGTTTTGATGATACAAATCCAGTTAAGGAAGATGTTGAATATGTAGAAGCCATTCAAAAGGATCTTACTTGGCTTGGGATAGATTGGGAAGATCGTCAATTTTTTGCCTCTTCATATTTTTCACAATTAGTTAATTACGCCATAGAGCTGATTCATAAGGGACTTGCTTATGTCGACAGTTTGAATGCTGATGATATTCGTCAATTTCGAGGAACTTTGAAAGAACCTGGAAAAGAAAGTCCTGATCGAAACCGTTCGATTGAAGAAAATCTAGCCATTTTTGAAGCCATGAAAAATGGCAAATATGATGAAGGCGACTATGTTCTTCGTGCAAAAATTGATATGGGCAGTCCTAATATGAATATGCGTGATCCCGTTATTTACAGAATTCTCCATGCAAAGCATCCAAATACCGAGGAAATTTGGCATATTTATCCTATGTATGATTTTGCGCATCCGCTTGAAGATGCTATCGAAGGAATCACTCATTCTTTATGTACGCTTGAATTTGAAGATCACCGTCCTGTTTATAATTGGGTACTTGAAAATATTGATGATTTTAAAAAAGAAGCACCTCGTCAAATAGAATTTGCTAAGTTAAACTTAACCAAAACCATTGTTGGTAAGCGCTATTTGAAGCAGCTCGTTGATAACAATATTGTTGATGGTTGGGATGATCCAAGATTACCAACGATTTCAGGAATGCGCCGTCGCGGTTATACTCCGGAATCAATTCAAGCTTTTTGTGAAGAAATTGGAGTTGCAAAAGCCAATTCTATTGTTGATATTGCAATGCTTCAGCATTTTATTCGAGATGATTTAAAATTAAAAGCGTCTAGAATGAATGTTGTTTTAGAGCCCTTAAAAGTAACGATTACCAACTTTCCAGAAGAAGAAGTTGAATGGTTAGATATTGACACAAATATGGATGTTCCTGAAATGGGAAAACATAAAATGCCTTTTACACGAGAAATTTATGTTGAAAAAGACGATTTTATGGAAGTCCCTATTAAAAAATATTTTAGACTTTTCCCTGGGAATGAAGTACGGTTAAGAGGCGCTTATTTTATCACGTGTAATGAAATTATCAAAAATAGTGATGGCGAAGTCGTTGAATTAAAATGTACTTATGATCCTGAGACGAAATCAGGCAGTGGTTTTACTGGGCGGAAAGTCAAAGGAACCATCCATTGGGTCTCTGCAACAGAAGGAAAATCTGTTGAAGTTCATTTATTTGAAGATTTAATTGAAAATGATAAAGATTTAAATGCGAATAACTTTTTAGAGCGCATTAATCCAAATTCAATGAAAATTATTCAAGCGATTGCTGAACCAGCTGTATTTATGAATGCAGCCGTTTATACGAAAATGCAATTTATTAGAAAAGGCTATTTCTCGGTTGATCCAAAATACTCGAAAGAAACTATCCCTGTTTTCAACCAAATTGTTCCGCTTAAAAGTTCTTTTCGAATGCCTAAAAAGCCAAAAAAATAATAATAGATAATTTAAAAAAGTCGATCTTTAAAAAGATCGACTTTTTTAATAAAAAAACGAACACAGGCATCAAAGCTTGTATTCGTTTTATGATTTTATTGATTCGCTTTAGATACTTCTACTAATTTAGAAAAAGCAGGCATATCGTTCATTGCTAAATCTGCTAAAATTTTACGGTCAATCATAACATTGGCATTTTTTAAACCAAACATAAATTTACTATAGCTAATATTATGCATACGTGTTGCTGCATTAATACGGGTAATCCATAATCTTCTAAAATTTCTTTTCTTTTCTTTACGTCCTCTGTAAGAAGAACGTAATGCACGCATTACCGCTTCATTAGCAGGTCTGAATAACTTACTTCTTGCACCAAAATAACCTTTCGCAAGTTTAAGTACTTTTTTGTGCTTTTTCTTAGCATTTACGCCTTTTTTGATTCTAGACATTTATATTTCCTCCTTGCTTATATTATTTTAATAGCATTTTTCTGACTACTTTAGCATTAGATGGTACTAAAATACCAGCTTTTCTTAGTTTTCTTTTGCGTTTTGATGATTTTTTATTTAAAATATGGCTTTTAAAAGCTTTATTTCTTTTAATTACACCGGACTTCTTAATTTTAAAACGTTTTGCAGCCCCTCTGTGAGATTTCATTTTAGGCATAACTATTCCTCCTCTCTATAATCCCTTAGTATTTTAAAGATACTCCGGAAATTTTTCTAATAAGTTTATTTATCACTAGTGATAGGTGTTAAAAACATAGACATGTTTCGCCCTTCCATTTTTGGGCTTTTATCGATCGCGCCATATTCTGATACACGGCTAGCAAAGTCTCTTAAGACAACTTTTCCCTGATCAGTATAAGCCATTTCACGTCCCCGAAAACGGATTGAAACCTTAACACGATTACCTTGTTGTAAAAACTTAACACAATTTTTAACTTTTACCATTATATCATGTTCTTCAACTCGGACGGACATACGAATTTCTTTAATCACAACAGTCTTTTGCTTTTTCTTAGCATCTTTAAGACGCCGCATTTCTTCATAGCGAAATTTTCCATAATCCAGGACTTTACATACTGGTGGTTTTGCGTTTGGAGAAACCTTAACTAAATCTAGATTCGCATCATTCGCGATGTTTTGGGCTTCACGAGAAGACATGACCCCAAACATTTCACCGTCAGGGCCAACTACCCGAACCTCTCTGTCACGAATCTGTTCGTTAATTTCGTGTTGCATTTCTTTTGCGATTGTAATACACCTCCATTGTAAAAATTTAATTAAAAAAGCAGGTAGACAAAATCCACCTGCGATCATAGACAAATAATAACCTATGAACCCGTTCATTTAAATAAACCAGGTGAGAGTTCACACTCTTCTTTAACTACTCTATTAGTATAACATAGAAATTGACAATGTCAAGGGTTTATTTTAAAATAAACCCTTGATTAAATTCAAAAAGGTATTAACCAAACTACAAAAACTGATTATCTACGATGACGACGACGTTCTAAGTCTGAAAGATGTTTTTTGCGTATTCTCAAACTGTCTGGCGTAATTTCTACAAGTTCATCATCATTAATAAATTCAAGTGCTTCTTCAAGTGTAAATACTTTAGGCGCAATTAATTTCAAGGCTTCATCAGCACCGGAAGAACGGGTATTGGTTAATTTTTTATTTTTAATTGGATTAACAATCATATCGTCAAAGCGGTTATTGATTCCAATAATCATGCCTTCATAAACGGATACACCAGCAGCAACAGTCAAGATTCCACGTTCATTGATATTAAACAAGGAATAAGCCATTGTTTCCCCTGCAACACCAGAGATTAGGACCCCATTTTGTCGTTGAGGAATTTCCCCAAAATAGGGTTCGAATGAATGGAAATGTCTAACGAGGGTTCCTTCCCCATGTGTATCATTAACAAAATCACTCTGATAGCCTAAAAGACCTCTTGTTGGAACATGAAATTCTAAATGGGTCCATCCACTATCAGCGACCATACCAACCATAGAACCTTTTCGTAGATTTAATTTTGAAATAACCGTACCACAATAAATATCAGGAACACTAATAACAACTTCTTCAACAGGTTCTACAAGATGACCATTTTCGTCTTTATGGGTAATAACTTCTGGTTTAGAAACGGCAATTTCATACCCTTCTCGACGCATATTTTCAAGAAGAATGGATAAATGTAATTCTCCACGACCACTGACTTTATAGCCTTCGGCAGTGCCTTCCAGCGGTTCTACACGCATTCCGACATTAACTTCAAGTTCTTTTTCTAAACGTGCTTTAATATGACGTGTTGTTACAAACTTTCCACTTTGTCCAGCAAAAGGAGATGTATTAACCAAGAAATTCATTGATAAGGTTGGTTCTTCTATTTCTATACGAGGCATTGGTTGCACTTGGTCAACTTCTCCAATGGTTTCTCCAATAGAAATATTTGGAATACCAGCTACAACAACAATATCTCCAGCAAAAGCTTCTTTTACTTCGACTCTAGAAAGACCACGATAGACAAAAATTTGACTAATCTTAACTTTTTCAAAAGTTCCATCATTTCGTGCAACTTCTAGACTATCCCCTGTATGGATGGTTCCTTTATCAAGACGGCCAATACCAAGACGACCAATATAATCATCATAAGCTAAAGAAGAAACTTGTAATTGCAAGGGTTCTAAACTATAATCTTCTGGAATGCCTGCATGTTTAATAATGGTTTCAAATAATGGTTTCAAATCAGTACTGTCATCATCAAGTTCATATTTAGCAATTCCTTCTTTGGCAACGCCGTAAAGAATTGGAAAATCTAATTGTTCATCTGTTGCTTTTAATTCAACAAAAAGATCGAAAACCAGATCAACAACTTCTTCTGCACGTTGATCTTTTTTATCAATTTTATTGATAAATAAAATTGGTTTTAATCCTTGTTCAAGGGATTTATTAAGGACAAAACGGGTTTGTGGCATTGGGCCTTCGCTTGAATCAACAAGAAGAATAACAGTATCAACGGTTCTTAAGATTCGTTCAACTTCAGATGAAAAGTCTGCATGGCCTGGCGTATCAACAATGTTAATTTTTATGTCATTGTGCATAATAGAACAATTTTTGGAATAAATAGTAATGCCTCTTTCTCGTTCTAGATCATTACTATCCATAATACAGTCAACAACTGCTTGGTTTTCTCTGAAAACACCACTTTGACTTAATAAGGCATCTACTAAGGTAGATTTACCTGCGTCAACATGTGCAATGACTGCAATATTTATAATGGGCTCTTTTTTCATTTTATATCCTTTCAAATTTAGATCATTAATTTTCATTTTTTTACAATAGTCTTTATTCTATCACAAAGAGACTATTAATACAAGTAGGAAATGCTTTAAAATATTATTTTTAAGACTGATGCTTTATTTTTTTTGTGTTTTAAATTTTGTACAACTTAATTCTTCATAAAAAAGGCATTTCTTTCTTCTAATTAAAGAAGAAAGAATGGTAACCAAATTATAAAGAGATAATCCACAAAAAAACAATGCTATGATTAACAGGAATATAAATTTTATACCAACAAAATTCCCTAGGTTGAATAAAATATAGCCCATTAAAAAAGGTGGTGGAATGATTTCTAAAAATAAAAAAGCATATCGCATCAAATAATGCTTTATTTTTGGAGTCGTATTTTTATTTGTAATAAGCTGAATGCCTACAGACATGTTTCCAAGTGTTTTTCCTTTAGATAACAAAGGAATAATGATGAAAGAAAGTATAAAATTGCTTAAATATGACACAATAGCCAATTGAATTTTATTTTCTAATCTAAAAACATTCAAAAAATAAAAAGCCACCATTAAAAGACTAGAAATCATTAAATCTGTAACCAAAGAAATAAATCGTCGTGTCCATGTAATCCGATTTCCCCTTTTGTATGAAATCGTGTCAAGTTCTTCTCTCGTTGGAAAAAAATAACAGATAAGGGGTGCAATAATAAAACCAATGATGGCTCCAAACACATTTAAAATAAGATCATCAACTTGAAAGAGACGATATGGTCTTGGATAAATTCCAAAAAGGGCAGAAAGCTGAATTAACTCAAAACTTAAGCTTAATAAAAAGCTGATCAAGATGGTTGAAAAAAAAGTTTTTTCATAATAATATCTTAAATAGATTCCTAAAGGAATCAACATAATTGCATTAAAAAAAGGTTCGTAAAAATACAATTCATCAAGGGTATTCCAAAAACTAGAGGGATCTCCAATAACATAACTCGTTTTTGCAAAATATTCAGATATAAAGTGAAAAGGAATGAGATCAACATAAGGCTGTGTATAATATGCCACTTCATCGATTGGTGGTAATGGTAGTATGGTTAAAAAATAGCAACATTGAATGTAAAAAATAAAGGAATAGACAATGATAACTCTTGAAAGCAATACAGACCCATACCTTCTATAAAGTATTGAAATATATGGAATGGTAAATATAATCGCAATAAGCGGAAAAAGTAAAGCAGCATAATGAATGGAATGTATGTAAGTATCCATCAATCCTCCTTTATTAACAATGCTCAATAATTTGAATTTTTGAAAAAAATCCGGCTACAATTCTAAAAATGTAACCGGTAAAACATAATTATTATTTCTTTTTTTCTTCTGAGATAACCTGGTTAAGGAGATCATTGCTTGTCATGGCTAATTTTTCTTCTGAGATATGATTTTTATCTAAATTTTTATGAATATGTCGGCTCAATAGTGTATAGAGCACAGAGCAAATCGGAATGGTTACAAGCATTCCAATAATTCCAAAGGCACTGCCACCAATCGCAACAGCAGCTAATACCCAAATGCCTGGTAGCCCAACAGAGCCACCAACGACACGTGGATAGATCAAATTGCCTTCAACTTGTTGTGTAATGAGGAAAACAATTAGAAAAAATATGGTTCTTTTAAAACTAATGGTTAACATAAGCAAAACTCCAATAGCTCCACCAATAAAGGCTCCAAATATTGGAATAAGCGATAAGAAACCAGTTAGCACTGCAATGGTTAGTGCATAGTCAAAGCGTCCAATGGAAAGAACGACAAAGAATAAAACTGCCCAGATACATGCTTCTGTACATTGTCCTGTGACAAAATTATAAAAGCTTTGATTTATTAAGGAGAGTATTTCTAAAAATCGGTCAACGTTCTTCTCCGGTAAAAAGGTGTAGAGCAATGATCGAGACTGCCGCCCTAATTTTTCCTTTTGACCTAAAACATAAATGGCAAAAATAAAACCAATAAAAAAGTTTGTAATACTGCCAACAACGGAACTTGCTGTGTCAAAAGTAGAATTAAGAATGTCGGATGAACTCGTTTGGAAATAGGTGTTAATTGAACTGAAAACATTTTGCCAAGTGAGTTCAAAAGCATCAAACTTATCAGCAATCCAAGAATAATTTGAAAACATAGTTGAAAATTGGTTATTAAGATTACCAATCATATCTGGAATGGTTTGTGTTAGAATTGTAAAAGCATTCACTAGTTCTGGTGTAACTAAGAAACTGATAATTGCCAATAATATAAACACAAGCAAAAACGAGCATACTAATGAAAGCGGGCGTCTAAAGGCACTGGAATGTTTGCCATGCATGTGCTTTTCTGTAAACACTTTTTTTTCAAAAAGGGACATTGGAATATTTAAAACAAAGGCCAATGCACATCCAATAATGAATGGCATAATCAAACTTAAAATCCACGATAATCCTTCTAAAACAATGTCAAATTTGAAAATTGCTACCGCCATTAATAAACTTAAGAATATAATTAATAAAATATGCCGTCTATTCTTTTTGTTGAGTTCCATCATCTCTCCCCCATTAGATTTTAATAAGCACGCGCAAAGTAAGCCATTTTGTCAGCGTGTTTGCCACAAAAGACACATGTGCCATCCCCTATTGTTTCTTGTTCATCTTCAAATGGAATACATCGTAATGTTGCCCCTGTTTCTTCTTTTATTTTATCTTCACAGTCTTGGTCTCCACACCACATTGCTTTGATAAAACCAGGATTTTCTTTAATATTTTTTTTGAATTCTTCTAAATTAGTAGCGGTTGATGTTTTTTCATCTCGAAGTTTTCGTGCGTTATTTAATAAGTTAACTTGGATTTCATCAAGTAAATTTTTAATAGTTTCATTGATATGATCGAGAGAAACACTTACCTTTTCACCTGTATCTCGTCGTGCAAGAATACATTGATTGTTTTCAATATCACGAGGTCCAATTTCTAACCGAATCGGAACACCCTTCATTTCCCATTGGTTAAATTTCCAACCTGGAGAATTATCAGAATCATCAAGTTCTACTCTAACATTTTCTTCAAGGCTTTTCTTTAAGGCATACGCACGGTCTAGAACGCCTTCTTTATGTTGTGCAATTGGGAGAATAACAACTTGAATTGGGGCTACTTTAGGAGGTAATACTAATCCATTATCATCCCCATGGGTCATAATAATTCCGCCGATTAAACGTGTAGAAACTCCCCAAGAAGTGTGATATGGATAGGCTTGTTGATTATTACGATCTAAATAAGTAATGTCAAAAGCTTTTGTAAAATGTTGTCCTAAATTATGGCTTGTTCCTGATTGTAAGGCTTGTCCATCATGCATAAGTGCTTCCATTGTATATGTTTCAGCAGCTCCTGCAAAACGTTCTTTTGGACTTTTTTGACCAACAATGACCGGTAATGCTAAAATATGTTCAGCAACGTCGCGGTAGATATTTAACATTTTCATCGTTTCTTCTTGGGCTTCTTCTGCTGTTTCATGAAGTGTATGTCCTTCTTGCCACAAAAATTCGGATGTTCTTAAAAAGGGCCGTGTTGTCTTTTCCCATCGTACAACAGAACACCACTGATTATATAAAAAAGGAAGTTGACGATAGCTATTGAGCCATTTTGCATACATGCTACAAATAATTGTTTCAGACGTTGGACGAATACATAAGGGTTCAGCTAATTCTTTATTTCCGCCACGGGTTACCCAAGCAACTTCTGGTGCAAAACCTTCCACATGTTCAGCTTCCTTTTTAAGTAAAGACTCTGGAATTAAAAGTGGAAAATACATATTTTTATGTCCGGTTTCCTTAAAGCGTTGGTCATAAGCAGCTTGAATATGTTCCCAAATAGCATAGCCATAAGGTCGAATGACCATAAAGCCTTTAACTGGTGAATAATCTACTAATTCTGTTTTTGAGATTACATCAGTATACCATTTTGCAAAATCTTCAGCCATCGGGGTGATTTCTTTTACTTTATTATTGTTTTTCTTTCCCATAATATTTCCTTATATTCTAATATTTAAGTTTATTAAGGTCAACCTAAGAACCTAAAATATATTTATATTATACCATAAATCATAAAAAATTTAAAAAAAATTTAAAAAAAGGCAATTGCAGATGCAATTGCCTTAGGTATTATAAAACTATTTAAGTTCGATAGAACCGCCAACTTCTTCAATTTTTGCTTTCATAGCTTCAGCATCATCTTTAGCTACAGCTTCTTTTAATGTTCCAGGAACACCATCAACAACTGCT
>Ga0172378_10004103_pt1 | contig 13680 bp, 13 predicted proteins | sample GrowelOW332metaG_FD_119755 | JGI IMG/M metagenome (GOLD analysis project Ga0172378, IMG submission 119755) | Groundwater microbial communities from an aquifer near a municipal landfill in Southern Ontario, Canada - Pumphouse #3_1 metaG | ecosystem: Environmental > Aquatic > Deep subsurface >... | reverse complement strand
CCCAACTAATCATCCTTTGGAAATACCATAAATTTCGACATTCACCTCCAGTCAAACACGAAAAATAAAAATCAAAATTTTTAACAAAATATTTTAAATTAAAAGCAATATGACTTAAATTAAAAATCTTTGGCAAATAGAAAGCCGATATTGTTAACACTAAAAATATTCCTCCTAATAATAATATTTTTTTATTTAAAAAACGCAATTTTTCCCAAAATATTTTTACTAAAAAAGAAATAGCAAAACTCCCACCTAAAACTAAATTACTAACTTTTAATAAAAAGGTTATTATTAAAAGAATTCCCATTAAAACAAAATGTTTCCATTTAAATTTCAACGACAATAGATATAAAAAAACAGATACTAAAAAATAATTTACATTTTCCGCCATCACTAATTGTGGTTGATTAAAGAAATAAAAATTTGTTACTAATAAAAAGCCAAAAAAACCAATAATATACCACTTTTCTTTTCCAAAAAAATTTCTCAATGCCAACATAAAAAACACTAAAGTTCCAATCCCAAAAAATAAATTAGTAAAATAAAAAGATCGAATATCTCTAAATATCCACATTAATGGCACTAACAAAACTCCATAAGTGTTTGGGACAGAAATATCAACTATTTTTTCATTTACTCCTAAGTTCCAACCATTACCACGTACCCAATTCCAAGCTGGAAATGAATAAAGTAAAGTGTCAGGATATGGCTCCAAATTAGGAATTAAACTATTATCTTTAAAAGGATTTTTATAGGCTAAAGCCAAATAAATCAAACCCAAAAACACAAAAATAATCAAAAAATTATTTTTTAAAAAAAAAGCACTAATTCTTTTCATTGTCTAATTTATAACATATATAAAGCTAATAGTGGACAAAATGTCAGTCTAGTCCTAAAAATATTCTCGGATTCACTGGGGTACCAAAAACATTTATTTGAAAGTGTAAGTGTGGCCCAGTTGACCAACCAGTACTGCCACTTTTTTCAATAACATCATTAAACCATCTAATACTCTTATTAAAACATCATAAGTTTTTAACGAAATGGTTAAAAACTTGTTAAATTTCAATAGTTTTTAACCAAACGTTAAAAAACTATTGACCAAACAAAAGTAGTAATATATACTATATCTATGATAAAACGTGAACAATATATTTCCAAACTTAGACAACTCAAAGATACCCATCTCATTAAAGTAATCTCTGGTGTCAGACGCTCAGGTAAAAGCACCCTATTGGAAATATTTCGTGATGAACTACTTGATCACGGAACTAGTCAAAAACAAATAACTTTCATAAACTTTGAAAATCCAGAATATACCGATAAAATTGCAGATTACATGGATATTTATCGTAAAATTAATCAAAGTCTGGTTAAAAACAAAATGAATTATATTTTTCTTGATGAAATTCAGAATGTTCCCAATTTTGAAAAACTTGTCGATGGTCTGTTTATTAAAAAAAATGTTGATCTTTATATTACTGGTTCAAATGCTTACTTTTTATCAGGAGAACTAGCTACCCTCCTCACTGGCCGCAATTTTGAAATAAAGATATTACCTTTGTCTTTTGCTGAATACGTATCAGCTTTTAGGGATAAATCCAGATTGGATCTAATTTTTCAAAACTATTTAGATTATGGAGCATTTCCTCAAACAATTGATTTATTTAATATTGATCCATCTTTAGTCAGAGAATATTTATTAGGCATCTATAATACTATCCTTTTAAAGGATGTTATTGCCAGAAAAGGTGTTAATGATCGTGAAATTTTGGAACATGTTGCCCAATTTTTGTTAAATAATATTGGCAATTTTACTAATCCCAAAAGTATTTCAGACTATATGGGTTCAAACTACCGAAAAGTTGCTCCACAAACAATTGATAATAATCTTTCAGCCTTATCTGACAGTTTTCTCTTCTATTCAGTTAACCGCTACGATATTAAAGGTAAAATGTATCTTCAAACTCAACAAAAATATTACACCATAGACACTGGTCTCAGGTCAGCAGTTTTAGGTAATCAAGCTAATATTGATAGAGGACATATATTAGAAAATATAGTTTTTTTGGAATTGTTACGCCGAGGTGGACAAGTTTGGATCGGTCGAACCAAAGATGGTAAAGAAGTTGATTTTGTTGTTAAAAACTCCAAGGGAGAAACAGAATACTATCAAGTAGCTGAAACTATTAGAGAAGAGAAAATTAAAAATAGGGAATTATCAGCACTAAACAATATTGATGATAACAATCGTAAATATATAATAACCCTTGACCCTGAGAAAAATAATTTTAATGGAATAGAACAAATAAACGCTATAGATTGGCTACTCAAAGAGTAAAATTATTAATTAGTGAAAATCCACCTTTTACGCTAATTAATTCTCTTAAATCATGTCACTCAATTCAAATATTTTTATAAAAATCTATTTAATTTCCTTTATAACCTAAAAATATTCTCGGATTCACTGGGATGCCAAATATATTTATTTGAAAGTGTAGGTGTGGCCCAGTTGACCAACCAGTACTGCCCCTTTTTCCAATCACATCATTAATGGTTACTTTCTCTCCTTTGTAAACCAAAATTTTATCTAAGTGCCCATATAATGAAGTCACCTGGTTGCCATGATCAATCATAATGTGTTTACCATAACCAATGACTGTTTGACCAGCATAAGTTACCACTCCATCCATAATTGGGACAATATCATCACCCATACTTCCAGCAATATCAATTCCGGTGTGAGACAGTTGATAAGGTAGATCAGACTTGGCAAATTCCAAAGTAATTACTCCCGTGACCGGCCAAACCATTGGTGAATTTATGGTGGTGATTACTTTCCCACTGGTCGGATCACGAATTTCCACTGTCTGTGTAATTTCATTTAGCGACACTAATTTATCCGAAACAATATTGATTCCTGTTTGAGTTAAGATAATCACGGCCACTACTGGTAATAATAAAATTAAGAGAAAAGCAGTTATGACTATCTTTAATTCTTTTCGGTAAGACCATAAAGTGATAATAGTACCGTTGATCATTTAGTTATAAATCTCTCTCGGGTCAGTAGTCAGTAACGGATGTTCTTTTTCAGAAGCCACCACCTTTAAGGCCACGTGATTTTGGTCGGCAATCATCAATGCTTCACCCCGATCACAGGTCAACAGAAAATGTTCTTCATAGCCACTCAAATGGAACTCCTCAGCAACTTTTTTAATCGTGGTGGTGTCCTGTTTCATTAAAATTCTTAATGATGACTGAGAGGCAATGGCTCGACCATATTCAGAACTTAAAAAATCATTCGCTTGTTGTGAAATTATAGTTACTCCTAAGTAATATTTTCTGGCTCGTCTGACCAAGCCAGAGATAAACCGGGCACTTTCTTCTTGTTGTAACAATATCCAACCTTCATCAATTACCAAAATTCTTTTTTGGGGTTGGGATTTTACTTGGGAATTTACAAAGTTAGCAATGGTCAACATCATAATTGGTCGCAAGGCTTCACTCAAGTCTTTAATGTCAAAAACGACTAATCGGTTGTCCAATTTAATATTAGTTTGGGAATCAAAAACTGCCGAGAGTGAGCCCTTCACAAATCTTTCCAATCGATTACTTAAATCTTTTTGTTTCAGCTTTTTTAGGGTTTTGTAAAAGTCCTTAAGCCGGGGAAATACTGGTTTCTTTTTGGCCTTATTTTTTCCGTTTAGAGTATAACCAAATTCCTTATAGGTTAGGATAATTGCCTTATCAGTGACTGCTTTTTCCTCCGAACTTAGACCTCCCACCATTAGCGAAATTATTTCGGTTAAATCCTGAATGTGCTCCGATAAACTATTTTCACCAGTAATCGTGGCTGTCGAAAAATCAAACGGATTAATTTTTTCTTTTGATTTGGTTGATAACTGGATATAAGTGCCATCAACTGCCGCTGCTAATTGTTTATATTCTCTTTCTGGATCCACCACGATGACTTTGGTTCCCTGCATTAATTGTCTTAAAATTTCTACCTTAGCCGTGTAACTTTTGCCTGATCCTGATTGGGCAAAAATAATGGAGTTGGCATTAGTTAACGAAAATCTATCAATAATTACTAACGAGTTATTTGATTTATTAATGCCATAAAGGATGCCTGATTCTTGAACTAGCTCTGAAGAAATAAAGGGAAAGGTCAGAGCGGCCGATGAACTATCTAAATTTCTTTTTTGAGCTAATAAATTTTCACCTCTGGGTAAGACTGACTGCAACCCTTCAACCTGTTGGAAAGTGGCAGTTTTTATATAAAATAATCGGGTTGACATCACCGTTTCTAGTAGCGTTGTTAGCTTTTGTAATTCCGCTAAGGAGTCAGCCCTAATGGTCATATAAATTGAAATTTGAAATAGCTTTTCTTGACCTCTTAAGATTTTATCTTTAAGTTCCATGGCTGATTCTAACGGGTCAGTAATTTCCGAACTGACGACTTTACCATCTTTAAGCATATTTCTCTTGGTCGATTCTAATTCAGTAATTTTTCGATTGAGTTTAGGCAAAGCTAAGAGAGGGTCGACTTGTTCAATATGATAGCTAATATCAAGATTGTGGTTAAAGTTAATCAACATCGATAACCACCCGGTTGAGGCCACATAGGGGAAACCAGAAATAAACAGGGTTCTAATATAATTATTCTCAATTTGAAGATAAGTTGCTTCTTCCTTTAAACCAGAATAGGAAATTAAATCGACTTGATCTTGTTCCCCAAAATAGAAATTAACTGCCTTATTTTTTGATTTTAAGGCTTTCTTTATCTTTTTAATTCTTTTTTTAAAATTAATCATATTTTCTCCAATAATTTTTCTAAACTTTCCGGAGTTAACGCCTGAGTTTTAATTTGGTCAGAATTATAAAAACTATAGAATAAATCCAGTATTTCCCAGCTGTTTAAAATCTTTGCTTTCATTCCCATTTTTTCCAAACCCCGAATCACAATCTCAGTTAAGAGCCGAAGCTGTTCTTTAATCAATTTAAAGTCTTTATTTTTATCAGGATGGCGATAGGGGACAACGATATAAAATTTTCGCGACAATATTTTATTACCCGAAACCAAATTAGTGATAAAGTCACAATAATTATCAATCTGGTTTTTATAAACCAATTCTGTTTCGGTTTGTTTCGATTTGGAAATTTCTTCTAAATAGTGATCAATATCAACTTCTCGAACTCTAATTAAGATTTGAAGTTGACAGGGTAACGAATTTAAAAAATTTTGAAAACTGTCAATTAAAACATCCTGTTCTTCGTCACTTTTTAATTCAAAATTGATTGATGATGTTTCTAATATTGCTCGATATTCCTGATTCGGTAAGATCAAAATATTATCCCTAACTTCCTTAATCTGAATTTGAATTCGACTACTTTTCTTATTTTTTACTTTGTTCAAATGCCACATTCAAACCTCCTTTATCATTTAATTTAAAACTTAAACTATTATTTTTATTCTTGATGAAATGTAACAATCTGACCGTGTCTGCCTCCATCAAGGCCGGTTCTTTTAAGGAAATCAATTTAATGGTTTTAACCGCTGGTATTTTCTTTTTCTTATCCAAAATTATTGCTTCCACCTCTCGTAAGTAATTATCATTTTTATCAAATACAAAAATCTTTGGTCTTAATTTAAACCGACTCAAAATTAACAACCAATTAAACACCACCCTTCCTTTAATTCTTAAGGCCAAAATTAAACTGCTAACTGAAAACAGTAATATTAATATTAGTTTGTAACCCACTAGTTTCATTGTCGGTGGCATTAACCCAAACAGAATTGCCGTTATTATTACCGGTATTAACAATATTAAGATTTGGGTTAAATTTAAGTTGCCGGCAATTTTATCTTCAACCGTGGTTATTTGAGCCGGAATAATTGTGTTTCTCATAAGTTAACCTTTCCTAAATTTTTAACAGTTTTAGCGGCCACTGTGGTTCTAGAAGTTGACGAAGAATTATTGGCAGTCATGACATTAATAACTTGACTGCCGAGTTTTTTAAGTTTGCCGTTACCAGTGACATAAAACATCATATTGGTCATGAAACTGGGGACTTTTAGTAACGTTAAAAATAGACCAATCGCCATTGATATGGAAATTAAGGAGTTATTAGTGGTCTCCGGTAGAGCTAAAAATGCCGCTGCCAATTGCACAATCACTACTTGAACAAACACCATAAACACTGCCGTCAAATATGATTTTGTTGCTAATTCAGCTAAGTCGGAAAATTTAGGTAAAGTCCATAATAGAAAAATAAAAGGGGATAGAACTGCCCCTAAAGAGATAAAAATTAATCGGGTAATAAACATCAATAACAAAACAATGGCTACAATTAAAAAGATAATTAAAAATATCAAGGTAATTAACGGGGTATTCGAATTTATAAACACCTCGGGATTAATAATGTTGACGATCCAAGCGTGATTTAAACCGCCAGTTAAATTGAGAATCGCTTTGACTAAAGTGTTCCCCGTGATAATTAGATAGTTAGTTAAAAATAACGACACATTCGCTCCCAAAAAAAACAGTCCTAATCGGGGAAGTAGTTGTTTTAATTCAATTTCCTCAAATCCAAAAGTCTCAGCACTCATTAACTGAAGTCCTAATAACGCTGTGACGATTATAAACAAAGAATCAACAATTCCTAAAGACACTAACCAAAATTTAACAATGGTCTGATTTGATAATAACTCTGGCGTAGTGGTGAGATAGCCCAAAATTCCATCCGTAATTGGTTTAGTGGCACTCTCGACAATGTTTTGCATAAACGCCGAGACGGCATCAATTAATACCTGAGTTAAACCATCACTCGGAGCTACCGCTTCAATCGGAACTATTTCCATTGTCTGAGTCGTTCCCTCAGCCGTGATTCCTGACAAGGCATTGTTAAACAAGGAAATTATGACTCCAGCTCCTAAGACAATTACTAAGCCAATTATTGAATTTTTAATCGTTCTTTTAGCCGAGATTAATGACTCAGGTTTTCCATTTGACGTTATATACTGGTAACCCGCTTTAATCAAAAAAAATACCGCGGCCACCGAGGCAATAACGGTAATTATTTTTAAAGTATCATCAGTGTAAGCGGTTATTCCACTATCAGTCGTGATGGCTAAAACTTTTTTCGAGACTAAGACACTCATGCTCCAAAAGCTAATCATAAAAAATATGATTTTCTTTAAAAACATTTTTGCCATTTTATTAAGCCGATCCTCCAAAAGCTCCACTGGCTAACTGAGTTATGATGGCTGAAATTACAAAAGCACCCAAAACTATTACTAATCCTATTGCCGAACAGGCGATGGTTTTTTTAGCTCGGTCTAATTTTTCCGGATCACCTGAACTGGTAATATAGCCAAAACCTCCCCAAACAAAAAATCCCACTGATACTAAACCGGCCAATGTTACCAATATCTGAATTACACTTTGGATAAAGGTTTGGATTTTGGAAACATCAGTTGACGCTGCCAATACCGGAGTGGTTAAGAGGAGAAAAGAAAACAGGGTAGAAGAAAACACTATTGTTTTTTTCATACAAGTCACCTTATTAAACTTATAAAAGTGGCAGGTATAAAAAATGTTTTAGCTTTAAAAGATGCAGTTTTTTACACTATTTTATAGATTGAATACTTTATAGCAAAAACATTGAAATAAATCAAACACTTATTTTAAATTTTTTCTAGTTTTTCAGCCATATTTTTAATAAATGCATAGTTTTAAGACATATTGCATAGATTTGCTATAATATGCATAGATTTATATAGATAAATAATATACTTGCATAGATTTAACTAGATTGATAAAATTTATATAGATAATAAAATTATGAGTTCCAAATTAATTAAAATCGGAGAAGTTTCTGAATTATTAGGCATCTCTATCGACACCATCAGAAGATGGGATAAGTCAGGTAAGTTTCCATCGGTTCGAACTGGTCCAAACGGACATCGATTTTATAAATTTTCAGATATTGAAGCTAAATTAAATTCTTCTACAAATTATCGTAATCAAGCCATTGAATGGGTTCGATCTCAGAACGGATTTGAATTAAACCCTCAAGTTTATTGCGAAACCCGAGACATTTTTCAATCAAGATTAGAAACATTACTATCTGAACTTGGTAAAACTCTTCCACTCGAAGGAATTGTATCCTTAATTATCGCCGTTGCTGGGGAAATTGGTAATAATTCATATGATCATAATTTAGGAAATTGGCCCGATATAATGGGTATATTTTTTTATTATGATGAAAAAGATAAAAGTATTATTCTCGCAGATAGAGGTCAAGGAATTTTATCTACTTTAAAACATGTCAGACCAGAATTAACTAATTCTGCTCAAGCTTTAAAAATTGCTTTTACTGAAACAGTTTCCAGTCGATCAACTGAAGTCCGAGGAAATGGATTAAAATTTGTCAAATCGGTTATAATCAATAATCCATTATCACTTGATTTCCAAACCGGAAATGCTTTTTTACATATAAAACAAAATGATAGCAATCTTATTATTCGAGAAACAGATATTCCAATAAAAGGATGTTTTGCTAAAATAAAAATTGAAAAAACACAATGATTATACAACTTAAAAAATTTGGAACTACTTTAATATCAAGACCTTCTGGAAAAGAGGCTTTATTAGCTTTCAGACCAATGCTTAATCAAATTAATGAAAATGAAGAAATTATTATCGATTTTGAAGGTGTTATTGTTTTAACTCCATCATGGGCCGATGAATTTTTAACTCCACTTAATGATGAGTTTGGCCAACGAATACAATTACGCAATATAGAAAATTCCTCAGTAAAAGCCACTTTGTCAATATTAAATAAAATTAAAAACAATTCTTAATTTTTGTACATTGGAAAACTATTTTCAAACCTGAATTTAATCACTTAATTGGTTTTTAGTTCAAGTCAAATACTTATTATCTATCCTTTGGTAACTTTTAGATAATGATTTTTTACTCTCTTTAAGCAGCATTCTTAATTTTTCATTCTAAGCTCTAGTAAAATCTCTTCTTTTAGATGTGTTTTTACAAAATCCTTCATCGAATTATTCAAAAGATCACCTAATCCGAACAATATTTGGTTGTTTTTAATTTTTTCCACTCTATCTATTGCCATCTTAACTATTTTTTTTGTTGTTAAACCACTTTTACTTTTTATTACTTTATCATCTATTTCCCAATCATTTTTCAAAAAATACCAAGTATCAAAAACATCCCGATTAGCCATTTTGGTTCTGGTCGCCAAGGCTAATAATTTTCCCGCTACCATCGCCGATCTATTCATTACCAACATAGAAATTCCCAAATAATTCATCACTATAAAATTAGTTTCCGTTTTTACTCTAGTAATCTCAATTTTTAATTTTCTCTCTTCAAAACCATAATCAAGTACAAAAAGTATCGTGTTTTTTTTGATAATACTTTCAACTATTTTGCCATATTTTTCAATTATTAATTTTACTTTATCAAAAACCAACGATTCACTGTCTTTATCTAATAAATCAAAATCCAAATCTACCGATTCTCTAGGAAGATCATAAAATAAATAAGCCATAGTGCCGCCTTTAAAACCCAATATTTTCCCTAAATCTTTATCTGCATAAAAATCTTTTAAAATTCTTACCATTATTAATTTGTGTTTTTCGGGATTAAACATGATCTTTTTTATATAAATTATAATAACTCATAATTCTTTTAGTCATGGCCTTACTTTTATAGATTTTAGTTAAATCTAAAACCAAATTCCAATCCAAAACAGTCAAATTATCAAAATAATAATCATGATACAAATAAACCGCATCAGTGAAAGCTCTCTCTCTTGTGGCCATAAAATAATTATTATGTTTCTCTATTCCTAAATTATTTAACAAAATTTCACCCTTTAGACGTCTATAGGTTATTTTATTATTTTTAATTTCCAATTCTCGACTGACCTGTGAAACTGCAAAAATAGTATCATATTTCTGAAAAATCACTCCCTCTTTTACTAAAACCGTTTCTAAACTGATATATGATGGTGTATAAATTTTGCAAGTCAATTCTAGAGCATTAAAATTATCTTTAGTAAATATACCCTTAACTGGATTTAACAGTTTTCCTTTTTTGACAAAATTATTTACCCTTCTTTTTAAATTTACATATTTTATTATCGGGAACATTAAAGATAATTCTTTTAAAGAAAAAACTGTCTGGGGTAATTTATACAATGTTATCAGAATATCGATTCTATTCATATATTTATACTGGAAGTAACATAATATGTTACTTCCAGTAGATTATTTGTCAAGATAGATAAATTGCTCTCTTAACTTATTGAGAAAATAATATTTAAATTAACTTTAATAAATTTTTCAAAAATTATCATCCATTCAACTGATTCTGAATATCTGTATGTTGTTTTAGTCAAGACTAAACAATCTTGGTATTTAAAAATTTAATAAATTAGTAATCATTTTAATTAATTTATTTTTTTCCTTAGGATCACTGACGGCAATCAATAATACTAAAGCTGCCAACGCGTTATCACTAATCTTTTTTTCTCCAGTATTGCGATATAAACATTTATTTTTATCGAGAAAATAAACAAACAAAAGCGACGCCGATCGTTTATTACCATCAACAAATGGATGATCTTTAATGACAAAATAAAGCAGGTGGGCGGCTTTTTCCTCGACCGAAGAATAAAGTTCTTTTTTATCGAAAGTTTGATAGATATTTCCCAAAATTGCTTTAAATTTATCACCATTTTCTTGGGCAAACATATTGCTAGCTTCTTTTTTAACTAAAAGTTCACTTTTGACTTGATCAATTAAATTTCTGGCTGAATTATAGTTTAAAATAAATTTACCTTTCGATTTACCGACTAATTTTAATTCATTTTTATCGTATTTATTTAAAAAAGTTAAAGTTTTTGAATAATTGGCCAGAATATTTAAAATTTCTTTTTCTTGACCAGCCAATAATTCATTTCCTGATTTTTCTTGTAAAAATAAAACCATACTCTGTAATTCATCAAAATTTTTTCTAGCTTCCAACAAATATGCTTGGTTTAGAACATATCCTTTTAATAAATACTTTTTTAAAATACCTGTAGCCCATTTTCTAAAACTAATTGCTTTTGCAGAATTGGTTCGGTAACCAATAGCCAAAATTACGTCTAAACTAAAAAAGGCCACTGGTTTATCAGATTTAGCAATGTGCAAAAAATGCACATTGCTTTTTTTATCAACTTCTTCATCTAAAAAAATCTGTTTTATGTGTTTGCTTATTACAGAACGATCTTTGTCGTAGAGTTTAGCTATTTCTGTCTGGGTCAACCAAACAGTTTCTCCTTCAAACCGGACACGTAATTCAGCATTATTTTTAGAAATTTGATAAATTACAACTTCACTTGATTTTGTTTCATTTATTATTTTCTTCATAATATGAATATACCCGAATAAAAGACGAAGTCAATTAATCAATTTTACTTTCGCGGGTTCAAAATGGAAACCGAACACCTCTTGAGTTCTAAAACAAATTCAATCACCTGAGATAAAATCAGGTTATGCAAATACAACCAAATGAACGAGATAAAATAGCTTTTTGACTCGGGAACAAATTAAGTCTCCAATAAATAGCTAAACGACTTGGTTGTATTTTTTCAGTCATTAACTGTTCCTATATTTTTGGTAACCCAAAATAATTGTTTCCAAAGTAGTATTTATTTTGAATATATTTTTTTTGGTATTTAAGATGTATTTAATGTCTTTAAATGCTTCTTTAATTTCAAAACGATATTAGAATGGTATTTCTTTTAGTACCAAAATCATTGGTAATAATTTAAAGGGTCTTACCCCTCATTTAACCAGGGTTTCCGTTTCACTCCAATAAACTGCGCTTCGTTTAATTACAAAGTAATTTTTACTTGATTTATACTGTTTTTGTTTAGTTCTTACTATGATTAATTCATAAGTGAAAGTAGTGGTCATGATTGGTAAATATCTTGACTTTTTTGTTAATTAAATATTCCCAATATCAAGCAAACACATCATCTTTAATATTAAATAGAGAGCGATAGAGACTAATATTTTAATTTGATAAATCAGCTATATATCTTCAATTAAGATGAAAACAATTTAACAATTGTTTTCATTGACAGTGAAAACAATTTGTCTGATAGTAGATATATATATGACAGATCAACTATAGACAACAATTAATAAGGATATTTTAGCCTCAGCTCTAAAAGAACAGTTTGAGTCTTTTCAAGTTCGCAACCTAGGGGTTGAGAGGGAAGTTTTAGATCAATTAAAAAAAACTATTATTGCTCCCCAAATAACCGTAATTACAGGCTTGCGACGAGTAGGTAAATCAACTCTACTTGCCCAAATAGCCAATAAATACCTTAAAAATGGATATTATTTTGTCAATTTTGAGGATGAAAGATTATTAAACTTTCAAGTAAAAGACTTTGATTTACTTCATGAAACTCTTATCAGTTTGTTTGGTGAAAAGAAGACTTTTCTGTTTGACGAAATTCAAAATGTGCCAGAGTGGGAGCGATTTGTTCGTCGCCTTCATGATCAAGGTTATAAATTTATTGTGACTGGTTCAAATGCTTCCCTTTTAAGTCAAGAATTAGTAACTCGGTTAACTGGTCGTTATCTACGAGTAGAATTATTTCCATTTTCATTCCGAGAGTTTTTATCTTTTAAAAAAGTAAAAGTCCCAGATCTCAAAGTATTAACTACTAAACAAAAAGGGCAACTTTTAAAGTTAACCAAGGAATATGTTGTCCTTGGTGGCATTCCAGACTCGCTCAAGTATCCAGAGTTGAAGATTCATAAAACGCTTTATGATGATGTTTTGTATCGTGATATTGCCACTCGTTATAAATTGGACAATGTTAAAAGTTTAAAAGAATTAACTTTTTATCTAGTCAGCAATATTTCAACACTCATTTCTTTTAATAAACTCAAAGAACTATTAAAACTTGGTAGTGTCAATACAGTCAAAAGTTACATTGACTATTTGGAAAATAGTTGGTTATTTTTTGTTGTTAATAAATATGCCTATTCAGTAAAAGAACAACAAATCGCCGCCAAAAAAATATACGGTATCGATACAGGTTTAATTGGATCGGTCGGTTTTAGTTTTTCTGAAAACAAAGGGAAGTTAATGGAAAATATTGTCTATCTTCAATTACGAAGAAAACAACAGGATATTTACTATTATAAAACTGCCCAGAATTACGAAGTTGATTTCTTTTTACCTAAAGAAAATGCTTTTATTCAAGTCACGCAATATTTTGACTCAAAAGAAATACAAGAACGAGAATTAAGAGCAATTATTGCCGCTGTTCAGGAACAAAAAAAAATACAACACATATTGTAATAACTGAGAGTGAAAAACAAACTTTGGAAAGGGAAGGATTGCAAATCCAAATAGTTCCATTGTATGAGTGGTTATTAAAAAATTAAGATTAATTAATCTAATTTCCACACACCGCAGTCCTGATTGCCTCCAGAGTTGGGAGCCTATTGGACTAGAACTATTTTTGAACCCAAAAATAGTTCTAACTTTTCACTACCCCTATTGGATTAAGGAACTTCTGATAAAATCCAGTTATGGAATTTATCAAATTACTTAAACTTAAAAAGGGGGATAAGGT
>Ga0172378_10004102_pt1 | contig 13680 bp, 11 predicted proteins | sample GrowelOW332metaG_FD_119755 | JGI IMG/M metagenome (GOLD analysis project Ga0172378, IMG submission 119755) | Groundwater microbial communities from an aquifer near a municipal landfill in Southern Ontario, Canada - Pumphouse #3_1 metaG | ecosystem: Environmental > Aquatic > Deep subsurface >... | reverse complement strand
TCACTTTTTCTATGCTATCTATTGAAACGGCATAACTACTCAATGGCAATGACTCTTTATCATTTCTCATAATAAAGCCGATGGCTTTTGGCGAATCGAGATATGGTGCGAGAATAACTTTGAAAAATCGTTGTGGAATAGCTACCTTATTACTTCCAATAGTCTGATATCCTTTTTCTACAATAGGACCGCACACAATTACAATTGCACTGTCCGCCGCTGCCCAGTCGCGCACCTTTTCTTCCAGAGTTTTCCATCGTCCGGCATTCAGGGAATGTTTCTGAGGACACATGTTACTAAAATAAAAACACTCCTTCATAACTGTTGAATTCCATTTCATATCCGCTGCCGGAGCCATATGCCCTCGATCATATCCGGAATGGGAATAATCATCATTCGTGGCGGATACATTTTTCACTTCGGGATCGACAATAAATTTATCCGTGCGCTTTAAATCTCCTTTTATCTCATATTCAGTTAATTCATAAGAAACCCAGTTGGGAACCCGCCATTCCGGATTATATGACACGGTGTATCCTGCATGCGTAATGACCTGTTCGGGACGAGTGGCGGTAAGAACCGGACGTTCCAGATCTCCAAAAAATTCTTCCTTTTCAGGGGTTATAATTGCTTCCGTTTTGTATTTAACCTCATTAGCCGCATGTAAAATGGGATTGCGATAGTGTTCGTAAACAAGGATGGAGACCAGCGATATAACTATAATTAATAATGAAACTCTGAGTGAATTTTGCTGCTGATTCTTTTTCTTCCTTTTTGCCATGTTGTTTTTATTCTTTTAATGACTGCAAACATACTAAGTTTTTTTCTTTTGCGTTAAGTAATCAATGATTTTGTCATTTAAAAAAGTTACTTTTGCCTCATGGAAAATATACAAATAGCTGTTATAGGGCTTGGTTATGTGGGCTTACCACTTGCCCGTCTTTTTGCAACGAAATACCCGGTTATTGGATTTGACATAAATATAAGCCGCATTGAAGAGCTGAATAGTGGGAAAGATTCTACATTGGAGGTGCACAATGAGCAGTTGCAGGCTGTGCTCACCGCTCAACCTTCTTCGGCTCCCGGATTGTTTTGCACTGCCGATGCCGAATTTCTTCGCAAGTGCACCTATTATATTATAACGGTTCCTACACCAGTTGACAAGAGTAATCGCCCCGATCTACATCCCTTGCTTTCCGCCAGTGAAACAGTGGGAAAGGTTATAGATAAAAACGATATAGTAATTTATGAATCGACCGTTTCTCCCGGAATAACTGAGGATGTTTGTATTCCCATCGTTGAAAAGTTTTCGGGACTTACTTTCAACAAAGATTTCTTTGCCGGATATTCTCCTGAGCGTATCAATCCCGGCGATAAGCTGCATACGGTGGAAACCATTTTAAAGATCACTTCCGGATCAACTCCCGGGGCGGCTCAGCAAATAGACGAGCTTTACCGCTCGGTAATTACTGCCGGAACCTATCAAGCTCCCTCTATCCGGGTGGCCGAAGCTGCAAAAATCATAGAGAATTCTCAGCGTGACATTAATATTGCCTTTATAAATGAGCTGGCAAAGATTTTTAACCGTATGGGAATAGATACCCGCAGTGTGCTTCAGGCGGCTGCTACAAAATGGAATTTCCTTCCTTTCTATCCCGGACTGGTAGGCGGTCATTGCATCGGCGTTGATCCGTATTATCTGGCGCAACGGGCAAAAGAATATGGTTTTCGTCCGGAAATAATTCTTTCGGGAAGGCGGATGAATGATGGGATGGGAGAGTATGTTGCTCAGGAAGTGGTGCGATGTATGATAAAGAAAGAGATACTGATAAAGCATAGCAGGGTGCTGATTCTTGGATTCACGTTTAAAGAAAACTGTCCCGATGTGCGAAACACAAAGGTTATTGATGTGGTTCACGAACTTCAGACTTACGATATTGACGTAACAGTATATGATCCGATAGCGTTTCCTGAAGATGTGAAGCGTGAATATGGAATTGAAATAACGTCAGAGCTTCCGGTCGGGGAATTTGATGCTGTGATAGCAGCTGTGGCTCATAAAGAATTTATCTCTTTGAATGTTCGGTCGCTAGTTAAAAAAGAAGGAATTGTATACGATGTAAAAGGAATCTATCCTTTGGAAGTAGTGGATGCACGACTTTGATTTTTAGAAAAAAAATGCCAAAAATACTTTAGATATTAAAATAATGGTGTAAATTTGCGCTCAGTAAACCGAAAATTGCCGCATTAGCTCAGTTGGTAGAGCGTTTCACTCGTAATGAAGAGGTCCCCGGTTCAAGTCCGGGTTGCGGCTCATTTTTTAATAAAATGGTTTATATAAAAAAGCTTTGCTCATTCAGCAAAGCTTTTTTTATAATACCTATTTCTTTATTTTATTTTCATAGCTTTACCATCTCTGTTTCATTTCTGAAAATATTGGCTATTCTCATGAACTGAACAAATAAAAACAGATTATCTATGAACACATTCCTCTTTTAATTGTTTACTATGGAATAAAAACTAATAATAAAATATAGATATGGCACATACAAATTTTAAAGGGCAATTAGTAAAATTGTTTGGAGAGTTTATTCAAATAAATGATTACGCTCCAAATTTTCATTTGGTCAAGAACGATTTGAGTGATTATTATTTAGATTATGCTAAAGGAAAGAATGTAGTTTTAAATATATTTCCTAGTTTGGATACAAGTGTTTGCGCAACATCAGTGAGAAACTTTAATAAAATTGCAGCTCAACTGCCAAACACGGTTGTTTTAGCCATTTCTAAAGATTTACCATTTGCGCAGGGTCGTTTTTGTACAACGGAAGGAATTGATAACGTAATAGCATTATCAGATTTTCGCTCACCCGAATTTGCAAAGGAATATGGTTTACTGATGGAAGATGGTCCTCTGAGAGGCTTACTGGCACGGGCAGTAGTTGTTGTTAATCCCGAAGGCAAAGTGATTTATACCGAGATTGTTACTGAAATTACTACAGAACCTAATTACGATGCAGTAATTAATTTATTAAAAAAGTAGCTCTGTATAGTCCTAAATAAGTGTTACAGGTTTCTGTAACGTTCTATTGATAAATAGAAAAACCGGTTTAAGATATTCTTAAGCCGGTTTTTTCATATTCAAACGATATTATAATTTGCTGTCAAAGCAATAGCTGGAAACTATGGTCTTAGTTGTAGTTCGGTTTATTTATATTCAAGTTCTCATCTTCTTCAATCGCTTTTCTCAGATCGATGATTAATTGTTTTAATTCTGTCTCTTCTTCTGGCAAATAGTCCAGATTATCCAGAATATTATCCGGGTTTTGTTTGGTTGCCTGAATAAAATAGTAATTGAACTCTTCTAATTTTCCCAGAGCAGCACTTGTATATGCCATCGATATGTAATTGTTTTCATATCCGGGAGAGTAAAACTCTACCGTTTCAAAGCATTTTAATGCCATATCATATATCTTGTGTTCAAAGTAGGCAGCTCCTATCTCCGAGAAAATTCTGGGATCTTCAGGATTTAGCTTAGAGGCTTTTCCAAAATTAGCAGCAGCATTTTCTCTATCTAGAAAGCTTAAATATATTCGCCCCTTATTAATGTATGAATCTGCACATGAAGTATCTTCGTTTATTGCTAAATCTATATAATTAATGGCATCATCCAATAGACCAAGTTCACAATAACTTAATGCGATATAGGTATTGATATCAATTGTGTCGGGTGAAAGTCCTTGATTTATATCTAAAGCTTCTGTGAATTTCTGGATGCACTTCTCATAATTCTTAAGATTAAAGTGGCATAGTCCTATAAAAAAGATGGTCATCCCCGATTTAGGATCTATTTTCTCGTATCTCTCATAGTATTCACATGACTTCTCAAAGTTCTCTAACTTATAGTAACAGTGAGCTGTCATCAATATTGAACCCGGATGTTCGGCATCGATGGTAAGAGCAAATTCGTATGCTTCCAGTGCCTTATTAAATTCTTCTGCAGTATAGTAAAATCTTCCCAGGTCAAACCAGGACTTAACAGAATAGGGATCTTTATCCAGTAATTGATTGTAGAGTTGGGCTCCTTTATCTATCTGTTTGCATTCGCCATAACATTCAGCCAGGCTCATGCGAATCTCGTCATTTTCAGGATTTGCTTTAAAAGCTTTTTCAAACCAGGGCAGAGCCTGCTCCGGAAGATCTGCATCCGTATAAAGATAAGCAATATCAAGAAAATTATCCTCATCATCATTTTCATCCAGACTCATTATTCCCTGTATAAGTGCATCGGCTTCTTCTAATTTCTTGTCCAGAATCAAGAGTTCGGCTTTCAGCATTTTTACATCGCGATCATAACTTTCGGGAATGGAAGACGCAATATCTTTTGCTTCGTCTATTTTATCAAGGTCAATAAGAATGTGTGCCTTGATAACAAGAACTTCTGTGTTTTCAGGATGAATGGATAGGGCAAAGTCTATTACCTCGAAAGCATTATCGTACTGCTGCATTGATGCGTAGTATTCGGCGAAATCGGCTAATTGAGCTGCATCAAAATAACCGGTTCTTCCTTCTGCTTTCATTTCTTCATATTGGGCAAGTGCTTGCTTAAATTCATTATCTTGCTCAAAATCCGAAGAAGAATAATTGCTCATGTTTTTTTGGTATTGGGTTAAACAATTTGTTCCTCCTTTCCGGGAGGAACAAATTGTTTTCAAATTACTTATTAATTTTACTCCAGGTATCTTTTAAACTCACCGTGCGGTTGAATATCAACTTGTTTGGTGTAGAGTCTTTATCTACATTGAAATAACCAATGCGTTGGAATTGTAAATAATCCAAAGGTTTCATCTCTGCCAGGTATTTCTCAACTCTACAGTTGGTAAGCACTTTAAGGGAATCAGGATTCAGAAGGTCACGGAAGTCTCCGTCTTTCTCTTCCAATGCCGGATTTTCTACTTTAAACAAACGATCGTAAAGACGAACCTCGGCAGGAAGACTGTGTTCTGCGCTCACCCAATGAAGTGTTCCTTTCACTTTACGGTTGCTATCGGGCATACCGCTCTTGGTGTTCATGTCATATTCGCAGTAAACTTCTTCAATTTCTCCTTCTGCATTCTTTTTACAGCCTGTACATTTTACAATATAGGCGTTTTTCAAACGAACTTCCTGACCTGGAGTCATACGGAAATACTTTTTAGGAGCATCTTCCATGAAGTCTTCGCGCTCAATAAAGAGCTCACGACTAAATTCTATAATGTGTGTTGCCGAGTTTGGATCTTCAGGATTGTTGATAGCCTCCATCTCTTCCACTTGTCCTTCAGGATAATTGGTGATGATACACTTTACAGGATTAATAACCGCTGCCACACGAGTGGAACGCGCGTTAAGGTCTTCTCTTACTACCGACTCAAGAAGTGAAACGTCAATAATGCCATCGTACTTTGTATAACCAATCTTGTCGATGAAATTATGAATAGCCTCAGGTGAATAACCACGTCGGCGAAAACCGCAAAGGGTAGGCATACGAGGATCATCCCATCCGTTTACTAATCCTTCCTTAACCAATGTAAGAAGCTTGCGTTTGCTCATTACGGTATAAGTCAGGTTTAAACGGTTGAACTCCATCTGACGAGGACTATAATTGTCGTTTTCCTTTAGTAAATCGATGTAATAGTTATATAGCGGACGATGAACTTCAAACTCAAGTGTGCAAAGAGAGTGAGTTACGCCTTCAAAGAAATCGGATTGTCCGTGAGCAAAGTCATACATCGGATAAGCTCTCCAGGTAGTACCTGTACGATGATGAGGATAATTGATAACGCGGTACATTATAGGATCGCGGAAGTGCATGTTTGAGTTTGCCATATCAATTTTGGCGCGAAGAACCATAGCACCTTCCGGAATCTCTCCGGTATTCATTTTTTGGAAAAGTTCCAGGCTTTCCTCAATAGGGCGGTTGCGGTAAGGGCTTTCTGTTCCGGCTTGAGTAGTAGTACCTTTTTGCCTTGCAATCTCTTCAGCTGATTGTTCGTCAACATATGCTTTGTCTTCCTTGATAAGTTTCACGGCAAAGTCCCATAACTGCTGGAAGTAATCAGAAGCATAATAAATATTTCCCCACTTGTAGCCCAGCCACTCAATATCTTCTTTGATAGCATCTACATATTCCACATCTTCCTTTACGGGATTGGTATCATCGAAACGAAGATTGCAAACGCCGTTGTACTTTTTAGCAATACCAAAGTCCATACAAATTGCTTTTGCATGACCTATGTGCAGGTATCCATTAGGCTCTGGTGGGAAGCGTGTCTGTACTCTTCCTCCGTTTTTGCCCTCTTTCAAATCATTTTCTAGGGCGATTTCAATAAAGTTTAAACTTTTCTTTTCGCCTCCTTCTTCCGTTTTAATATCTGTCATAGTGATACGTTGTTACACAGTTAAGGTGCAAAAATAGTTATTCTTTTTTGTATAACCGTTATTTAACGGGTACATATCCACTCTTTTTTATTATATTTTGCCCTTCACGTGACAAAACATACTCAATAAAGGGTGTTACCTCTTGCTTGTTTTTGTTATTGTAGTAGTAAAAAAGCGGTCGCACAATGGGGTAAAGTCTCTTTGAGGCATTTGATACTGTTGGAGTGACAAATGTTTTTCCATCGTAAGATACAGCAATTGGCTTTATGTCTTTGTTTACGTATGCAAGTCCCACATACCCTATAGCACCTTGCGTTTGACTCACAGATTGTATTACGGATCCCGTAGCAGGCAAAGAAAGAGAAGCGCTCATATAATTTTTATTCTTTAAAACACTTTCCTTGAAAAACTCATATGTTCCCGAAGATGTCTCGCGTGAGTAAACCACAATCTTCATGTCTTTTCCGCCCACCTGTTTCCAATTGGTAATCTTACCGCGAAAAATATTTTCTAATTGCTTGCGGGTAAGCTTTCTTACCGGGTTGGTGGGATTAACGATTACCGCTAAGGCATCATAAGCAATGATTACCTCAGTTACCTCTTGCTTGTTCTTTTTAAGTTTCATCTTTTCGCCGAACTTAATAGAACGGGAAGCCATGGCTATATCACATGTACCATCCATTAATGCGGCAATTCCCACACCGGTTCCGCCGCCTGTGACGGTAACTCTGGCGGATGCTTTTTTATTCATATAACTTTCTGCCGTTTCCTGAGATATAGGAAGTACGGTATCGCTGCCTTTAATTCGTTGTGCATGTAAAGATGCGGTACACAATAATAAAATTAGTAAGAACGCAGTTGCTTTATTCATTTTTATTTCTTTAAAAATTATGTTGCAAAGTAATGAATTACATGTTACAAAGTGACTACATTAATGTTACTTACTTGTAACAACTAATCTCTTTGCTTTGTTTTAGTCAATCATATAGAATCTATTATTTAATTAATATAGTGTTTGATTTATCTTTATAGTAAAGCCTTCATATTTTATGAAAGGCTTTACTATAATATATTATAAAATTTGTAGTCCTTTATTCTTTCAATAAAAACTTATTTAACAGCTTATATGTTATACTAATGAATAAAGCTTCAATCTTTAATGGGGTTTTAATTTCTGTAACATAGATGTAATATCTTTGAAACATTTCCTTCAAACCAAAGTCACATATATTTAATATCCGTTTCGTTCCTTTGCAGCAGAAATAATAGAAGTATGAAAAAAATTTTTGAACGAATAATTGAAGGGCTACTTACTTGCAGTGGTTTCGTAACAAGTATTACGATACTGCTCATTGTTGTTTTCCTTTTCAGCGAAGCTTTCGGATTGTTTGGCAGTAAAGTTATTGAAGATGGCTATGTGCTTGCACTCAATAAAGAGAATAAGGTCACTGATCTGAGTTCTGCTGACATTAAGAAAGTGTTTGATGCAGAGATAACCAACTGGTCGCAGGTGGGTGGAACAAATACACCTATTAAGGTTTTTCGCTTGGGCGATCTTACAAATTATTACTCAGAAGAGGAGTTGGGTGCCGAGTATGAAAATGCACCTGCAAAGATTGCCGAACTTATTAATGCCAATCCCGGCATGATTGGTTTTATTCCATCTAATCTTGTGGATAAAAACTTTCAGGGGCACCTGATTAAGGATAAAACTATTTCTGTAAAAGATGTGTTGGCAGGAAGTGAATGGTTTCCTACAGCTACTCCGGCAGCTCAGTTCGGTATACTTCCCTTGATAACCGGTACCCTTTGGGTTAGTTTCTTTGCTATCTTGTTTGCTCTTCCGTTTGGTTTATCTGTTTCCATATACATGAGTGAGGTTTCCAGCCACCGTGTAAGAGATATATTAAAACCTATAATTGAACTATTGAGTGGTATCCCTTCTGTAGTTTATGGTTTCTTTGGATTAATAGTTATTGTTCCTTTGATTCAGAAAATATTTCATCTTCCGGTCGGAGAATCGGGTCTTGCAGGAAGTATAGTGCTTGCCATTATGGCATTGCCTACTATTATTACGGTTAGTGAAGACGCCATGAGAAACTGCCCGCGTTCCATGAGAGAAGCAAGTTTGGCTCTGGGAGCTTCCAAATGGCAGACTATATATAAAGTGGTAATTCCTTACTCAATTTCGGGAATAACATCCGGAGTTGTTTTAGGAATTGGACGCGCTATAGGAGAAACAATGGCGGTACTTATGGTAACAGGTAATGCAGCCGTGATTCCTCATACAATTCTTGAACCGCTTCGTACGATTCCTGCCACCATTGCCGCAGAACTTGGCGAAGCACCTGCAGGAGGAGCCCACTATCAATCGTTGTTCCTGCTAGGAGTTGTGTTGTTCTTCATCACACTTATCATCAACTTTAGTGTAGAATATATAAGCAATAGACAAAAATAATGGAAAAGAATAAATTTCCCGTATCATATGAACGAAACAAACGCCGTTCTCAGAAGATAGCCTTTGGCATTTTCTCTTTATTTAGCTTCACCATTGTAGCCATACTATTTGCAATTCTTGGTTTCATTGTTTATAAAGGTATAGGAGTTATAAATTGGGAATTTCTAACCTCCGAACCTACAGATGGAATGACGGCAGGAGGAATATGGCCTGCTATAGTAGGTACTTTTTATTTGATGATTGGTAGCGCACTGTTTGCCTTTCCCATTGGAGTGATGAGTGGAATATACATGAATGAATATGCTCCAAAAGGTAAAATAGTTCGATTTATCAGGGTAATGACAAATAATCTTAGCGGTATACCTTCTATTGTTTTCGGTCTTTTTGGTATGACGCTTTTTGTAAATTACCTTGGATTCGGCGATAGTATCCTTGCCGGATCTCTTACATTGGGATTGCTTTGCGTGCCATTGGTTATTCGAACAACTGAAGAAGCTTTAAAGGCTATTCCAGATACATTCCGTGAAGGAAGTCGTGCACTTGGAGCCTCAAAGTTACAAACCATTTGGCATGTTATTCTTCCTCTCGGTACACCTAATATTATTACAGGATTGATTTTGGCACTTGGACGTGTTTCCGGAGAGACGGCACCAATCCTTTTCACTTGTGCGGCATACTTCCTCCCCAAAATTCCTTCAAGCATATTCGACCAATGTATGGCTTTGCCATATCATCTTTATGTAATATCTACCAGCGGCACGGATATGGAAGCACAGTTGCCCATAGCTTATGGCACAGCGTTAGTCCTGGTTGTTATTATCTTAATAGTCAATCTGATTGCTAATGCTCTAAGAAAGTATTTCTCCAAGAAAGTAAAAATGAACTAAAATAGAACAGAATGAATAAAATTGATGTAAAGGACGTACATTTCTATTATGGCGATTTTCATGCGCTGAAAGGAATCAATATGCAGATAAAAGAAAAGTCTGTGGTTGCCTTTATCGGACCTTCCGGTTGTGGCAAGTCAACCTTTCTTCGCCTTTTTAACCGAATGAACGATTTGATTCCCGATACTCGCATAGAGGGACAAATTCTGATTGATGATGATGATATTTATGCTAAAGGAGTTCAGGTAGATGAATTAAGAAAGAATGTGGGAATGGTCTTCCAGCGTCCCAATCCTTTTCCAAAAACTATTTTCGAGAATGTTGCTTACGGTCTTCGGGTTAATGGTATAAAAGATAATGATTTTATTCGTCATCGCGTGGAAGAAACATTGAAAGGTGCTGCTCTTTGGGACGAAGTAAAAGACAAGTTGAAACAATCTGCTTTTGCTCTTTCCGGTGGTCAGCAACAAAGACTTTGTATTGCCCGGGCTATGGCTGTTTCTCCATCTATTCTGCTGATGGATGAGCCGGCTTCTGCCCTTGATCCTATTTCAACAGCAAAAGTAGAGGAGCTCATTCACGAGTTAAAGAAGGATTATACTATTGTTATTGTTACTCATAATATGCAGCAAGCTGCCCGTGTAAGTGATAGAACAGCCTATTTTTATTTGGGTGAGATGATTGAATTTGATGATACAAAGAAGATATTCACCAATCCATCTCAAATCTCTACTCAGAATTATATTACGGGACGTTTCGGATGATGTTTTTATTTTTATATTTGTAATCTTAATAAAAGAATAGCGATATGGTAAAGTTTATAGAATCAGAGCTCGTACAGCTGAAAAAAGAAGTGGACGAAATGTGGACTTTAGTCTATAATCAGTTAGACAGAGCCTCAGAAGCAGTGCTGACTCTTAATAAAGAACTGGCACAGCAAGTTATCGTTAGAGAAAAACGTGTAAATGCTTTCGAACTTAAAATAGATAGTGATGTGGAGGACATAATTGCCCTTTACAACCCTGTGGCTGTGGATTTACGCTTTGTTCTTGCAATGTTAAAGATAAACACGGATCTGGAACGTCTTGGAGACTTTGCTGAAGGCATCGCCCGCTTTGTAGTTAAATGCGATGAACCGGCTCTTGATCCTGAATTAATAAAAAAACTTCGTCTCGAAGAAATGTTTACTCAGGTTCTTTTAATGCTTGAGGTGGCTAAGCAAGCTTTGAATGAAGAGAGTCTTGACCTGGCAACATCTGTTTTCGCCAAAGATAATCTGGTTGATGAAATTAATGCGGAAGTATCTCCTAAGTTGGTAGAGTACATTGGCAATAATCCGGAGAGCTTGTTTTTTTGCTTGAACTTGGTTGGCGTATTCCGCAAACTGGAACGATCGGGAGATCACATAAACAATCTGGCCGAAGAAATTGTGTTCTATATTGATGCAAAAGTATTAAAACACCAAGGCAAAACTGATGAACATTATTCTCAGTCAATATAAAATCTAAAGATATTTGGTATTAGTTGAGGTGAAAAGGAAACGTTAAAATGTAAAAACATGTTATAAGACATATAATTATGTTTGTATAGTATTAAAATATCCTGCATCTTTGCATCCGTTATCCTGAAAACAATCTTTTTACCTTAAAAAAAACTAATACCTATTGAAAACTGAAAAGCGGGACTTTGTGAAAAGTCCCGCTTTTTGATTGTATACCTTTGATTGTTGACAGTTGTAATATAACCCCAATAAAAAAGCGGTAAACAGAAATCTATATTTTTCCTGTTTACCGCTTTTTCTGAATTCTTTTTTATTAATAAACCAAAACTCTACTATTAGGCAGGTCAGGAATATAAAGCTTTCCTTTATGTATAGACAAGTCTGCGGGGCCGGTTAACTGCAAAGGGAGAATAAGATTTTCAACTTTCATATCTTTCAAGTTGATCTTTCCTACATTTCCATTCACCCATGTTGTGAAATACAATGAATTTCCATCTTCAGAAAGAGCTAATCCGTCATATTGACTCATGCGGTCAAAAAGCTTTTCCACAACAGGATTATCAAAGTTCTTAATGGTATAAATTACATTTGCCGCAGCCGTATTCCCATCAACAGGATACGAAGCTATATAAATTACACTGTCGGTAGCAACAATACCATTTGCTCCCGTAACATTAGTGAAGAGTTTAGGAGTCTGATTTTTTACTTTGTCAGGAGCAGAAACATCTAATTTGTAAATATTACCAGTGTTAGTAACTGTAATATACATATCCTTCCCATTTACCGCAATATCATTTACAAAACTCTCATTAGCCGGGAATTTTACTATTTGACTTTTGCTCACATCATTCAAATCAAAGACTACTACCGCGTTTACGTCAGCCACAAATAGATAATTGTCAACAACGCACATTCCTTTAGGAGCGTTCAATCGACCATCTGCAGGGATTAATACGGCAGGTTTTCCGGAAGTAAATTTCATAATATATCCCTTGCCACCTTTATTCAGAAAATTAATTGTGTCTCCTCCGAAGTTGCTGATGTATAATGATTCTCCATTCCAATAGGTTGCTTCACAAAAACGTAAGTTGTCGGAAATAACTTTAGCAGAGTCTGCTAGTGGTATAACCTGAACATTTGCTTGTTTGGGATTTTTGCAAGATATAATTGTCACAGCAATCAGCAGTAAGCTTCCAAATACTTTTTTATTCATATGCTCATTATTTGTTTATTAATATTTTAAACAAAGATAAATATTATTACGATTAGTAAGTCATATTATTTAAAATAAATTATCTTTGCCGCCCTATCTGTAATACGATATTACTTAATCCACATTAATTACATCTGTGGTGATAAATAACCTGACTAATCAAAAATGAGAAACAAAGATTATATATATTATAAAAGAGGCATTATTTTTAGCAAAGCACCACATAAGGAAAAACAACTAACAAAAGAAAAATGTTTGGATTTAATAAATGAGCATAAGGTTTGGTTTATAAGAAATACGTATGATTTTGATTCGTCAGAGTCTTCATCCTTTTGGTTTGTCATAAAAGATACGTTTGGAGGAATGAAGGAATTAAAGCGGCGAACCCGTAATAAAGTTCGTCATGCATTGAATTTCTTTGAGATAGAAAAGATTTCTGTTCATTTGATGCGTGAACAAGGCTACGACGTTTACCGTGATTCTTTCAATCGTTATTCCAGTACTACGGATATTGTAGCTTCGCATTCTTCCTTTCTTAAAGAGTTAGACGAACATAAGGAAGGGCGCGAATTTTGGGGTGTGATAGATAAAACAGACGGAATGCTGGTTGCATATGCGGAGAATCACTGTAAAGAAGATATGTGCGACTATTTTATGCTGAAGGCCCGGACAAAATATTTGTCGGGTGGATATTACCCATTTTATGGTTTATTCTATAAAATGAACGAACATTACCTGGATGTGTGTAAGGTGCGTTATGTTTCATTAGGAACCCGGTCGGCAACTGAGCACAGTAATATACAGTCTTTCATGATTTCTAAATTTCTTTTTCGGAAGGCTGATGCACGATTTTCCCTAACTTATACTCCATTGCTTAGGTTGGTAGTCTCGGTTCTTTATCCTGTGCGGTCATATATTCCTTCCTTGAAAATGCAAACCATGCTCCGACTCGAAGCTATGTCGAGAGGAGAGGCTTGAATTTGTTTTTATGCTAAAGTTATTTAATGTTGCACAGATATCCTAACTTGTAAAAGGCGAAGAATTTCATGCTCGGCTGGGGGCTTACCAGATTTTTCTTCAAGAAGCCTTTCGTTTTTCTAAAAAGAAAAGCAAGAGGTGCCTGGAGTTTATATCTTTTTACCTTGTTATATGTCTGTAATAAACGTACATGGTCTGACAGTTTTCCCGAAGAACGATAAAGATT
>Ga0172378_10004101_pt1 | contig 13681 bp, 6 predicted proteins | sample GrowelOW332metaG_FD_119755 | JGI IMG/M metagenome (GOLD analysis project Ga0172378, IMG submission 119755) | Groundwater microbial communities from an aquifer near a municipal landfill in Southern Ontario, Canada - Pumphouse #3_1 metaG | ecosystem: Environmental > Aquatic > Deep subsurface >... | reverse complement strand
ATGACGTTCACTCGGCCACCACATATGAATGGAAAAAAGCAAATTATGTTCTGGGTCACTTTGAAGCAGTCTTTTTCCTTGTCCAAAAATATTTTTAGTACTCTGTCCCCAAGCATCAGCATCAATTACCAAAGGCACTCGAATACCAGAAGCTCTCATTTGAGTCACAGCAGAGCTATAAGCGTTATAAAAATCTTCCCCATCTTCTTCCTCACTACCCACTTCATTACCGATATTAAGAATGAGGTATTCTTGATGGTCCTGAATCATCTGTAATGTCTCATCACGCAACCAAAAAGATAAAAGATCTGACAGTCGATCCCATTTACCGGTAGCATCATGCAACTCTGGCATTGGAATCATATTGTTGGCGATACACTCACCAATGATTCTGTCTAAATCACAGACGCGTCCACGCATATTCCATACAATGCGTACAACATTAGCTCCTGTTTTTGCAATTTCGGGAATTGATTTGCCTTCTCGATCTGTCCAAATAAACATGTGGTTTACACCACGAAGAATCACTTTTTCATTATCTTTCGTGTACAGAAATCTGTCTTGTACAAAAAATCCAGGTTTTGTATTGGAGCTCATTTTAAACCTTTCCGTTGCAACAAAATCATTACCAAACAGTTCATTATTTACAGGCAGGTCTATCTCAACCGCTAAGAATAATCTACACCGAAAGATAGAAATTGCAAGAGCCTAATGAAATACAGAAAAAAAAGCGCAGTACTCAATACCATGAGTCCGCGCAAAAAAATAAAAATCAAAAAAAATTAATTTTTGGAATTAAACGCATACTTGTCTTTATAGTAAGCGAGCATCTCATCAGCATTTCGAAAGGCTCCGTTACGAACGGCATCACGGACTTCCGGATCCGTACGAACCATCTTACGAAGGCGAGAATCTACATCGCGGAAAAACAAATCATTTGATGCCATATCAACGTGAGTTTGATTGTAATTCAAATTATAACGCCGTTCCAGCATCTGAAATAATTCAGTTTGACACTGATTTTCAGGAGGATCTCTATGAACAATAGGCCCATAACATTGGGAAATATATGATTTCTTGAGGGATACAATCATCTCATCAATGGGAGGGATGTTTCTTTCAGCATTATGTTCCGCCAACTCAGCTTTAGGCATATTCACAGAGGAACAACCAACAAAAAACAACGCCAGGCCGGCAAAAAAGAAAAAACGAGAAATCATAATTGGAATCTCCTTGGATTCAATATCTTCACAAAACCGACCAATCCCATCACCAAAATTATTTTTTTTACATCAAAAAAGAACCTTTAACACGTAACATTTTTCTTACATTAAGCCTATTTTTTTGTTTGCAAATAGAACCATGTGATAGGGTTCACAATTCGATAATGTATATTTCCAATTATTTTTGGACCTTTGGGATCAACGATCCCCGTTACCAAATGAACATGAGGCCCTGTTGTGTGTCCTGTCGTTCCAACCGTAGCAATGGGATCTCCCTGCATCACATCTTGGCCATCGAGGTACAGTAACTGATCACAGTGCATGAAGAGCATCACTGCTGTTTCATGAACCAAACCAATAACAACTCCACCTCGTTCATCTTTCAATGTCCACGCTTTGGCATTAAAAGGAGCCAAAATTCGGGCCCCCATTCGACTAGCCACATCAATTCCTGTATGAAGGCGGTAAGTGTCTGTAGCTTTTTCATGGTACATCTCAGTAAGATAAGCGATACTGTCTGAAATCATACCCGTAAAATATTTCCATGCAGGAGCAATGGAATCATAACGAATATTGTGAATATTTTGCGGCGGAAGAAAACGAAGTTGCGTACCTGCAGGAGGGTAAATTAAATCGCCCTTTTGCCAACTATTTTCAGGAAAGTCATTTTGTTTCAAAACATCTTTGACATAAGCACTCAAAATTTTATCTGATGTGACCGTAGCAGTAAACCGTCCAACTGCGTAACGGCTGATTCTTTGCAAAGTCTCAGTACCATCAAAAACGAAATTGAAATAGGGGGCATCAGAATAGCGATCTCGTTCAGGACGCATCTCCCGAAGCATTGAGAGCCCCGTATCTATTTTGGTAGGAATTAAGAATGGGATTGAACACAACAAAAGACACAAAATAACCCAAACCCGTCGAAAATAATAGGGCAAGCCTTCCAATGGATTTTGAACAAGCACACGTGCTTTCAACATAGTCCTTATTGCCTGCGCAAATAATTCCGGCTGATCAAGAAACTGTTCAGATGAAGGTAACTGCAAACGACTTACAGAACCAATGGCCTTCGCTACTCTAGGAAACCGTTTCTTTTCAGGGAATTCCGTTCCTGACCACCAAATACTTTGTTCTGGAAAACAGTTCACGTTTTCTAATTCAGAAGCAACATCCGCTGCATTTGCTTTTTCTCCCAAAACAACCAAGAAAAAACCACACGAGCAAAAAATTTTGAAATGCGCTTCATTCCAGGTTTCCGGGTACAATAAAACAATAAAAGGATGAGACTTCTGAAGCACTTGGAGATTGCGCACAAATTGTCTTACAGAAAAATCTTCTGCATCTAATATTTTCCCGAGAGAAGTAACAACCCAAAGGCCTTCCCACAGAGCAAAGACTGATTTTTCAGATTCCACCACAGACAAAGGTCTCTTAAAAAGAGATTCTGTGGATAGTGGTGAAGAAACCGGAATTTGCCCCGTGCCTAAATCCACAACAAGCGGAAGTGCATCAGCAGAAAGCGAACGCACAAAAGAAGAGACCGCATGTCGGGGATAAGAAGAAAAACCGGGAAGCATGAGCCCGACAAAAGAGCCGCGAGCGGCAAGGGACTCAAGAACCTTTCTTTGCATTGCAAACTAGGTTAAACGGCGGCACAACCACGAGGATAAACGTGACCCGGAGGAGGAGCAGCGACAAACTTATCAACCATTGAAAAAAGCTCTTCAGGAGAAGCGCTCGGAACAATAACCATTTCCGAACCGCGCATCGCACAACGACCCTTGAGGGCTTCTTGACGACGATTACGACTCACAACACCTAAAGGAAGAATTTCCAAAATCGGAAGTAAACCAAAATAACGGAAGAGGCTAAAGTTTTTCTGCCAAGTGAATCGTTCCACCAAAACGCCAAACGTTCCTTCAGGAAAAGACTTCGCTTGAAGAAATTCTTCGGCAGTCATAGTCACCAGTTCATGGTTTGTTGGAAAATTATTAACAAAAGCGGCAAGATCCCCTTTGAGGTAACTAGCATCGCAAAGAAAAACAAATTTCATGACTCGTCCATTTGTTGAATTCAGCTAATGGTAAAGATAGCTTATATGTTTTTTTTTGTCAGGAGTTCACATCCGTGAGTGCAAAAAAATTTTCCTGAAGGTAAGGGCGACACGAAGCTCTACGAATACGACGTAAAGCCTGATCCCGCAATTGACGGACTCTTTCATGAGAAATATTCAAAGATTCCCCCACTTCACGAAGTGTTTGCGGCGAATCCTGCCGCACGCCATAAATTCCAGAAATAACTCTACCTTCGCGGTAAGGAAGATGTTCTAGTAAAGAATGAACCACTGTCTCAACACTATTGACTTCAGTACGACGATCAGGGCTCATCATAGAATCATCTGATAATATTTCTGCATACGTCGTTTTGGAGTCTCCTGACAAAGGAGAATCAAAAGAGATACCTCGTTGCCCTATTTGCAAAAGCTCCCGGATGTCTTCATCTATTTCCACCCCACGTGCTTGTGATTTTAAAGCTTTCCGAACCCGTAATTGCTGATTTGCGGGAAGACGAATCAAAGAACCTTGCTCGTTTATAGCTCGGGTTATATAAGCTTTGATCCACCACACTCCGTAGCTGATAAATTTTAGACCCCGACTATAATCAAAACTCTCAATAGCTCGCACAAGGCCCATCGCACCTTCATTGACCAAATCAGAAATAGGGATAAATGGAGATCGGTACTGAATAACCACTTTAAGAACAAACCGCATATTAGCAGAAACCAGACGTTCCTTCGCCTTACGATTTCCCTGAGCAACTAATCTAAAAAGAACTTGCTCCTCACTACGGGACAACGGACGCGTTTTACGAATGTCGTCCAAATACCTCTTCAAATTTTCATCATTATGGTCTATGTGCATTTGCACCTCTTGTAAGCGAAAAATACTCTTTTCCTGAAAGAAACGTGCTAATATCTTTTGGGATTTAGGAAAGTTTATTGAAAATCGGTTTATTCCTATTGAATGCTAAGTAATTCTAACATAAGGAGATACCATAAAAATTATGCGAAACTATTTTTTTTGTAAGAAAACATTTACTTTGTATGTTACCAAAAATTCCAATAAAACAAACCGCTACTTTCTTTTTTGAAGATTAGCACACTTTTGAAGAGAAATCGGGACTTATTATTCCAATCAGGATTGTTATGAAATGAACAAAAAATGGACAAAAATAAATTTTTTCTCTATTTCTTTAAAAATCAACGACTTAAGAAAGTCATAGACAAAATGCACTATTTATGAGTTCCTGAAAATCTCGTTTTTCTTTGAAAAAAAAGCATACACCCCAATTCAAAAACTTTATATTTGGTGACTGTTGCAATAAGTAAGTCGCGGAAAAAAAACAAAATTTCGCAATTTTTAGATGTATTTGTAATGTATTTGTAGTTACATGTCAAGACTGAGCCACCCGGTTTGGTCCTGATGGAAATCAAGGGATCTATGGGAGATCATAAATGAACCGACTAAAAAAATCCGTCACTGCCCTATTTATCACAGCTGGACTTTGCCTTACTACGGGGGTTATCGCACAGGAAGAAAGTGCCCCTGTAGCAGTTCAAGCACCTCAACAAGAAAATAATGCCCCCTCGGTGAACGGAATTCCCGGAGAATCTATCCTAGAAGGGAAAAATTTTGCACCGATTAAACTTGATGATTTTGTTACAGACCCAGAAGATAAGGCTGCAACTCTTCGCTGGCAAATCAGTGGTAATAAAAATTTACAAGTGAGCCTCAGCAATCGGGTCGTAAATATCAAGGCCCCAACTCCTTACTGGAACGGTTCCGAAGACATTACTTTCACAGCAACAGACCCTAAAGGGGCTTCCGGTTCTGAAACGGTTACGTTTACTATTGAATCTGTGAATAACCCACCAGAGGTCACTAAAATCCCGGATCAGTCCATTGATGAAGGGAAAAAATTTACAGTCATCAAATTGGATAATTACGTTTCGGACCCCGACCATCCTAAGGATCAAATCGTTTGGGAAACTGAGATTACCCCCAATGGTAAAGATGCCGCCGAAGGGGATATTTCTGTAGAGATAAGCAAGGATCGTATCGCGACAATTGTGATTCCTGATACCAATTGGTATGGAGCGGCAAAGATTAAATTTACGGCGACCGATGGCGAGTTTGCAAGTGCAAAAACAGAGGCTCTATTTACTGTCCGATCCATCAATGATGCTCCAATTGTTCAAAAAGCTCCCGATCAAACTATTGATGAAAAAAATACTTTCGAAACCATTAATCTTGGAGATTTAGTAAGTGATGCGGATGACGATCCATCCAAAATCAAGTGGACGGTAAGCGGTGGGGATCAACTCAAAGCCACCATTGACAAATACAATGTCGTTACCGTGAAGATTCCTAATGAGAATTGGAATGGACCTACGGAAACATTCACATTCACGGCGACGGATCCACATGGAGCAAGTTCTAGTTTCAAAACTAAATTCACGGTAAAATCAATCAATGACGCACCCGAATTTATTGCACAAATTCCAGAACAGACCATTAATGAAAAACAGCAGTTCAAGAATATTCAATTAGACAAGTATGTTAAGGATATTGACAATCCTTTTGAACAATTGAAATGGGATATTACTGGTGGGAAAGATATTAAAGTTGAAGTGGTCGGTAAGGATGCAAAAATCATCCTTCCCAGCCCTCTTTGGAATGGCTCAGAAACATTTAATTTTAAGGTGACGGATCCCGCGGGTGCTATTGCTGAAACCCAAACATCATTTACTGTAAATTCTGTGAATGATCTTCCTAAAATTGTAAAACAAATTCCAAGTCAAACCATTGATGAAAAGAAAAAATTTGCCCCCATTAAACTAGATGAATTTGTAAGTGATGCGGATCATAAAGCTCAAGAGCTCTCATGGGAAGTCAGCGTTGAACACCAGGGCAAAATGCCGGAAAGTGGAACGCTCAATGTCAATATTGATGAAAAGCATATCGCCACCATCGAAATTCCAGACTCTCTCTGGAATGGTGCAGTCAATGCAAAGTTTAAGGTCACTGATCCTGAAGGGGCTTCCGATGCACAAGAAGTAAAATTTGCGGTAAAGTCTATTAACGACCTTCCCGTATTCAAAAAAATTGCGGATCAAACAGTTGATGAAAAGACCGAATTTTATTCATTCTCCCTTGACGATGTGCTTTCTGATGCTGATCACGACATTTCAAAGCTTAAAGTAAGTGCTAGTGGTCAGAAAGATCTCAAAGTAAACATTAATGAAAAGACTCGCGAAGTATCCATCAAAGCTCCAAACTTAAACTGGAACGGCTCAGAAATCATTACGTTTACCGCTGTGGATCCAGAAGGCGGCACCGCTTCTACGAAAGCAAAGTTCACCATCAAGTCTATCAATGATCCTCCGGTAATGGCCGAGATTAAAGGGCAGACGATCAAGGAAAAACAAACGTTTAAGGCTATCGAGCTGGATAGCTATGTGACAGACATTGACCATGAGAAAAGCCAGCTTAAATGGACGATTTCTGGCAACAAAGACATTAAAATTACTATTGATGCAGGTCATAGAGCTACGTTAACGCTTCCAAGTTTATACTGGAATGGCTCAGAAACAGTTACGTTCAAAGTCACAGATCCAGCAGGAGCCTCTGACGAAAAGACTGTGGACTTTATCGTAGAATCAATCAATGATTCTCCCCAGTTCATAAAAGAAATTACGAATCAGACCATTGATGAAAAGAAATCCTTCGCACAAATTAAATTGGGGGAATTGGTCAAAGATCCAGATAATAAAGCAGAAAGTCTCACCTGGAATTTTGATATTAAGCCTGTAGCTGGTGCGCCCAAAGGAACACAGGCTGGCTTGCAAGTCAACATGGATGCAAAACAAGTCGCAACGATTGTTATCCCTGATAAGTATTGGAATGGATCTGATGAAATCAAATTCACAGTGACTGATCCTGAAGGCGCAAAAGCAACCTCTACAGCGATTTTTACTGTGAAATCGGTTAATGACATACCCACCCTTAAGGAAATTGCAAATCAAACTATTGATGAAAAGCAACAATTTGCGTCTGTTAATCTTGCAGAACTTGTCTCAGATCCAGATCACTCATTTGATAAGTTAAAATGGACTTTCTCTGGTAATAAAGATCTCAAAATTTCTGTAGATAAAGCAGGAATACTGACCATTTCTACTCCTAATAATTTGTGGAATGGCTCCGAAAAAATCACGATTAGAGTCGAGGATCCTGAGGGGGCATCGGCAAAGCAAGTGGTGACATTTACGGTGAAATCCATTAATGATCCCCCTGTCATGAAGGATATTCCGGCTCAAACGATCAAAGAAAAACAACAGTTCAAAACCGTTGAACTGGATGATTTTGTGAGTGACTTGGACGATGAAAAGAGCAAACTCAAATGGACTGTGAGTGGCAATAAAGACCTTAAAGTTTCTATTGACGCAAAGCATATAATGACAGTTGCAACACCTAATAAGGGGTGGCACGGCAGTGAAACACTCAAAATTGACGTGACCGATAATGCAGGAGCAACGGATTCACGTTCAGCAATATTTACCGTGGAATCTGTAAACGATGTGCCTGTATTTACCAAAAAGATCAACGATCAAACCATTAGTGAAAAGAACTTATTCAAAACAATAAAGTTGAGTGACTTTATTGAAGACCCAGACAACAAGATTGAAGACCTTGTCTGGAGTTTCGATGTGAAGCCAGCCCCAGGCACTCCCAAAGGGTACCAGGTGGCATTACAGGTCAATGTGGACGCGAAGCAAATTGCTACGGTTGTAATTCCCAATAAATACTGGCATGGATCTGAACTGATCACATTTACAGCCACAGATCCTGAAGGAGCAAAGGCTTCTACTTCGGCTTTATTTACGGTAAAGTCCATAAATGACACTCCTGTTTTCAAGAAGATTAATGATCAATCCATTCTTGAAAAGGAAACGTTTGCCGTATTTAATTTAGCTGAACTAGTCAACGATCCAGATAATGCCTTTAATTCTCTCCAATGGACTATCACTGGGAACAAAGATCTCAAAGTGAACATCACCAAATCGGGAGACGCAAGCATTCAGATTCCAAACAAATTCTGGAATGGTACAGAAAAGATCTCATTTACCGTTACCGATCCCGAAGGAGCATCAGCAAAGCAGACGGTAACCTATTCCGTGAAGTCTGTCAACGATGTTCCAGTAATGAAAGACATCCCCCCTCAGACGATTAAGGAAAAACAACAGTTCAAGTCCATCAGCTTGGACAACTTTGTGGAAGACCTTGATCATCCGAAGGAAAAACTTAAATGGGTTGTATCTGGCAATAAAGAACTCAAAGTGTCATTAGATGGGTCCCATAATGCGACAATCAGAACTCCAAATGTATTCTGGCATGGTTCAGAAACCATCAAATTTACAGTGACAGACCCTGAAGGTGCTACAGATTCTCGTGCGGTTGAATTCAGTGTAGAATCCGTAAATGACGCTCCTGAATTTGTGAAAGAAATTGCGGATCAGACGATTGATGAAAAGAAAAATTTCGTTTCTATCAAACTGGACGATTATATCAAAGATGCGGATCACAAGAAGAGCGAATTAAAATGGACTTGGGATGCTTCCAGTATCTCAGCCACAGCTCCAGTGGAACAAAAAAGCAAAAAGCACAAAAAAAGAAAATCGGTTAAGCCTCCGGTAAAATCCATGTCTGCCCTTAAGGTGGAAATTGATAACAATCGAGTAGCGACAATCCAGATTCCAGATAAATACTGGAATGGTGCTGCCAAAATTACGTTTACGGTTACTGATCCTGAAGGTGCGAAAGCATCAGCATCGGCAAAGTTCACCGTACGTTCCGTCAATGATTTACCGCAAATTTCTGATAAAGCCCCGACAGGGGAAACCGTTCGTGAAAATGGAATCTTTAAAACCATTGACCTGTCTACACTTGCCACCGATGCTGATAATCCGACAACGTCCCTTGTCTGGACCATTACGGGCAACAAAAATTTGAGAGTAATCAAGAATAAAGATAACACTGTTAAAATTGCTGTTCCTGATGCACAATGGTTTGGCAAAGAAGTATTAACGTTCACGGTCGTTGATCCCGAAGGTGGAAAAGCCTCTCAGAAAATGACATTCGAAGTCACTGAGGTTAATGACGCGCCGACTCTCTCCGCTATTCCAGGACAAAAGATTAAAGAAAAAGCGAAATTCAATGCCGTAAAACTGGATAATTATGTTAAAGACCCTGATGACAAGCTGAATACATTAATTTGGAGTGTTACTGGTGCGAAGCAACTCAAAGCAGAAATTTCGCCTAATCATCAGCTCATAGTTACCGCTCCCAATGAATATTTCTGGTGTGCTCCCGAAACACTGACTCTTATCGTTAAAGATAAGAAGGGTGCTTTAGCGTCTACGACTGTTACCTATGAAATTACATCTGTAAATGATGCGCCAGAAGTGAAAGATATTCCTGGCCAAAAAATCAAGGAGAAAGCAAAATTCAAGGATATTCAGCTTGATAATTATGTGAATGACCCTGACCATAAAAAAGATCAACTGACGTGGACCGCTACCGTTTTGAAAAAAGCTAGTGTAACGGCTCCCACGCCAAAGAAAAGAAAGGGCAAAAAACATAAAAAAGTAGTTGAAGAAACGCCTAAAGTGTCTGTGGACGATGTGTCTGTGGAAATTGACAATAATCGAGTCGCTCACATTAAATTGGCATCGAAATTCTGGAACGGAGAACGAGACATAACATTCACCGCAATTGACCCAGAAGGAGCCAAATCGTCAAAAACAGCTCACTTTGAAGTGGAATCCGTCAATGATTTGCCAGTTATGAAAACAATCGAATCTCAAAAGATTAAAGAAAAAGAACACTTTGTGCCTATTAATCTTACGGGTATTGCTAGTGACCCAGATCATGGAGCATCCAAACTGTCTTTTGAAGTAAGTAAGACTCGATCCCTAAAAGCTTCTATCAATAATAAACAGCAATTGATTGTGGAAACCCCAGACAAATTCTGGAATGGTGAAGAGAAGGTTACTCTTACTGTGACAGATCCTGAGGGCGGAAAAGCGGTTCAACAAATTCTATTTACTGTTTTGGCCGTCAATGATGCTCCTGTGATTTCTAAAATTAATGGACAGAAAATCAAAGAAAAGTCTAAATTTGAACTCGTAAATTTGAGTTCTGCAGCCACTGATCCAGATAATAAACCAAATGAATTAAAATGGTCTATTTCTGGTAATAAGGACCTCAAAGTTGACATAAAGGGCAACCGCGCATCTATAGTCACACCGAACCCCAACTGGAACGGAAAAGAGACGTTGACCTTTACCGTTATGGATCCTCAAGGGGCTTCTGCTAGCTCGAAGGTTGATTTTGAAGTCACACCGGTGAACGATCCCCCAGTACTCAAAAAAGTACAACCTCAGGTAACTCAAGAAAAGAAGACTTTTGAATCCATTGATTTTTCAAAACTGGTTTCCGATCCAGATAATAAACTTGAAGATCTGCAGTGGACACTAGATAATGGATCTCCTTCAACAAAAAACAAAAAGGGAAGATTGGTCAAAGGAAAATCACCTTCTGTAAAACACGCCCTTATCTTTAGAATCAATGACAAAGGTCTATTGACAGCAGAAATGCCAAATAAATTCTGGAATGGTGAAGATCAAGTGACAGTTAATGCTTTTGATCCATCTGGCGAAAAAGCGTCTGTGAATGTCAAATTTATCGTGAAGCCAGTAAATGATGTTCCTGTAATTACTGACATTGAAGGGCAACAAACAACGGAAGGAAAGAATTTCAAACCAATTAAACTTGATAACTATGTAAAAGACCCTGACAACAAAGTTCATGAAATGAAATGGACGGTGAAAGGAAATAAACATCTTGCAGTGGTCATTACTAGTGGTCGTGAAGCATTAATCAAGGCAAATCGTGTAGACTGGTTTGGTAAAGAGGAGTTGACATTTACCGTTACAGATCCTTCGGGAGCGAAAGCATCTACGAAGGCTTTATTTGAGATCAAACATGTGAATGCTATACCGGAACTCCGTAATATTCCTGATTTTACCATTAAGGAAGATGAAAATAAAGGAGTAGTTGCAGTCCTCAAGTTGGATCAATATGCTCGAGACAAGGATAATAGTTTCGATGAATTGAAGTGGGCGTTCTCTGGCAATAAAAATCTCGAGTTGAAATATGATAAAGTTCGCAATGAATTGAGAATCAAACAACCTCGTGAAAACTGGAATGGTCCGACAGAAACAATTACTTTCAAAGTAACAGATCCTGAAGGAGCATCCACTCAAACGAGTGCCAAATTTACGGTACTATCAGTTAATGATGAGCCATCTGCTATGTCTCAGGCTTATCAGACCAAAGAAGGCGAATCACTCAGCGTAAATGCTGAGGATGGCCTTATGACTGGAGCAACTGATCCTGATGGTGAAAAGCCTAGTGAAGTTGTTTTGGTAAGCAAACCACAAAATGGTTCTGTGAAATTGAACACTCGTGATGGATCATTCTCTTATACCCCTAACAAGGGATTCTATGGTCTTGATGAATTTTCATTCAAACTTAAAGATAAAGGGGGCCTTTATTCCAAGCCAGAAACCGCTGAAATTAACGTAAACTTTAAGATGAAAGATGTTCGTGGTGAAGAAAAAAAGCCTGCTAAAAAAATAGAGAAACAAAAATCATCAAAGAAAAAGAGAAAATAATCTAATCTTTAAACATTAAGGCTCCACTTTCGTGGAGTCTTTTTTATATCCAGAAAATGTACTCTAAGCGAATCTGGCAAGCAATACATCCGTTGAATTTATAGTGAAAAGAGGACTGACCCCCTAATATTCCCAAAAGAGAATTGACGCCTACCCGCTGGAACTGTAAATATCACGGAATCTTTCCAGTATAAAGCCGAAAAAATATCTTATCGCTAAAAATAGGAACAGAACATAAAAGATTTTATTTCTGGGTACAGATTGATAATAAAATTTTCAATCGGAAAAACAAAGTCGGAATCAAAAATTTAAAAATCAAATAAAAATGTAGACAAAGTAATAAAAAATAAGGAAAGAAAACTCTACCATCAACCTTATATGTAAAACAATATGTAGAAGATTAGTTATTTTATATGCGATATCGCTTTACAAGGCCTCTATTCTAGGACTATACTAGACATTATTTTTTTTACGATTATTTGCTTCAAAATACATCTATTTTTGTGCTATATTATGATACTGTAAATCAACAGGAGATTATATGAAAAAGTTTTTGTTATTTGCAGGAACCTGCGCAATGATTTTAGTAACAGCCTGTAGCGAGGACAATAATAGCGTATCTATTGCAGAAAAATGCAAAAATGAGTTTTCAAAGGCTTGTCTGGAGGGAACTTGGGTAATGCCAGGCTTATATTTAAAAGCAACCGATACCATACCATCACTAAACTTTTTACCTCCAGATACATTGTATTTAGAAGTAACAAATGAAGATACCCCTTTAACACAAGAAAATTTCACTATGGTGTATACGTCATCTCTAGCGTCTGATGATGTATGTGGGACGATGTACGGAAAATGGTGGATTTCAGGAACTAATACAATTCATTTTAAATCCACGGTGAGTAGTTGTATCAAAGAATTTGATGCTGTTGTTTCACTAAACGAAATCCAAATGTTTTTTGATAAAAGCTATTTTCACAATACCTTGATTGGTCTCCAACCAGGGGTTGAAATTTTTAATCGAATTAAATAATATTTTTTATAATCAAGAGCTCGCTTAGCGAGCTTTTTTTGTGCTTATTTGAAGGGTGTATCCTACTTGGATACAGATAATGAGGTATTTTCGCAAGGACTCTTATTCATGGCGGTAGTATTAAATAAATTACTTACCGGATTGAGGTTGTTCGTGCTCAGGGGAGATTTTCATGAACAACCTTGCCGTTTTATACATGGAACGGGAATATCCAACACAGCCAATCAAATCCCTGGGACCCTGCTTGCAGGGTCCCTTTTTGTTTGTATTAGAAAACCACCCGCTAGGCGGGTGGTTTCGTAATCAATTTTTCGTAATGATAAGATTGAACTACTTTAAATGAATCTTATAAGATTTCATGTGATCAGTTTGGCTTTGAAGGAGGTAGATACCATTTTTATAGAATTTTTGATTCAGAATATTTTTAGCTTGATTAAGGTTTTGTGCCTTGAGGGTGGTGATTTTGTTCCCAAGAATGTCATATACAGAATAAGTAGACATTTGGTTTACAGGAACGTTATGGGTGAGATTTGTAATGGCTTTATCAGTAAACGAAATCCAGTCAATATTTGCATTGGCACCTTCAATTTCGATTTTGAGAATGTGCTCTCCTGCCTCCATTGAGGT
>Ga0172378_10004099_pt1 | contig 13685 bp, 10 predicted proteins | sample GrowelOW332metaG_FD_119755 | JGI IMG/M metagenome (GOLD analysis project Ga0172378, IMG submission 119755) | Groundwater microbial communities from an aquifer near a municipal landfill in Southern Ontario, Canada - Pumphouse #3_1 metaG | ecosystem: Environmental > Aquatic > Deep subsurface >... | reverse complement strand
GGGTGATGCAGCCCTGCTGCGACGTTTTTGGAGGATGACATGTCATTTTCCGTCCTGATCGTCCGTCTCTCTTCGTTCGGGGATGTGGTGAAATCCACGCCCCATCAGTTCCTGTATGGAGAATGTGTCCGGGTGTTGCCTGACGAGGCGATTGATTTCGCCTTTCTTCCTCCTCCTTCCCAGCGGAAGGAAGGAGCGGCCCTCCATGGCATGCGGACCGGCAGGGACGCCAAGGATTTCGACCTGTGGCTGGTCTCCAACAGCTATGCCGTGGAGTTGATCAATCTCCCCTACCTGCTCCATCTCGCCGGTATCCCGATGCGTGGAGGCCAACGGGACGCTTCCGCCCCTCTTGTGGTCATGGGCGGGTCCAACGCCATGGCCAGCCAGGCCATCCTGTACGGACCGGATGAGGCGATGGTCGACGCCCTGTACTTCGGGGAAGGGGAATACAACGTCACCTCTCTGGTCAAGGCGCTCTCGGAGGTTCCCCGGCCACAACGGAGGGAGACGCTTTCTGCGCTGCAGCGATCCATGGTCGGGCTGAAGGTGTTCGGAACGGGAGAAGCTCCGGTGCGCAAGGCAATCTTCGCCGACACGTCCCACGAGGTGCTTGCCAACGCGAAGCAGTACCTGTTCGACAGTGACCAGGCGACTACGGCCAGGTTGCAGATCACCTATGGCTGTCCGTTCTTCTGCACCTTCTGCTTCGAAGGATGGGAGCGCAAGCCGTACCGCGAGGTGCCGGTTGATCAGATCATCGGCGCGGCGAAGAAACTGAAACGGGAGACCGGCGCCGATACGCTGGAGATCACGGCGTTCAACTTCAACACCCACAGCGAGGTGGTCCGGATCTTCACCGAGCTGGACAAGCTGTTTTTCCGGGTGAACTTCATGAGCCAGCGGGCTGACATCCTGGCGGCGAACCCGTCGTTGCTTGACTTTGAGATCGCCGCGGACAAGCGGCAGTACACCATCGGGGTGGAAGGGATCAGCGAACGGATGCGGCGGTACTACCACAAGAACCTCAGCCGAGAAGTGTTGCTCTCCGCCCTGACATTGCTGTTGTCCCGGCAGATCCGGGAGGTGAAGCTGTTCTTCATTCTCTCCGGACTGGAGACGGAGGATGATTTCCGGGATTTCCGTGGCCTGTTGAAGAGCATCGAGACCATCAAGGCGAAGGGAAACCGGGGCATCAGGGTATTGTTCTCCTTCGGGCTGTTGGTGCGCATGCCGTTCACTCCGCTGATGTTCGAGCGGTTGCTCCTCACCCCCGCCCAGTGGGATCCGGTGGTCGCTTCGGCGCGGGAGGCCGTCCAGTCGGCCGGGTATGAGTTCCGTCTGACCTATCCGTACGAGGAGTACTTCCTCTCCCAGTCCCTGGTGATGACCAGCCAGTACCTCGCGCCGGTCCTGGAGGAGATGGGGCGTCGCGCCATGGTATACGACGGTTCGCTTCCCAGTGGCGTATGGGAGTTCTTCTCCTCCCGTGTGCAGGTGGACGCATCGAAGAAGAATCTGGATTATCCGTTCGCCTTCCCGTTTCTCCAGCAGAACCTCCCGGTGTTGTACCAACGGTTCGTCGCGGCCAAGGAAGGGGATGAGCTGAAGAGTTGCATGGGGGATACCTGCAAGGCGTGCGGCGCGTGCAATGATGCCCAACGCCGGTTCCTGACAGGGCATCGGATCACCATGCCTGTCATGCGGGACATCCAGGAGATCGGACAGATCCGCACGGAGAAAGCCCAGGCGAAACCGGTGTATGTACTGGTCTCCCTTCCCAAGGAATACGCGGGCTCTCATCCGGAGAGCATTGCTGCGGCGGTGATGCGGGATTTGTGCAGCCGGATGCCTGATGGCGTGGAACAGGTGATGACCGTCCGGGACGTGTTGTTCGGCAGTGACCGGTACCAGGGGATGTGCCCGTGGTGGGGGGACGACCTGTTCGCCGTATTCCCGTTCTCCAATGCCCGGTACGGATCGCTTGTTGCTGGCCTGGAACAGGCCGGCTACCAGGTGTTCACCTCCGAACCAGAGCTCAGTGTTTCCGCGGCCATCACCGGGGAGAACCTGGAGAAAGCGGCGCAGAAGCTGCTTTTGGACAATCACATCAATTTTGTACGGATACGTCATGAAACGTGCACAGAGTTGCAGATACCACCCAAACTCCTCCGCAAACACGTCGTTGATGTGTGTAAAATTCAGAATGATGTGCTATATTTGCAGGGAGGAACGAAATTACAGTTCAGCTCGTTGAGACAGGGATCGTACATCGCCCGGATGTCTCTCGAGTGGAAAGGAGTTACACGTTGAAACCTGATGTATTGGCAAAGGATGTCTATCGGGTATCCGCGAAAGTCGGAAGCAGGGATCTGTTCGAAGGCATCTGGCCGATCCCCGATGGCGTCATGCTGAATTCGTATGTCTTGAAAGGGAGCGAGAAGACCGTGCTGGTGGATCTCGTCAAGGATTGGGATGGCGCCTGTGATGCCATTGAGGCGCAGATGAAGGAGCTTTCCCTGACCGTGGCGGACATTGATGTCCTGGTGATCAACCACATGGAGCCGGACCATACCGGCAGTTTGGCGTCGTTTGTACGCAAGAATCCCAAGGTGGAGATTTTCTGTTCAGACAAGTCCGTTCCGTTGATCAAGGCGTTCTATGGAGTGACGGAGAACGTCCATGCGGTGAAGGATGGAGAGACGCTGGATATCGGAGGGAAGACGCTGAAGTTCTTCCTCACTCCGAACATCCACTGGCCGGAGACGATGATGACGCTGGATGAGGAGGATGGCATCCTGTTCAGTTGCGACGCCTTCGGCGCCTATGGCCAGTATGATCATTGTTTCCATGACCAGCTTGGAGAGGACGAACAGGCTCAGCTCAACCATGAGATGGAGCGGTACTACGCCAACATCATCTCGTCGTTCAGTCCGTTCGTCATCCGTGGCATCACCAAAGTGGTGCAGGCGGCTCCCGGCATCCGTGTGGTCGGCCCCAGCCATGGCGTGGTGTGGCGTGACGACCACTGCCAGGTGATCGACACCTATCTTCGTCTTGCCAAGTATGCGGCCGGTCCCCGGGAGAAGGAGATCACGCTGGTCTGGGCAAGCATGTACGGCAACACCCAGGCGTTGGTGGACACCATCGTCAAGGCGGTGGAGAGCGAAGGGGTGAAGCTGAACATATTCCAGGTGCCCCAGACCCACGCGTCGTTCGTGTTGGAGAAAGCGTGGCGGTCCGAAGGCTTGATCTTCGGCATGCCCACCTACGAATACAAGATGTTCCCGCCGATGTACGCCATCCTTGACGTGCTGGACCGCAGCCATGTCACCGGAAGGAAGATCATGCGCTTCGGTTCGTTCGGCTGGTCCGGCGGCGCCCAGAAGCAGTTCGACGAGTTCGTCACGTCAATGAAACTGGAGTGCTGCGGAACGGTGGAGTATCAAGGATATCCCACCGAAGCGGACAAGAAGAAAGCGTACGATATGGCCAAGCAGTTGGCACATATGATCGCCATCGGCTGAGAAATCATATCCTGCAGGCGTTGATGAAGGCGGAAAACAGCACAAGCATGTCGTTTGAGGCCATCATCATCGCTTCGGGATGCCATTGGACGGCCAACAGGAACGGTCCTTCGTTCCCCTGTACCGCTTCCACGGCGCCATCCGTCGCCCGGGCCGCAATGGTCAGGGATGGGGCGATGTCCTTTACGATCTGGTGGTGCAGGCTGTTCACCGAAAGTGTTTCCTGATGAAAGATTTCCCAGAGGAGGGAATCCTGTTCCACCTTTACTTGGTGGAACGGCTTCGTCGCGTCCTTGAGGTGGTCATGCTGCAGGGCGTTGGGGGAGAAGCGGGAGACATCCTGGTACAACGTGCCGCCCAACGCGACGTTGACCAGCTGGATGCCTTTGCAGATTCCCAGAATGGGTTTTCCCATGGTTCTTGCCTGATGGAACAAGGCGATCAGCATCCGGTCCTGCTGAAGATCGGTTTCGCCGCACAGCGGATCCTTCTCCTCGCCGTACAGCGATGGGTCGATGTCATTTCCGCCCTGCAGCAGAAGGCCGTCCACCACGGACAGCTCCCGCCGGATGACTTCCTCGTCGTCGGTGGGAGGCAGCATGACCGGCACACCGCCAGAGCGCGCCACCGAAGTGGTGTACGCCTGGCTGGTGAAGATCCGTTGCCATGCGTGGAACGGACTTGAAGAAGGGGTGTCTGACGACACCCCCGCAATCCCGATGACCGGTCTTCTCATTGGATGATGGACAACAGGTGCTTGAGGAAGCCGTCACACCGCTCCGACGAGGAGATGGACAGATGCTCGTCCACCGAATGGATGTCACGCATCTGTGGTCCGAACGAAACGCTGTCCATGCCTTTGACCGTGTCGTTGATCAGTCCGCATTCCAAACCGGCGTGGATGGCGGTGACCTTCATCTCCTTGCCGGTGTACTCGTGGTACGCCTGGGCGCAGAAATGGGCCAGCGGAGAATCCGGGTTGGGGAGCCATGCCGGATACGCTCCGGTGTAGGTCACCTTCATGCCTCCGGACAGGAGCGCCTCTCCGCAGAGCTCCGCCACCAGATCCCGCCGCGAGATGACGGAAGAGCGGTGGCTGGTGACCACCTTGAATTGTTTTCCGTCCGTCGAGACGATGGCCAGGTTGCTGCTGGTCTCCACGATGCCTTTCAACTCCTCGCTGGTCTCGTAGGCGTACACGCCGTGCGGGGCGAGGAACAGGGAGCGGATGAACTGTTTGGACGTCTTGGTCGACGCGGCGGCGCGGGGCCGTTCGGTCTTCTCCAACGTGAGCTTGATGCTCGGGTCGTTGTTCCGGTACTCCGTCTTCAGGGCTTCCTGCAGGTTGGCCATGTTCTCGGTGAGCGACTTCTCCTCTTCTTCCGGTACGGCGAAGCCGACCTCGCAGGAAGAGGGGATGACGTTGCGCTTGGTGCCACCCTGGATGGAGAAGATCATCAGGTGCTTCTGCTGGACGAGCAGGCGGGCCGCAAGCTTGATGGCGTTGGCCCGCTGCTTGTGGATCTCTCCGCCGCTGTGGCCGCCCAACAGACCGCTGACATCCAGCCGGTAGGCGTTCCAGTCCAACGGAATGGTCTCCATGTTGCAGTCCAGCGTTCCTTCCACCTCTTTGCCACCGGCGCAGCCGATGTACAGGATTCCTTCATCCTCGCTGTCCAGGTTGAGCAGTTTCCTGCTGCGGATGTCTTTTTCCTTGATGCCGAAGGCGCCGTTCATGCCGGTCTCCTCGCTGATGGTGAAGATCGCTTCCAGCGGGCCGTGCTGCACCGAGGGATCGGACAGGACGTCCAGCGCGATGGCGATGGCGATGCCGTCATCACCTCCCAGCGAAGTGTCCTTGGCGCAGAGCCAGTCTCCGTCCACCATCACGTCGATGGGATCCTTGGTGAAGTCGTGGGTGCTTCCCGGACGTTTGACGCACACCATGTCCATGTGTCCCTGCAGGGCCACCGGACTGTGGTGTTCGTATCCTTTCGTCGCGTCCTTGCGGATGATGACGTTGCCCGTCTCATCGGCGAACGCCTGCAGTCCGTGCTCCTTCGCCCAGGAGAGCAGCCAACGCCGGACTCCTTCCTCATTTCCGCTTTCCCGGGGGATCTGCTCCAGTTCCAGGAAATACTTCCACAGATTCTTCTGTTTCAATTGCTCAATGGTTGTTTGCATGTGGTACCTCAATCAAATCGATCACGGATCAGAGTCCCGTTGACGAACAGGCCTTTCAGTTGGAACGCCTTGTCCAGGACGGTCACGTCCGCCGTGTAGTCGGGGATCAACATCCCCATGTTGTGAAAACTGTAGATGCGCGCCGGATTGGTGGAGGTCATCTGGACGGCGTTGGAAAGCGGGATCCCCCAGCTGACCACGTTCTTCACCGCTTTCTGCAGCGTCAACGCAGAGCCGAGGAACAATGTCGGGTCTTTCTCACTGACCCAGACGCCTTGGTCGGAAAGCTCCGCGCGGATGCCGTTTGCGAAGAACGGACCCGCTTTCTGTTTGGTCGGCTTGAGGGAGTCGGTGACCATGACGATGTTGGAGACCGGCTTCTCCCGAAGCAGCAGCTTGACCAGTTCGGGGTGGACGTGCACGCCGTCACAGATGATCTCGCACTGCATCTCCTCGTGGATCAGGACGGCGCCTACGCATCCCGGGTTGCGGTGGTGCAACGGGCTCATGGCGTTGTAGAAGTGGGTGGTGTGCAGGATGCCGCACTGGATGCCTTCCATCATGTTCTCGTAGGTGGCGTCGGTGTGTCCTGCCAGCAGAACGATGTTCTCCCGACGGGCAAGCAATGCCAGTTCACGCATATTCTTCAGTTCTGGGGCTACCGTCATGCAGACGACGTGTCCCTGACCCGCTTTGACCAGTTGCTCGAACAGGTCGGTGTCCACCGCGTGGACTCCTTCGGGGTTCTGCGCGTTGATCCGCTTGGGGCTGATGAACGGGCCTTCCAGGTTGATGCCCATGATCTTGGCCCCTTTCTCGTGGCCCATCGCCTTGACGATGGCCTGTTCGGCCTTCATCATGTCCTCCGGCAGGTTGGTGTAGACGGTGGGCAGGAAGGCGCTGACGCCGTAGTCGGCAAGCCGTTCGCTCATTCCAAGGATCGAGTCGGGGGAGCAGTCCTCCGTCCCGTATCCTCCGATGCCATGGATGTGGCTGTCGATCATCCCCGGGATGATGTAGGCATTCTGCACATCAATACGGAGTGTATTCTCCGGGAACTGTTTCTGCTCCAACCGATTCATGTTGAAGATGTCTCCGATCAGTCCGTTTTCATCTATATAGAGCGCGCAGTTGTCAAGCTCCGCGAAGCCGGTGACGATGGTGCCATTGGTAAGTACGGTAGGTGTACCCATGGTATTCCTCCTCATATCCAAAAAATCTCACCCGTAGCGTACCACACCAAAGGGCAAGGTGCAATCTCATGCGGTCTGGGACAGGTCATTCAGCCATTTGCCGCTCTTCACCCGGAAGAATCCGACGAGGCCTTTGGCCACTTCCTCAAGGCTGACCAACAGGTACACCCACCAGATGGGCCAGGCAAAGAACACGGAACCCAGGAACGCCATCGGAATGCCGATCAACCAGACGGCGGACAGTTCGTTCAGCATGGAGAAGCGGGTGTCGCCGCCCGAGCGGAGGATGCCGACGATCAACGTGGTGTCGTAGCTGCGCAGCGGAAAGACCGCCGATGAGACGTACAGGCAGTACCGGGCCGCCTGGGCGACGGCGCCGTCCACATTGAACATGCCGACGAACAGCGGGGCGCAGAGCGCCTGCAAGCCGCCCATCACCGCTCCGGCGAGTACGGCGATCAGAGAGAAACGACGGCAGTACACCCTTGCTTCGTCGTACATCTTCTCCCCGATCTTCTGTCCGATCATCACCAGGGCGCTGGAGGCGACGCCGAACATCACGGTGAAGAACATGTTGGAGACCGATTCGTTGACGTTCACCGCGGCGATGGTATCCATTCCCAGACGGGAATACGCCACCTTGTAGGTGGACATGCCTAGGGCCCAGAAGAATTCGTTGCAGATCACCGGAATGCAGGTGGGGATCACCTTGGACAGGAATGTACGGGAGAAGCGGAACGCCTCGGCGCTTTGGATGGCGCAGGGGCTTTTGTCCGGATAGGTGAAGCGGAACATCAACACCATCTCCAGGATCCTGCTGATCAGCGTGGCGATGGCCGCGCCCTTGACGCCCAATTGGGGGAACGGCCCGATACCGAAGATCAACAGGTAGTTCAGCACCACGTCGGTGCCGAGCGAAACAAGGGAAGTCTTCAGCGGCAGGTCTGCCCTTCCGGTCGTCCTTAGTCCCACGGCATGGATCTGGACGAACGCCAGGCAGAGAAAGCTCGGACCGATGAAAAACAGGTAGGTGCTTCCCATCTCCACCACGACGGGGTCCTGGGTGAAGATGTGCATCACCGCTTTGGGGGCCGCCATGGCCAGGATGGTGAAGACCACCGAGCCAATGAAGCAGGTAAGAAGGCCCAGGGCCATTACGTTCTGGATGCCTTTGTGGTTGCGCGCCCCGTAGAACTGGGCGATGAAGATCGAAGCCCCGGTGCAGGTGCCGAAGTAGAACAGGTTGATCAAAAACGAGATCTGGTTGGCCAGCCCCACGGCGGCGATGGCCTCCGACCCCAGTTGCCCGATCATCAACGTATCGACGAACGTCAGGCTGTTGACCAGGAGGTTCTGCAACACCACCGGAATGGCGATGGAGGCCATTTTGCGGGAGAAGGTGGAATCAACGGCCATGGGAGAACAGAATCCTTTCCGCGTCCTGCATCCCGCATTGGCGGAGCGCTTCCCTGACCAGCATGCGGTTTTCCGGACGGTCATACTGCAACAAGGCGCGTTGCAGCGTCCGCTCCCGTCCTTTGGGCACGTAGATCGGGGCGAAGCGTTTGCCGGGCCGTGGGTCAAGCCCGGTGTAGTACATCGTCGTGGAGACCGTTCCCGGGGTGGGGTAGAACTCCTGTACTTGGTCGGGGACGAAGTGGTGCTGGTGCAGATACAACGCAAGCAGGACGGCGTCCTTCAGCGTGCTGCCCGGATGGGCGGCGATGAAGTACGGGATCAGATACTGTTTGCGTCCCTGTCGGTGGTTCTCGTCGGCGTAGGCGTCGCAGAAGGCTTCGTACTGCTCCACCTGGGGTTTTCCCATGGCGTCCAGCACTTCCGGCAGGATGTGCTCCGGCGCGATCTTCAGTTGTCCGCTGATGTTGTGCCCGACGATGTGGCTGAGAAAGCGGGCGCGCACCTCAGGGGAGGCGACGCTCATCAGATAGTCGTAGCGGATGCCGCTTCGGATGAACACCTTCTTCACCCCAGGAACCGCCTCGATGGCATCCAGGACGTCAAGGTAGTGGGCGTGGCTGTCCTTCAGGTTGGGGCAGGGGTTCGGCCAGAGGCATTCCTTGGCCGGACAGGGGCCGGCGATGGCCTGCTTGTCGCACGCCCTTCCCTGGAAATTGGCCGTGGGTCCCCCCACGTCGTGGATGTAGCCCTTGAAGCCGGGATGGGAAGCCATGTGCTTGGCTTCTTCCACCAGAGAAGGGATGCTGCGCGTCTGGATCATCCGGCCTTGGTGGCTGGAGATGGCGCAGAAGCTGCACGCGCCGTAACATCCCCGGTTGCTGGTCAGGGAGAACTGTACTTCACTGAGGGCGGGGATCCCGCCTGCCTTGTCGTAGTCCGGGTGGGCGTCAAACGTATAGGGGAGGGAATACAATGCGTCGAACTGTTCGGTGGACAGGGGAAGCGCCGGGGGGTTCTGCACCACGAACCGCTGCATGCATGCCTGGATGATCACCTCAGGCTTCATCGGATTCTCATGGAGCATCTTCATCTGGAACGCTTCGGCGTACTTCCGTTTGCCTTCTTCCGTAGGGGTGTTGGAATGGGGATCCCGCTGGCTGACTTCCTCATAGGACGGCAGGGTGATGACGGGTCCCTGGGGAATGGTTGAGCTTGCCCAGACCGTCCCCCGGATGTCATGCATCGATGAAACCGGTTCTCCCGCGGCAAGACGGCGGGCGATCTCCACCACCTGCAACTCTCCCATGCCGTAGATGAGAAGATCCGCCTTGCTGTCCAGCAGGATGCTTTTCCTCACCAGGTCGGACCAGTAGTCGTAGTGGGCCATCCGCCTCAGGGACGCCTCAAGGCCTCCGATGATCACCGGGGTGGTTTTGCCGTAGGCTTGTTTGGCCAGCGAGGTGTAGACGATGGTGGGACGGTCCGGCCGCATGCCGGCCTTTCCTCCCGGGCTGTAGGCGTCGTCGTGCCGGATCTTGTTGTTGGCCGTATAGTGGAGCACCATGCTGTCGATGTTCCCTCCGCTGATCATCGCGCAGAGCCGTGGTTTCCCGAACCGGAGAAAATCGGTGGTGCTGCGCCAATCAGGCTGGGCGATGATCCCGACGCGGTACCCTTGGCTTTCCAGAAGCCGGCCGATCAAGGCGACGGCGAAGGAAGGATGATCGACGTAGGCGTCCGCGCTGATCAACGCGATGTCGACGCCGTCCCAACCTCGTCGGGCAAGGTCGCTTTCCTGGGTAGGAAGAAACAGGTCTCTCTGCATGGAATCGATGATACTCCATCCCCGAGGGGCGTGCAACGCCGCTCCTCGGGGGAAAAAGCGGCCTTTTTCCTCAAGAAGGGAAGAATTCTTTGAAAAAGCGAAATTTCTAACTATCTTTGAATAAAAGAGTTATGAAATGACACATGAAATTTTTATCTTTTTTTGTGCAAAGTGGGGAACTGTGGTGTATGATATCATTTCGAAATTGACTTTGGATATTCCGCGTTGTATTCTAGAGAATGTGTTTTCTTCGGCCTGTGGAATACGGTTTTTCGCGGCAAGGAGTGCGAGTTGATTAAGGATTTGGTCCCGTTTGTCCACTTCTACGACCAGGATTTCGTCGACATGTATGACCGCTCTTGGGTATGGATCGATGAGCTCTGGAAGCAGGGAACAACGGCAAACGGTTTTGAAGGAAATTATCTCTCATACCCGGGACAAACGACGTTCAATCAGTTTTACCACTGTTTCACGACGTTGTTCCTGGTGTATAGCAACCAAAACAACTCACCGTTTCCCCTTTTGGACTACTTCTACAAGAAGCAGGAAGCCAATGGGGCCATCCGGGGCGAATATTCCGTGGAAGACGGGAAACCGGTTTTCTCCGCGGACAATCCGGAAGGCGTGGCGCCTCCGCTGTTCTCCTATGTGGAATATCAATTCTATCACAAGATCGGCAATAAGAAGCGCCTGAAGGAAATCGTGCCCATCCTGGAGAAACAGTATGACTGGATGGCGACGACGTTCCAGAAACCGAATGGGCTGTACAGTGTGCCCGCTTCCGCCTGCCAGAGCGGCAACATTCATCGTGACCACATGTATTATCCGGTGGATTTCAATACCATGGTTGCCATCAACGCGCTGTACCTCTCGGCCATCGGGGATATTCTGAACGACAAGGAGATCTCGTTCCGGTACAAACGGCACTACTTTGCCTTGAAGACCAGGATCAACACGTTGATGTGGGATCCGGAGACGAAGTTCTACTACGATCTGGACATCAAGGAAGCCCGCCTGCCATACAAGTTCATCGGCGCCTACTGGACGTTGCTCGGGGAAATCCCCAACGACGAGAAGGCCGGCCATATGGTGGAGTACCTGAAGGATCCGAAAGAATTCGGTACGGAGAACCCGTTCCCTGGTGTTCCCGTCTCCTCTCCTGATTTCAAAGAGACCGGCGATGGGTTGAACGGTGGGGTGTCCACCGTCAACACCTACATGGTGGTCAAGGGTCTGCAGAAGTTCCATGAGTTCGTCTTCGGTCGTGAGTGTGCCATCCGGCACATGTACTTCCTGTTGGATACCCTGCATCCCGATGCCGAGACGATGGGGGATGTGTGGGAGGCGTACCTTCCCAACAAGGAAGGGGCTTCCCAGACGAAGGACATCCCGGGCTTCCCCAAGAAACGGTTCATGCCGTACGCCGGGCTGGTCACCATCACGATGATGATCGAGAACATCATTGGTCTGGATATTTCGCTTCCCCGGAAGACGGTGAACTGGGTCATGCCGTCGCTGGAAGCGATGGGGATCGAAAACCTGTCGCTGAAACGGAACATGATCACCATTCTCTCCAACAAGACGGACCGTGGTTGGGAAATCCGGCTGGAGAGCGAGAAGTTGTACTACTTCACCATCGAAATCCTTGACGAGCACAAGAAGAAGACGCTGCCCATACCTTCCGGCAAGTGCTCGATGTTGATCGACAAACTGTAATGGCCTGGCTTGGGAAGTTGCTCGGCGGAACCTTGGGGTTCGTATTCGGCGGACCACTGGGGATGGTCGCGGGCATCGCCTTCGGCCATCTGTTCGACAAGGCGGACGAGTTCGAGCATACCAGCCGGCCGGCTTCCCGGGTGCAGGGCACCCACGAAACCACCCAGATGATGTTCTTCGTCGGCGCGTTCTCCATGGTGGCGCGTGTCGCCCAGGCGGACGGCGAGGTGACGATGAGCGAACGGCAGGCCATCGAACGGTTCATCGACGAGCGGCTGGGCATGGGGCCGAGCGAGCATGCCGCGGCGATGCGGGTGTTCGACGCCGCGCTCTCCGGAGGCGGAACGTTCGACCAGTTCGCCGCCCAGTTCTATGAGAACTTCTCTTCGTCTTCCGGACTGTTGCAGCTGATGATCGAGTTCTTCTACCAGGTGGCTGCGGCCGATGGGGCGATCAACACCAGCGAAGACGCCCTGATCCGCAGGGTAGCCCAGCTGTTCCATCTTCCTGACTATGTGGTGGATGCCATCCGCCGCCGTTACGGCGGTGCGAGTGCCGATGAGCACGCCTATTCCGTCCTGAACCTGTCCCCTTCCGCGACGGATGAAGAGGTGAAGAAGGCGTACCGGAAGATGTGCATCGAGTTCCATCCGGATACGCTCGCCTCCAAAGGAATGGGGGAGGAATTCCAGAAAGCCGCTGAGGAGAAATTCCAGGAAATCCAGCAGGCGTATGAGACGATCAAGAAGGATCGAGGGATGAAAGCGTAAAATGGAATATTGTTCCATTCTTGCATTTTCCCTGAAACCATGATAGGTTAATAACAGCAAACCGAAGGAGTTGCATATGGACTTTACACAGAAGTTTTCATTGAAAGGAAAGATTGCATGGGTCACCGGTGCGTCATACGGCATCGGGTTTGCCATCGCCACCGCCTTCTCTCAGGCCGGTGCTACGATTGTATTCAACGATCTCAACCAGGAGAAAGTGGATAAAGGGCTTGCTTCCTACAAGGCTGAGGGTATCGACGCCCACGGGTATGTGTGCAACGTGACGGATGAGGATGACGTGAAGGCTACGGTGGAGAAGATCACCAAGGAAGTCGGCGTCATCGATATTCTGGTCAACAACGCAGGCATCATCAAGAGGATCCCGATGCTGGAGATGAGCGCCGCTGATTTCCGCGCCGTGATCGATGTCGATCTCAACGCGCCGTTCATCGTCAGCAAGGCGGTGCTTCCCGGCATGATCGCCAAGGGGCATGGAAAGATCATCAACATCTGCTCCATGATGAGCGAGCTTGGCCGTGAGACGGTCAGTGCCTACGCCGCAGCCAAGGGTGGCTTGAAGATGCTGACCCGGAACATCTGTTCCGAGTACGGCGACAAGAACATCCAGTGCAACGGCATCGGACCTGGTTACATCGCCACTCCGCAGACCGCGCCGCTTCGCGAGCGCCAGCCGGATGGTTCCCGCCATCCGTTTGATGCGTTCATCGTCGCCAAGACCCCGGCCGGCAGATGGGGCACTCCGGAGGATCTGAAAGGACCCGCCGTGTTCCTGGCCTCTGAGGCTTCCGACTTCGTCAACGGACACATCCTGTACGTCGACGGCGGTATTCTCGCCTACATCGGCAAGCAGCCTTCATGATCGAAGACGCAGAGAAAGCGAAAGCGCTGGTTTCGGCCAGCGCTTTTTTTATTGTCTTAGAACTTGATCCTTCCCCTGAGTGACCTGGCAAGGGTGATCCGGTCGGCGTACTCCAGGTCCCCTCCGATGGGGATGCCGCTGGCAAGCCGGGAGACGGAAAGGTTCGGCTTG
>Ga0172378_10004097_pt1 | contig 13690 bp, 10 predicted proteins | sample GrowelOW332metaG_FD_119755 | JGI IMG/M metagenome (GOLD analysis project Ga0172378, IMG submission 119755) | Groundwater microbial communities from an aquifer near a municipal landfill in Southern Ontario, Canada - Pumphouse #3_1 metaG | ecosystem: Environmental > Aquatic > Deep subsurface >... | reverse complement strand
TTCCAAGATATAATGAGCAGGATATTGGAATGAGCGTTTCTCCAAAAATCAATGCAATCGGAAGAGTAATTACCGATAATAAACTTTTTGATATTATTAGATATTTTATAAAGTTCAATGATTCAAATTTTATTGAAAAAACATCAATATGGATTAATTACACAAATGAATACAGGAAAAATTTGGTTAGAAATCTTGATAAAAACGATGACATAGATGAAAATTTATTTTCAGTCGTCGTTATTGAAAATAGATTAAAAGAAGGCTTAACTGGTCTTTTAGCATCAAGATATATGGAAAAATATGATAAACCAACTGTGGTTTTGGTTCCAACCGCCAAAGATGAGCAATATCTTAAGGGTAGCATTCGCAGTGAGAGTGGTTTTGATATTAATATTATATTAAATGATGTTAAGGATCTTCTGGTTGCCTATGGAGGTCATAGTAATGCTGGTGGTCTAACCATTAAGAAAGATAAATTTGCTGAATTTAAATCAAGATTTGAATTGGCTGCTTCGAAACACCCATTTATTCAGATTGAAGATAAATATATTGAAATTTCAGTTGATGAGATCAATAAAGAAAATTATGATTTAATCGATACTTTATCTCCTTTTGGTCAAGGTTTTAAAAGGCCAAAATTTGTTATAAAGGGTGTTAAAACAAATTTTTTACAGTCTAGTCGAGATAATAAACACATTATTACAAAAATCAGTCCATCATCAAGCATTGTTTATTTTAATTATGATAAATCAATTAAAAACTTTGAGTTAGTTAATTTATATGGTTATTTTGATATTAATTATTTTCGTGGATATTATACTATCCAGTTTAATGTTTATAGTTTTTTAAAATTTTAATAGTAGTAAAATTATTATTATGGAAGAAGTTAAAGAACAAACCAAAGAATTAAAACCAAATGGTGGTTATCCAATGCATACATTTGAAGATGTACGAGAATTTTATTTTGCATACATTCAAAATCAAACCGATAGAGATAATATTAAAAAAGCTTACGAATTTGCAAACAAACAACATGCTGGTATTTTTAGAAAAAGTGGTGAACCTTATGTTCAACACTTAATTGAAGTTGCATATATTTGTGCACAATTACAAGCTGGTCCTGTAACAATTGAAGCGGCATTTTTGCACGATGTAGTCGAAGATACTGACGCCACAATTGAAGATATTGAGCGAATGTTTGGCTCAGATTGTGCAAAAATCGTTGATGCATTAACCAAAATTCAACGATTAAAACTTTCGCATAGAAGCCAAGAGGAGTTTGAGGCTGAAGATCATCGTAAGATTTTTTTAGGAATGGCAAAAGATGTGCGCGTTATTATAATTAAACTTGCAGATAGACTTCATAATATGCGTACTATTGAATCTTTGGCACCAGAAAGACAAATTGCCCTTTCTAATGAAACGTTGGAAGTTTTTGCTCCAATAGCGCATCGACTTGGAATTTATAAACTCGAAAACGAACTTGAAGATTTATCGTTAAAAGTCATTAAACCAGATATCTATGATGAAATAAGTAACTTATTAAACGCCCGTGTTAGGGAGCGAACAAAATCATTAAACAATTTTAAAAAGAAATTGGGCGATATAGCTTTTTCGGCCAAAATTCCATTTGAAATTGAATCTCGTATTAAATCAATTTATTCAATTTATAAAAAAATGTACATTAAAGGTCGTAAATTCGATGAAATATATGATGTTTTGGCTTTACGAATTATTACAGATACAAGTTTGCATTGTTATGAATTATTAGGATTAATTCATCAAGAATACAAGCCAATACCTGGAAGATTTAAAGATTATATTGCGGTTCCAAAAAGTAATATGTATCAATCTTTACATACTTGTATTATTTCAGGTGATGGAAATATTTTTGAAGTTCAAATTAGGACCAAAGAAATGGATGAGGTTGCAGAAACTGGTGTTGCTGCTCACTGGAGATATAAAGAAGATGAAAATTATGATCCAAGAGCAGAACAACGCGATATCGAAGAAAAATTGCATTGGTTCCGTGATTTTGTTTCAATTTCTAAAGAAAATTCTGATTCAAATGCTAAAGAGTATTTAGATAATTTATCAAAAGATATTTTTGAAGCTAATATTTTTGTTTTTACTCCAAAAGGCAAGGTAATTGACTTACCATCTGGATCAACTCCTTTAGATATGGCATACAAAATCCATACTAAAGTCGGCGATAGTGCAGTAGGGGCGACAGTTAATGGAACCTATGTACCATTAAACTCAGAGTTAAAAACTGGCGATGTTGTTGAAATTAAAACAAGCAAAACTTCTCCTGGACCAAATGCAGATTGGCTCGATATTGTAAAAACTAGTAGTGCTAAATCGCATATTAAAAAGTTTATTCAGAAGCAGGGAAATAATGTTACAAGAGAAGATAGCATCTCTAAAGGTAAAGAATTATGTTTGTCTGCTTTTCTTGATAGAGGTGTTAACGAACAAGAAATGGAATCTTTAATTAATACTAATTATGTACTGAATTACTACCATTGTTCTAGTATTAATGAACTTTATTATAACATAAGCAATAAAAATCCAACTGGTGCTGCAATATGTGATTTGCTTAATATTAAGCGTAAAAAATCCACTGAAATTACCTTGTCAAAAAAAGAAAATATCGAATCTGATAATTCTCCTGTATATATTGAGAACGCAAGCGGAGTTAAAATTTCACTTGGAAACTGTTGTACACCAATTCCTGGCGATAATATCATTGGATATATTACAAAAGGAATGGGGATTACTGTTCATAGAAAAGATTGTCCAAATATTAAAGAACAAAAAGAGCGTCTAATTGATGTTTTTTGGAAACCAAATTTAGGGACTAGCCAATATCCTGTTGATATTGTTATTGAGTGTAATGATCGACCAAATTTAGTTAATAATGTAATGGATATTTTGACATCTTTTAAAGTTAAAGTTACGGAATTCAGCGCAAAGTTACACGCTGAAATTTCGACAACAACTATAAGTGCTCAAATTTATGTTACCAACACAATGATGTTAGAGCAAATTATACAGGCAATTCGCAATATTAATAGTGTTTATCAAGTAAAAAGAGTGATTCACTAGATTTAGTGGTAAATTTTATAGTAATTTAAGCCTTAATTATTTATAATAATTAATGGTCCGAGGTTTAATTATGTTTAATATAGTAAAAGGTACACACGACGTTATTCAAAAAGAAGCTGCAAAATATACTTATGTTGAAAATTTATTGATGCGTGAAGCACAAGTTTTTGGTTATAAAGAATTTAGAACCCCAATTATGGAATACAGCGAACTTTTCTTAAGATCAACTGGCGAAAGCAGTGATATTGTAAGAAAAGAAATGTACACATTTACAGATAAGGGTGATAGATCTATTACTTTACGCCCAGAAATGACTGCTGGTGTTATTAGAAGCATGGTAAATGAGAAACTATTTATTAATCAGGATTATCCTGTAAAAGCTTTTTATGTTGGACCAAATTTTAGATACGAAAGACCTCAACAAGGTCGTTATCGCCAGTTTAACCAATTTGGAATCGAATGCGTTGGTGTTGATAGTCCATATCGTGATATTGAAGTTATAATGTTAGGCTATAACGCCCTTAAATTATTAGGTTTTAAGAATATTAAATTAGAAATTAATTCTCTTGGTGATGCTGAAACTCGTGAAAAATATCAAACTGCGTTGCGAGAATATTTTGGAAAACATATTGACACTATGTGCGATGATTGCAAAGAACGTTACAAATTAAATGTTCTCCGTATTTTAGATTGCAAGGTTGAACATGATATTGAGATTAATAAAGATGCTCCAATTATTAGTGATTATTACAGTGAGAAATCAAAAGAAAGCTTCAATGTAATAACTAATTTCCTTAAAGAAAACGAAATCGAATATAAAATAAATAATAATTTAGTTCGTGGGTTAGATTATTATTCTGGAATCGTATTTGAATATCACTATACAAGCAGTCAAGGTAAAGACTATGGTGCTTTAGGTGGTGGTGGACACTACGGAAGTCTTGTCAAAGAAATTGGTGGTCCAGATTTAGAAGGTGTTGGATTTGCATTTGGCATTGAAAGATTAATTAATTTAATGGAAGATGACAACTTATTTGGTGAAAATGAAATAAGCGATCCTTTGGATTGCTACGTTATGCCTGTTAATACACAAAATGAAAAGATTTCATTTGAAGTTGCATCATACCTGAGAACAAATGGTTATAGTGCTGATGTTTGTCTTGAACATAAAAGTATGGGTCAAATGTTTAAAAAGGCTGAAAGACGCAACGCTTTATATGCTGTAATTATCGGTGATGACGAAGAAAAAGAACAAAAAGTAAATCTTAAAAATCTCGTTTCTCAAGAACAAATATCTATTGGTTTAGATCATTTACTTGATAAATTGGATGAGTTATTTGGAGAAAATGAGGATGAGCATATTCATCATCATGATTAAATAGAAAGAAGACTTATATGGAAGAATACAAAAGAACAAATCATTGTGGTGAATTAAGACTCACTGATTTAAATAAGGAAGTTGACTTACTTGGTTGGGTCGCAAAAAAAAGAAATCTTGGCAGTCTTGTTTTTATTGATTTACGTGATCGCTGGGGAATTGTGCAAGTTACAGTTCAAACCGATAAGGTTAACCTCCCAGATATTCGTAATGAATATGTAATTTCAGTTCATGGAACCGTTTGCAAAAAAAATGAATCAAACAAAAATTTAGCAACTGGTGAAGTTGAGGTCATTGCAAGTGAAATTAAGGTTATTAATACTGCCGAACAACCTCCATTTATTATCGCTGATGATACGGATGCTCTGGAAGATATACGTTTAAAGTATCGTTATCTTGATTTAAGACGTTTATTAATGCAAAAAAGATTCCAAATTCGTGCCCAAATAGTAAAAAGTTGTCATGAATATCTCGATGGTAATGAGTTTATTGAAGTTGAAACTCCTAGTTTGACTCTATCATCACCTGAAGGAGCAACAGAATATTTAGTTCCATCAAGATTGCATCATGGATCATGTTACGCTCTTCCTCAATCGCCTCAACTTTTTAAACAATTATTAATGGTTGCTGGTTTTGAGAGATATTATCAAATTGCTAAATGCTTTAGAGATGAAGATTTGAGAGCAGATCGCCAGCCAGATTTTACACAAGTTGATATTGAAACTTCATTTTTAAATGAAGATCAAATTTTAACTCTTTCTGAAGGTCTAATTAAGAAAGTTTTTAAAGATACAATTGATTATGACGTTAAATTACCTTTAAAAAGAATGGAATATGACATAGCTACATCAAGATATGGTAGCGATAAACCAGATACACGTTATGGTATGTTGCTTGAAGATGTGAGAGATGTTTTAATAAAAACCGAATTTTTGGCTTATAAAAATGCAAAGTTCATCTCAGCAATAAAAGTAGATGGAATTGCAAAAGACATTTCTAGGAAAAAGATAGATGAATATAATCTTTTAGCAGCAAAATTTGGCATGAAAGCTTTTGGTGTTTTTAAAGTTGAAAACGGTTCTGTTGATGGTAGTTTAATAAAATTTTATACTCCAGAAGTACTTAATGAACTTAAAGGAAAAATGATGACTAAAGATGGAGATGTTATTTTTGTAGCAGCAAGCGACAATAAAAAGAATGTTTACTTTGGACTCGGTGCATTAAGAGTTCAATTTGCTAAAACTTTAGGTTTAGTTAAGCCAAACACTTATGATTTGCTTTGGGTAACTAAATTCCCATTATTCGGTGTAGCTGATGATGGTCATATTGTTGCCGAACATCATCCATTTACACGCCCATGTGACGAAGATCTTGATAAATTAAAGACTCATCCAGAACAAGTTTATAGTTACGCTTATGATATCGTCATCAACGGATACGAAGCTGGTGGCGGAACACTTAGAATTTTTGATCAAAAACTACAAAGAACTATTTTCGAAGTTCTTGGAGTTAGTGATGAGGATATTAATAAAAAATTTGGTTGGTTTGTTGATGCCTTAAAATATGGAACTCCTCCACACGGAGGTTTAGCATTTGGACTTGATCGTCTTACAATGATTTTAAGCGGAACAGATAATATTCGTGATGTTATCGCTTTTCCAAAGAATTTAAGTGCAGTTTGTCCAATGACAAACGCACCTCGTCCAGCAACCGAAGAACAATTGAAAGAATTGGGTTTATGTGTCATAAAGGAGGACAAATAAATGAATAAAATTAATTTGAATGAACCAAAAAATATTGATCTATTAGCTGTCGCGGCTATCAGAAGTATGTGTATTGATTGCATTAATAAAAGCAAATCCGGTCATCCTGGTATGGCTTTAAGTAGTGCACCAATCTTATATGAGTTATTTAAAGATTTTATTATTTCTAATCCAAGCGATCCAAATTGGATTAATCGTGATAGATTCGTACTTTCAAGCGGTCATGCTTCTATTCTTTTATACACAATGTTACATCTTTGCGGATATAAAATTAAAAAAGAAGATTTGATGAATTTTCGTCAGCTTGGAAGCGTTACTCCCGGACATCCAGAGGTTGGAGTAACAGACGGCGTTGATGCATCAAGTGGACCTTTAGGTCAAGGAATTGCAGAAGCTGTAGGTATTGCTATGGCTGAACAAATGCTTGCTGCTCATACTGATTCAAAAATTTACAATCACTACACATATTGTTTGTGCGGTGATGGTTGCCTTGAAGAAGGTATTAGCGAAGAAGCAATTCAATATGCTGGATTTCAAAAATTAAGTAAATTAGTTTTACTTTATGATAAAAACAATGTTACTCTTGATGGCCCATTGGCTCAATCTGAAAACGAAAATGTTGAAGAAAGATTTAAGGCTGATGGTTGGAATGTAGTGCTTTGCAAAGATGGAAACGATGTATCAGAAATTAAAAAATCAATTTCAAAAGCAACAACATTTATTAATAGCCAACCAACGGTTGTAATTTTCGAGACAATTATTGGTTTTGGTTCGCAAAATCAAGGTACATGTAAAGTACACGGTTCACCTTTAGGTGTCGATGATGGTAAGCACGCAAAAGAAAGTTATGGATATGATTATCCAGATTTTACTATTCCAGATTCTGTCTACAAAGTTATGCAAGATAACTTTGTCGCTCGTGGAAATAAAGCATATGCAAAATACGGAAAAATTATAGATGAATTACGAAAAGATGATTCACACGCATATAAGAAAATGATGGATTTTTCAACAAATGATGTCAATAATTACCTAAACATTGAGCATCTTCCAATGAATGAAACAGCTAATGAATCTACTAGAATTACAAGTCAAAAAGTACTAAATTATTACCATAATTCGCTTTCTAACTTAGTTGGTGGTAGTGCTGATGTTGCTGGAAGCGTTATGACAAAACTTTCGAATGGAACAACTTTTACGCCAGACGATCGCAAAGGAACAAATATTAATTGGGGCATTCGTGAATTTTTAATGTGTGCCGCAAGTAATGGCATTTTATTACATGGTGGTTTAAGAACATATGTAGGTTGCTTTTTGATTTTTAGTGATTATGCTAAAAATGCTATCAGAATGGCATCTTTGATGAAGTTACCACAAATTTTCTTGTTTTCTCATGATACTATTGCAGTAGGCGAAGATGGTCCAAGCCATCAACCAATCGAACAATTAGCTGGTCTAAGAGCTACTCCAAATTTAAATGTGTTTAGACCATGTGATGCAAAAGAAACTTACGCTTCATGGAGATTAGCGCTTGAATCAACCAAAACTCCTAGTGCCATTATTATTTCTAGACAAGGCTTGCCTTTATTGGAAACAAGTTCAAATTATGATGGCGTAAAGAAAGGTGGTTACATTATTTCTAATTCAGAAAAGCAAGAACCTGATGTTGTTTTAGTTGCGACCGGAAGTGAAGTTTCACTTGCCTTAAGTGCTAAAGAATTATTGAAAACTAAGAATATTGATGCTAGAGTAGTTTCACTTCCATGTTTTGCATTATTTGATGCCCAAAGCGAAGAATATAAAGATTCAATTTTAGGCAAAAAGTATGAAAAACGAGTTTCGATTGAAATGTCTTCAACCTTTGGTTGGGGTAAATACGCTAAATTTAACTATGGAATCGATGAATTTGGAGCTTCTGGTAAAGCAGAGGATCTATTTAAATACTACAAGTTTACAAAGGAAGATTTTGCAGATTTTGTCATTAAATACGTAAAATAGTGTAAAATAAAAGAAAGGAGTGAAGTATGCCAAATTATGTATATTTACAACATTACACAAGTCAGGGCGATCTCGGTTTATCGAGAGACGTTTTTGTGACGCTTGGACAACATGTCGTAAGTTATATAAGAGAAACTAACGCTAACAAGGGTTTTACTATTAGCGATACGGTAGAAGTTTCCATTCACTCTAATCGTGTTTTTTATAAATTTTTCGTAACCAAAAAGAATAAAGTTAGTCCACGATATATCGAAAACTCAATTTCTGATTATATAAATAGCAATTTACTTATGATTTGTGAGGTTGTTCCGTTTGATATTAGTGTAAAAATTACGTCTGAATCTGGAGAATAAAAATGGAAAATCAAGAATCTCGCAACAAAATACAAGAGAGAGCCATGCAAATAATGTATGGCTTTTTAATAAAACAACAAGTCGATCAAGTAATTAATTTTGAGGAAACGGTTTCTGAAGTATGTGAAAAACCATACCAAAATTGTGATATTTTTCTTAAAGAATTATTGATAAAATCTTTAAAGAACGAAAAAGAGATTATTGCTTTAATCTCTAAATATTTAAAGAAATGGAAATTTGAAAGACTTAACACTTGCATACAAGCAATCTTGATTGAAGCAGTTGCAAACTATAAATATTGTGAAAATAGCGAAAAAGCAATTGTTATCAATATTGCCGTCAAATTAGCAAAAAAATATGCAGAACCCAACGATTATAAATTCGTAAACGCTGTTTTGGATAATTGCTTAAATGAACGATAATACAAACTTAGAGAATAAGTATATTTCAGTAACGCAGCTTAATAACTTCATTAAGGTTCTTTTTGATAATACTTCTATATTGCATAATATAATAATTCATGGTGAAATAAGTAATTTTACTGGTAAAAATAGAAGTGGTCACCTTTATTTTTCTTTGAAAGATGAGCAATGTTCGATTAAAGCAGTAATGTTTAAATGTGATGCGGTTTCGTTAAAATTTCCGATTAAGGATGGCGATGAAGTTTTGGCTTATGGAAGTATCTCTTCATACCCTCCAAATGGAACATATCAAGTAATCATTAAAAAGATAGACTTATTTGGTCAAGGAGCTATGCTTCTAAAGAAACAACAACTAAAAGAAAAACTTTTTAAAGAAGGATATTTTAACGAAGATCATAAAAAAGAATTACCAAAATATCCATTAAAAATTGGTATTATTAGCGGTAAAAATAGTGCCGCAGTAGTCGATATTATCACAAATATAAATCGAAGATTTCCACTTGTTAATATAACCGTTTATTATAGTCTTGTTCAAGGTAACGAAGCGCCAATGGATTTAATTAAATCGCTCAATAAAGCAATCAACGACAATCTTGATGTTATTATTATTGGTAGAGGTGGAGGAAGTTTAGAAGATTTAGAAGCTTTCGACGATGAAAAATTAATAAAAGAAATTTACAAGTGCGATATCCCGGTAATAAGTGCGGTTGGTCATGAGATTAACAAATCCCTTTGTGACTTAGTTTCAGATAAATATGCATCTACCCCCACTGGAGCTGCAGAGCTTGTTGTTCCTGATCGAAAAGATCTACTTGAAGAGTTAAATCAAACAAAACATTACATAAACACCCTTATTATTTCAAAAATCAATGATTATATGGCTAATTTAACGAATATTTCTAAAAACAAGTCGTTAACTAATATTTCTAATATTTTTGATTTGAAAATTGAGAAACTAGAATTTAAAAAAACATTTTTAAATAATTTTATTTCAAAAATTTTTACAAGTTTAGACAATGATTTGCTAACAAAAGAGAAACTTATAAATGCCTTTAATCCTGAAAACCTTTTAAAAAAAGGATATTCAATTGTCTATGATAGTAACAATAAAATTGTTAATTCTAAAAATAATGTTTCAATTGAGGATATTTTAAAAATCAAAATGACTGATGGCGAGATTAAAACAGTAGTAAAGGAGAAATAATATGTCAGAAGCAAAGAAGAAAACATTGACTTTCGAAATGAAAATGAGCAAACTAGATGAAATTGTTAAAAAACTTGACTCGGAAGTTTTACCATTGGATGAAACCTTAACTCTTTATGAGGAAGCTCAAAAATTAGTTAATGAATTATCCTTAGAATTAAAAGATGCAAAAGAAAAAGTTACTAAATATATAAATTAGTATATATTTAGTATATTAATAGTATATTTTTATATTTCATTTAAATATACGGCTTTAATAATCTCTTGTATTAATTTAGAATATACATATGAGTAAAATTCTTTTACATATTGACTTGAACGCATTTTTTGCTACATGTGAGGAGCTAAAGAATCCATCTCTAGTCGGAAAACCACTTATTGTCGGTGGCGATGGTAGATGTGGAATTGTTTCGACTGCTTCTTATGAAGCAAGAAAATACGGGATACATAGTGGTATGCCTACTTTTCAAGCTAAAATGCTTTGTAAGGATTTAATTATTTGCGATATTGATTTTAAATATTACAATTTAATGTCAAAAGAATTTATAAATTATATATCTTTATACTCGCCATGCATTGAGCAAATGTCAATTGATGAATGCTTTGTTGACATAACTGAAACTTATAAAAAATACGGAAATAACAATATTAATCAATACTTATTAAATATACAAAATGGATTATTCCAAAAAACAAGACTTAAATGTTCAATAGGTGTTGCACCTACAAAATTTTTGGCTAAGATGGCGAGCGATCTTAAAAAGCCAATGGGAATAACTATAATGAGAAAAAAAGATATTAAAAATATTCTTTTTCCTTTGCCTGTTAAAAGTTATTTTGGAATTGGTAAGAAAACATACCCAAAGTTAGAAAAAATTGGAATTCATACAATAGGTGATTTATATTATTCCGTAAAGGCAAAAAAACCTGATGTAACAGAAGTCATAGGATCTTTTTCGAATGGCATTATTCAAGAATTAGAGGGCAATTCGAGCGATCAACTAAATTTATACGAAAATGATCCAAAATCTATAGGAGTTAGCAGAACACTATCAAGTGATAGTAGCGATGCTTATGAGATTAAAAAATATCTGCTTGAATTAGCAAAGGGTGTAATTGAAGACATGATCTCTAAGAAATTATTGACCAAAACTATTACTATTCAATTTAAAGATGCAAATTACGAAAACAATTTTAAAACAAAAAGTTTTTCAAGATCGTTTATAGAGCCTACAGAAGACATTGATAAACTTCTAAAAGCAACCTCTGAATTATTCGATAAATCTTATGATGGAACATTGATAAGGCTTGTAGGTTTTAGTGTCAAAAATTTAAAAGAACGACATCAAGTTGTTACACAAATGCATTTTAGTGACTATCAAGAACATGAAAAAGAAAACGAAATCGCAATTATAATTGGAAAATTAAATAGAGAGATGAATAAAGATGCATTTATGAGACTATCAGATTTAGAAAAAAAGAAATAATATGGATATACAACAAGCAATAGAGAATTTTTTACAACATGCTTTGTTTGAAAAAGGTTTGCAAATTCAAACAATCAAAGATTATAAAGAAGATTTTAAATGCTTTTTAAAGTATTTTTCCTATATTAAAACGACTGATGATTTAACCGAGGATGATATCGAAAACTTTGCCTATAAGCAGGGTTTAGATGAACTTAAGTCATCTTCGATTTCACGAAGATTGTCAACAATAAAAACTTTTTATTTATTTTTAGAAAGCGAAAATATAAAAACTAATATTGTTCATGAAGTTATTATGCCAAAAAAAGAAAGACATATTCCTAATATTTTGACACTTGAAGAGGTTGAGCGTTTGCTACAAGCCCCTAATTTAAATAGCAAGTCAGGAATTAGAGATAAAGCAATGCTTGAGATAATGTATGGATGTGGATTAAGAGTAGGAGAACTCGTAAATCTAGTTAAAAAAAGTGTAAATTATAATGAGCGAATTATTACATTAATAGGAAAAGGCGCTAAAGAAAGAAGTGTCCCAATAAACGAATATGCGATTTGCTTTCTTGATAAATATATTGTAGAAGTTCGTGATAAAATTCCAAATTCTTTATCTAACGACTATATTTTTATAAATATGCGTGGGAAAAGAATTTCAAGACAATATTTTTGTAATCAAGTAAAAAAATACGCTAAAAATGCGGATATTGAAAAAGAAATCTCGCCACATACTTTAAGGCATTCATTTGCAACGCACTTTTTAGAAAACGGAGCAAACCTTCGAACAGTTCAAAGAATTTTAGGACACACTAATGCTGAAACTACGCAAATATATACACATTTATCAAATAAAACGATTCATAACGCATATGATTTGTATTGGAAGCGAAAATAATTTATAATCTACTAGGTTTAAGAGGTAATATTATGAAAAAATTTAAGAGAATATTTGTCATCGTAATGGATAGTGCAGGCATCGGACATGCCCGAGATGCAAAGAAATTTGATGATGAAGGCACAAACACTTTTGCTCATATTTCAGAAAATATGCCAAATGGTGGTTTGAATATACCAACTTTAAACTATTTAGGAATTGGTGATCTTGATGAAATTAAGGGTTGCTCAATTGTTAAACATCCATCTTCCTTTAGTATTAAGCTTAATGAAGCAAGTAATGGCAAAGATACCATGACTGGACACTGGGAAATGATGGGAATTAAAACTACAAAACCTTTCCAAACATTTACTGATACTGGTTTTCCAAAAGAATTAATCGATGAATTAGCAAAAGAAACCGGCCACAAAATTATTGGAAATTACGCCTCAAGTGGAACTGAAATTCTTAAGGTTTTAGGCGAAGAACAAATGAGAGACAACTCACTTATAGTTTACACATCTAGTGATAGTGTTCTTCAAATTTGTGCACACGAAGGAGTCACTGGTCTTAATGAACTCTATCGTTGTTGTGAAATTGCACGAAAACTTTGCATGAAACCAGAATGGTTCGTTGGTCGTATTATTGCTAGACCTTTTATTGGCACTAATCGCGATGACTTCAAGCGAACTGCTAACCGACATGATTACACAATTTCGCCTACAGGAATAACGGCAATGGATATCTTAAAAAACAACGGTCTAACTGTTAGTTGCGTTGGAAAAATTAATGATATCTTTAATGGATGCGGTGTTACCGAAACAGTACACACTATCTCGAACGAAGATGGGATGGACAAAACGATTGCGATTTGCAAAAATCAAGAATTTAAAAAAGGATTCTGTTTTGTTAATTTAGTAGAGTTCGATAGCGAGTTTGGACATCGTCGAAATGTTTTAGGATATGGAAGTGCTCTTGAACAATTCGATAGACGTTTAAAAGAACTTATTAGTGTTATGAATGATGATGATTTAGTCATGATAACAGCCGATCATGGTAATGATCCAACCTATAAAGGAACCGATCATACTCGTGAAAAAGTCCCATTA
>Ga0172378_10004096_pt1 | contig 13691 bp, 16 predicted proteins | sample GrowelOW332metaG_FD_119755 | JGI IMG/M metagenome (GOLD analysis project Ga0172378, IMG submission 119755) | Groundwater microbial communities from an aquifer near a municipal landfill in Southern Ontario, Canada - Pumphouse #3_1 metaG | ecosystem: Environmental > Aquatic > Deep subsurface >... | reverse complement strand
ATGGTGGTTATACTCTAACCAAATCAGCTAAGTCAGTTAGAGCAGAACTCTATTTGCGAGCAATCGCAAATAACCTTAATCTAATAAGCCAAGAGATTTTCAACAGAGCCCAAACAATGATTCCAATATCTTTTTAAATCCTCAAAGAAATAGAATATTACAAGCAGTCGTGGTTAAGTGGTAGAATATGACCTTGCCAAGGTTGTGACCCGAGTTCGATTCTCGGCGACTGCATATAACGATATCAAGCAAGAGTTTTTATATAACGTTCTCTAAATTATACCATGAAAAGAAAACTTTTCCAAAATATATGTCGAAAAACTGCAAATAATTTATCTAAAAGATATTTTCCAGAATTGAATGGTAAAAAGATATTTGTTTTCGTACCTATATTTTTTAGAAAAGCATATAGCGGATTAAGCGTGTCTATTCCACCATTTCCAAGAATGTTATTTATTAATAAGGAAAGAGCTTCCGAATCAAATTCTTATTTGAGGGGTTTAATTGCACATGAATTAGGACATCAAAGTTTGTATACTGCTCGGAAGCTAAAAGATAATATTCGCACAGGTATTCTTTATTGGTTTAACAGTAAAATAAGAAGGAAAGAGGAAGACGATGTAAATAAGTTGATTATAGAAAGGGGATTGGCTAGAGACCTATATGAAACAACTAAAAAGATAGAAAATATAAAAGTAGATGCCAATATTCAAAAATATTATATGTCTGCCGAAGAAATTAAGTTCTATGCAAAGAAGATATGTAAGTGGTAATACTAAAGACAAAATCAATTAAAATTTTAAAATATTACCCTAGAAGATTATTAACTACCACTTAACCACGACTGCCTAAATTTAGGTTTGCTTGATAGTTTTTAAAGATTGTGAAATGCCGGTTTTTAGAAAAGATTAAAAATACATATTCCTTCGAATAATCAAGAGGTTTTGGTAAAGAATAACCTTAGAATTCTAGAAAATTAAAATGGAAACCACAGGCTCTAACTCGTCGAAAGATATGGTCGGATTGGCAGTTGTAATCACAATTGGAATTATATTACTTCTTGTAAAATATCGCTATGGTAGCATCGATAATTTTATGAATGCGATGGATAATTTTTCTGATTCTATACATATGTTATTTGTAAAATTAACTACATTAGCTGTATTATTGTCTATTATCATACGGGTAATAGTATTAATTATCTTTTTAATTTTAATTTATAACTTTTTTAAATTTGTTCTAGGACTAATATCTAGATTGATAAAAAGAACAATTTTCTTGCGAGATCAAAAAATGAAAATAGAGAATTTATTACTTTTAGAAATACCATTTAATGAAGAAGAGATTTTGAGCGAAATTGAAATATTAAATACAAAGTTATCTTTAATAAGACAATATAGACAATTAAACCGCTTCAACGAAAAAATTAAAAAAAGACTAGAAGATTGTTTAGACGTTATTAAGGAGTTAAAAAAAGAGAATAGGTTACAAGAAAGAAGACAAGAGGTCGAATGGATGGAACGAAAAGCAGAGGAATTAGATGAAAAAATAAGCATAAGGGAAACCTATAGTGAACCAGATATGGATATAATTCTATATAGACTAAAAGCAGAAGAAAAAAATGTTTTTAAGAAAGACAAATTAAATAAAAATCAGGTAAAAGCATTAGAAAAAAACGGATTTAAACAAAGAACAGAATTCTCCGTATTTGAAAAAAAATATATTAGAGTCTTGGTAAAGTCTGCGTTAAATCACTCCGATGCTCATACATTTTTGGTTTGGGATACATTGCGACTACTCAAGGAATTTAAGGAAATAAAAAAAATTAAAGAACATTTAACTGTAGGGGCAGATATTACTTTTAATTTTATGGGAAAAATATATGCTTTAGAAATTGAAACCGGAACGTTGCTAGGAAAAAAACAACAAACGGAAGAAAAAATTAATTATTTAAATAAAAAATATGCAAAAAGATGGTTAATTATAGTTTCAAATAAGAATATTTTATCAAAATATCAAAAATTAGGATTTTCTACCACAAGGAATATGGCATTAGAAAATGTTAAAAAACTACTAAAAATAGGCTAATTTCTCCACCCACTTTAAAGTGGTTGTTTTGCTCTCATCAGCGTATATAAGAGACTTAAAAATAGTCTATTTTGGCACCTCTGTATATATACATATATTAATGGGGGCAATTGGCGTGAAAATACAAATTAGTAAACTATAAAACCTATCGGGTCTTAATCTAATTATCAAAATGGGCTCAGAACAATTTTACGAAATGGGTAGGTCGGATTGTTTGCGTAGACTTTTGGCGAATCCAAATTCTGCTGGCGCTAAGGATCCCAACCAATTTAACGATTATATGAATGGATATAATTCAGCAGAAGAAATTCCTAAAAAAGATGGTATTGATGATTTGGTGGAAACTATAAAATCACTCTTAGATTCTTTCAAATCAAAAGACGGCCCTTTAGAAAAAGAAGTTTCTGGATTGATAAAATCTGGATGCAAAGATAAACATTTTATTGAATTACAATTAGATTATTACGTTGGATTTGTTGAGTTCGGTTTTGGGAAGAAAGCTGCAAAAATGTTATTAGATTATTATGAAACGATAGATAAGCGTGGAGCTAGATATTATAGAAAAGAAATTTTTGGGAAGAAATAAATTAAATATCTAAAATTAATTGAAATCCGTTTTCATCTAATTCCCAATTTGCACAGGCTCTTGAACCATCTGGCTGAAGTATGCTTAAATCTTCGAAGGGTTCATCGTCTAAAGTTCTTCTTGAGTCGTGTAAAAGTGGCGATCTTTTTTGTTCTGACTCAATTCTGCCTGCTTTGTCATAATGATTGTAAACCGTGGTCATTTCCTCCGGAGATAATTTGGCGAATTGTCCAGAATTCAAATAGTCATCGAAGGTGGCATATTCATTCGTTGAATTTAGTAGCCTTTTATTTTGTTCCATTTTAATAATAAGACAATGCTAACGGGAAGCCGCATTTATCTGTAGTGAAATGTTTTAATTCTGGGAAATGCAATGGATTATTATCCTTTTTATTTATCAATAGTCTTCTAGACCTCCTAATTTGCCAACCCTTGTCTGAGTAAATATTAACTCTACTGGATGATATTTTGTCTTTGTTACTACTATATATATCCATTATCGTGTCTAGGGATGGGCGGGTGCATCTATCTATTAGTCTAGTGTCGTCATTCTGATCTATATCTAGGTTATCAAAATCTACTATTCCCGTTCCGCCTATTTTTAGTACCCTATAAATCTCCGATAGTGCTTTCAATTTATCGGGTATATATTGAAAGGTAAAATATGATACTGCAAACTCTACAAAATTATTTGGCAGAGGTATATTCCCCGCATCGCCAGTTATGATATTTAACGTAGTGCTTTTTTCTGTTGGAATTGGAAACCGATCTATACCATAGCATTCTACGCCAAACGTATCTTGAAGATCTGTCAATAAATTACCCGCCCCACATCCAACTTCTAAAACTTTAGCATTCGGTTCTATGTGTTTAGATAAATCGATTCCATCTAAAAAAGATGTTATTTCCGGAGATTTTAATCCTCTTGTTTTATATGCTGTACCAAGATTTCCAACCTTTTTATAATGATCTCCTAATTCTTCCATGAAGATTTTTAGAAATATCAATATATAAATGTTACTATTGCTTAGTTACAATTATTCGTAATCTTGCATCTGGCCGAAATTAACTCTTTTTTCTTTTGGCCTGCCAGCAGATATTACGTCGTCAATTCTTAGAATCATTATAGCAACTTCACTAGCTGAAGATATTGCTTGACTTTTAACTCTTAGCGGTTCTATTATTCCAATTGACAGAGTGTCTTCTATCCTTCCGTTAAATAAGTTAATACCGTGATTTTTATTCCCAGCTTCATGAGAAACTTTCAATTCTGTTAAAATATCTAGGGGGTCTAAACCCGCATTTTCTGCTAAAGTTGTTGGAATAAATTCTAGCGCTAGTGCAAATTGTTCTATAGCTAGTTGTTCTCTGCCCTTGAATGTTTTTGAAAATTCTTTTAATTTTTTTGCAAGTTCAATTTCTACTGCTCCGCCACCCGCAACAACTTTCTGATCTCTAACTACGGCAGATAAATCTCCCAATCCGTCTCTAATTGCTCTTTCTACTTCATCGATAACATGATCAGTTCCGCCTCTAACTAAAATTGTTAATGCTTTCGGATTTTTGCAACCAGTTACATATGTCATTCCAGAATCATCTTCCCTAATTTCTTCAACATTCGCCGCGAAACCTAATTCATTTTCTGTAAGCTCTTTTATGTTAGAAATAACTTTTCCGCCAGTTGCTTTCGCTAATTTCTGTAAGTCTGTCTTGGAAGCCCTTCTAATCGCATAGATTCCTCTTTTGGATAAATAAAATTGCGCAACATCATCAATTCCCTTTTGGCAAATAACAACATTCGCGCCAGAAGTCTTAATTTTTTCTACCATAGATAATAAAACTTCTTCTTCTTGATTAAGGAATCCTTGTAATTGTTCTGGGGAAGAAATTGAAATTCTTGTTTCTCTTTCTGGAGCACGTACTTCAATAGCGCAATCTAGTAAAGCTATTTTTGCGTTTGTAATAATACGTGGCATTTCTGGTGAAGCTCTTTCTTTGTCAATGACAATTCCTTCGATTAGTTTGGAATCTTCTATTGAACGTCCTTTGATTTTTTCTATTTTAATATCTTCTAAATTGACTACTCCATTATCTGCAACGGTTTTTATTGCCTGGACCATTAATTCTGAAAGTTTTTCTTTTGCATATTCTGCGCCTTTTCCTGTCATAGCGGTTTGAGCAATTTTTAATAATTCTTCTTCAGAGCTTATTTCTGCTGCAAGTTCTAGTAGTATTTTTTGTGATCTTTCGGCTGCAAGTCTGTATCCTCTCGTTATAATAGTGGGGTGTATTTTTTGATCTAACAATTTTTCTGCGTTTTCTAAGAATTTACCGGCAAGCATGACGGCTGTAGTTGTTCCATCGCCAACTTCTTTTTCTTGGGTTTTAGCAATTTCAACAAGCATTTTAGCGGCAGGGTGTTCGATTTCCATTTCGGATAGAATAGTTACTCCATCATTTGTTACAATTATGTTGCCAGCATTATCTACTAACATTTTGTCCATTCCCTTAGGACCTAAAGTTGTCTTAATCGTTTCTGCTAGAACTCTTGCAGCTAAGATATTATTTCTTTGGGCGTCTCTTCCCATTGTTCTTTCCGTGTTATCTGGTGAAACCGAGTTTGTCATGTTCATATATCCGAAACTTCATTTATAAGAATTATTGTTGTAGAGATTAGTCAAATCCTGTAAACAGAAAACATTTATATATCCCCTATTTATTGTATTAACAATGGCAGATAAAAATGAGGTGATGAAAGAATCCTTAAAACATAATGGTTTTTTTAGTTATCGTGACTTATATAATTTTTGCTATGCTTGGTTAAAGAATGAGGGATATAAGCTTTCTGAGGATGAATATTTGGAAAAAGTTGCTGGTTCTTCAAAGGAAGTCAAAATAAAATGGAAAGCGTCTAAGAAAGTAACTGATTATTATAAAAATGTAATAGAAATAAAATGGCATATTCTGGGATTAACAGATGTTGAAGCTCAGGAAAACGGTAAAATAATAAAGACACAAAAGGGTGAAGTAAAGATTGTTTTTGAAGCCACACTTGAAAGAGACTATGAAGACAATTGGGACAAGAGACCATTTTGGAAAATGATGAGAGCGGTTTATGATAAATATATCATGAGAACAACCCAGGATGAGTTTGAAAGAAAACTTATGGAAAAAACCATAGCATATATTGAAGAGGTAAAGGCGTTTTTGAATCTAGAGGGGCGTAGTTAAACAAAAAGATTTATAAAACAAATTCTACATTAAATACTATGAAAAAGTTTATTTTTGCATTTTTATTTATAACTTTGATAAGTTTCGCTTGTTCTTTAGAAATGAAACAAACAACTACAGATGTTGCGGTTATTCCAGAGTTTAATCAACCAGGTGTTATTAATTTACAAATTAGCGATGCTATTCCCGGATCGTATAACTTATTCACATTGACTGCAGTTAGATTGGAACCAGAAACAAAATTTGAGTTATTGTCTGGAAACAATAGTCTAGATGTTTATGTTTATCCGACTACAGATCTTGTTGCATATGGTCCATCTACATATTCTTTCGCATATAGTATTAGAAGGCATTTGGATGATGAAATCACTAACGGTAAAATGGCTGTTCGTGTTGTCAGTATATCTGAGGCCCTTGCAATTTCTTCTGATTCAAATAGTCCAGATGCCGAAGAGATTACTTTTTATGTAAAAAATAGAGAAAGTATTGATTTGAAAAATATAACTGTAAAATTCTCTTCTATTTTCTTCGAAACAGAACAAACATTTGATATTGGCGCAAATGAGAAAAAAGAATTTTCAATTCCAATAAGCAAAGATAAATTGAGCAAAATCGAAGCTGGTTCGTATTTAGTTAAAGCTGATGTACAAACCGACAGAGGGAGTAGGGTGGTTGAGGGAAGAATATATTTAGATGAGAAACAAGGAATAACTGTAGAAGATTTTAATAGTGGATTTTTAATAAGGAGCAATCATCTTATAAAAACTAATTCTGGAAATGTAGTCGAATCTTCCGTGGTGATTACAACTACTAGAAATTTTATAACTAGATTGTTTACACATTTTAATGTTAATCCAGACAAAGTAGAAAGAAATGGTGCTACAATAACTTATTTATGGGAAAGAAAATTATCTCCTGCAGAAAGATTTGAAGTTATAGCAACAACAAATTATTTGCTTCCTTTCGTCGTAATTTTAGCAATTGCTTTATTAATTATTGGATTCAAAAGATATTTAGAAACAAAAGTTGAAATTGAAAAATCAGTTACTCCTGTTAAAACAAAAACTGGCGTATATGCTTTACGTGTGAAGTTACATGTGAGAGCAAAAAAAAGTGTTACCAATTTATCAATAATAGATAAGATACCTGGCGTTGTACAAGTATACGAAAAATTTGATAGTCCTATAAAACCAACTAAGGTCGATGCTAAAAACAAAAGATTACAATGGGATCTTGGAGATTTGTCTGCAGACGAAGAGAGATTCTTTAATTATGTTGTTTATTCTACTGTAGGTGTAGTTGGAAAGTTCGCATTACCCGCTGCATTGGCTGTTTTTGAAAAAGATGGTAAAATACATGAAGTAGAATCTGGTAGCGTATTTTTTTTAACTGAACAAATAACTAAAGGAAATTAATAATGATAAAGACAAAAGTTTGCCGAGATTGTAAAAAAGAATTTGAACAGGATTCTCATGCTAGATTTCAAAGAAAGTATTGCGAAAAATGTTCTAAGGAAAGAAAAGCTGCTTACGCAAAAATCGATGAGATAAGTATAGAAGATTGTGAAGATTAAAATTTAACTAGACGTTCTGCCTTCCACATATTCTCTATCTAAACTTTCAAAAACTTGTTTTACTGGAACTATTCCAAATTCTTTAGTTCGATATGCATTTGAACCACAAAATGCGAATCCTTTGTCTAGATTACCCCTTTGAGCATTAATTAGAGCCTGTGCAATACAATATGGAGATTCATTTGGCGTACAAGATTTAATACAATGATAACCACATCCGGTTGGAACGGTTTCTCCACGCGTCACTCTTCTTAAAAATTCATTGTTGATTGCTCGTCCGGGCATTCCTACTGGGCTCTTTATTATGATAATATCTTCTGGATGCGAATTAAGATACGCTTGTTTAAATCTTATATCTGCGTCACATTCATCTGTAGTTACAAAACGAGTTGCCATCTGAACTCCTGCAGCACCTATTTCTTGGAATCTTTTTATATCTCCACCGTAAAAAATACCGCCGGCTGCGATTACTGGTATTTTCCCAAAGGGTTCTACGGCTTTAACAACTTCTTTTACTATCTCTTCTAAACCATATGTAACAAAATTTGGATCAGCTAATTGTTCTTTGCTATATGCTAAATGCCCACCAGCCATTGGTCCCTCAACTATAATCCCATCTGGGAGGTGATTGTATTGGTTACTCCAATATTTACACAACATGTTTGCAAGTCTTGCAGATCCCACAATGGGAAGTAACTTTATGTTCTTCTCTTCAAGAAAAGATGGGAGATTTTTTGGAATCCCTGCACCGGAAATAATTAAATCTACTCCCTCTTCGACTGCAACTTTTACCTGATCTTCGTAATTAGTCAAAACATGCATTATATTTACACCGATAACTCCGTTTGTTTTTCTTCTTGCGGCACGAATTGTTTCTCGTAATGCTTCTGTATCTGATCTGTCATATTTTCCCAACAATCCTAATCCCACACTGGCGATTATTCCCGCTCCACCTTCGTTTGCTACTGCTGCAGCGAGATTTTCTTGAGAAATGCCAACTCCCATGCCACCCTGAATGAGATTAAACTCTAGATTTCCTAATTTTATTTTAGGAATATTGTTCAATGTCATTATCTTTAATATTTTGTTAAATATAAAAGGATTTGTGTGATTGAGGAATATGATATAAAAAATTTCGTCGTAATATAAACATTTAAAAACAATTTTTTCCAGCTATTATTGTTTAGGTTTAGGGACTTAGATAGAGAACTGTGTTCTCTTTCCCACCATAGCACAAAGGTTAGTGCGCGCGGCTGTAGTCAATGACTAGCATGGACATTCCACAACGGATAGGATGAAGTGTGATAAGGTTATATTCGTTAGAATATAATGACAGAACCCGCGTTATCCCGGTTCGATTCCTGGTGGTGGGATAAAACCTTTTGTAACAATCCCCTGAATCAAAGGATTTAGAAGGCTGGATGTTGCATCCCCTAGTAAGGGAAGCAATTCCATATACCCGAAATGTCAATATCCTCCTGCTTCCCGTAAGAATAAATTTGTAAGTATCTTCGCTTTCTTCTAAGATATAAGAGGATGGCTTCAATCTAACATATTTTTTGTCTGTCATTATTACTTATTCTTTGTATTTTAATTGACACACCCCCTTTGTCGAAATTTTCTGGAGGTTCAAATAATTGTTCTCCGTTGTAGGCAAAATAAATCAATAGATAGTTTTCTTGTATTTTCATCAATGTAGAGTCCATTCTCAGATGATATGCACCTACAGACACTAACGTTTTCTTTTCAAAAGATTCTGTGATTCGTTTTACCTGGCATTCTTCTCTTTTATTTAATATATTCTGCTCTTCTACTTCTTCCTCTGGAGTCAACGTTGTTTTTGTTAGAAATTCTTTATTTTTTCTACACATATCTTTAATGTCGTTTCCAGATATGGTTAATTTGTATTTATCTGCCAAGGCAACAGTTTTTTTTAACTCGCCGAATGTAGAAATTACTGAAAATTCTGCATCATCTGGGGTTTCAAGAAATTCTTTTCTTTTATCTGTAGTATCTAACGTAGTTTCTTCTAGCATCTCATATAAAAATAATTCCGGCTTGAATGTTTTTATTATTTCTTCTTGAACTAGAGAATCATCAAAAAATCCATGCGTTTCTCCAAATACGATTAAGTTAATATCTCCTTCGGATAACTCTTTTGTTAATTGCTCATTAAACTTTTGTATCATATTAATTTTTCTGTATACTCCATTAATTTAGAATAATATAAGCTTAATATATTTTTATGTAATGCATCTTTATCGTCTAATACCACTTTTGAAACTTTCAATTGATTCAGTAAATATTCCCGAGTTCTATTTAGGGCCTCAGATGTTAAAAAATAATCTCTGACGGATTTCGGATCTGATGAAAAAATATTTTTTCTTTCTTGAAATAAATAAGCTAATGGTATTGTTGTTTTGTCCTCTTTAAATCATCAAGATTTATTAAATCCATTACATCGTCAATGGTAGAAATCGCGTTTCCACCCGGTTATACTTCTTCTTAGGACTCAAAATTATTTACTCCACCTTACGATCTGGCACAGGTGATGTCAAGTCGTTTTAGGCGTGAACTTTTACCATATATTTTAGTATATTCTGGATATAGAAAGCATTTAAATATCATATTTTCTATACATATTCATGAAAAATAGACTTGAGACAATGTTCGGATATGGGAAGAACTTAGCAATAGCTTCTTTAGCTGCCGGAATGTTTTTATTTTCTGGATGCGAAGATACTAATAACGATGAGACTACGACACTGACTGCTACGAGTCCAGTTACGAGCCCAAAAAAAGATGATAATCGAAATGATTCAAGCTCTCCTAGCGTAGATATAACTGCTGCTTTCGCAATTACATACCCCATATCTGGAGGAAGCGCCCCATATAGGACCGTAATGAGAGGAGTTGGTATAAAAAAGAAGGTAGCTGGATATAGTTCACGAGTAGTTACAAATCAATCCTATGACCAAGTTGGTTCTTTGTCTGTAAAAGGAGATGGCTCATGGAAATATGATCCACTATATATAGGTGGTACTGCCAAAAGCATTGAAATGAATGTTACTTATATAGATGGTACGAGAGAGAGTGCAACAATTAATAATATTTCTCCACAATAATATTACTATAAAAATAAAATTTTAAAAAAATATTTTCAGAAACATTTAAAGAGTTTATGACATAAGATTAATTATAAATAAAATGTCCAATACTGAAAAAGTTACTAATATTTTTGTACGAAAAGAAGCAGAAAAGCAAAGAGAACTTGAATCTTTTTTCAAATCTTTGGAATTTGAGAAGATGGTAAAAATTATTAAAGAAAATGTCTCTAGAAAAGAGACAGGATGTGGGGACGATAAGGTTTATGGTCTTTTTTCTCAAGATTTTGACCATGTTTGTTCTGCTGTTTATCATGTTTTGGGGAATAACGCCAAAGAAGTGCCGTCAAAGTTTGTGGACTATGTGATAGATTATAGGGGAATAAGATTTGGCTTATTAATTGGACAAGGGGCTGTTTATTGGGCAGAAAAAGCAGATTAGTATAAGTACAACAAAATTTATAAATACATTTTTTGGTTTTTGGTTATGGTAAATAAGGACATAACAGATTCTTTTGATACGGCTGAGACAACCACTTACCCAATAAAGACACAAGATATAGCTCTTTATCGTATGGCATATCAAATGTCTGAGAACATTTTTGGAGAATTAAATGTTTTAAGTCCACTTTTGGTAGATCAGGTAGCGATGCATATTTATGAATCTGCTAAATAATATTCAAAATATTTATCTTAACCTTTATTAACTCAAATATTTTTTTACGCAAATGACAAAAAATAGATTTAATGATACTAATGTAGCCCCAAAAATTGCTGGTGCAATTGGAGAGAAGATTGCAGAAAAAAATCATTTATTACATGGGCCGATTGTTAAGACATTAACTTTTTTATCTTTGCCAATAATTTTTGCGATGATTTTACAGATGATTTACAGTTTGACTGATACATTTTGGGTTGGTCGTTTGGGTGCAGAAGCCGTAGCATCTGTTTCTTTAAGTTGGCCATTTCTTTTTCTTATTACTTCGTTCGGAAGCGGATTAGCCGTTGCTGGGACTATTTTAGTTTCACAGCACAAGGGTAAAGAAGACAAGGAACAAGTTGATTTTATCTCTTCACAAACTATTTCAATAATGTTTTTTATTTCAATTGTTTTAGGAATACTAGGATATTCTCTCTCGGGTTTTATGATTAATTTAATGGGTACTTCTGTAGAAATTATTCCAGATGCAATAAGGTATTTGCAGGTTTCGTTTATTGGATTAGTTTTTTCATATGTTTATTTTAGTTTCCAATCTTTAATGAGGGGAATTGGTCAAGTAAAAATACCATTATACATTGTTATTGGAACCGTTATTCTTAATTTTATTATAGATCCAATATTTATTCTGGGTTGGGGCATCGTTCCTGAATTTGGCGTATCTGGAGCTGCGTGGACAACGGTTATCTCTCAGGCCCTTTCGTGTGTGGTGGGAATTACAATCTTAATTAGAGGAAATAAAGGAATTAAAATGCACTCAAAAGATATAGTTCCTCGATTGAATATTTTTAAAAAAATGTTTAAACTTGGGCTTCCTTCTGCGATAGGACAATCTCTTCGTTCGATAAATATGCTAATTTTAATTTTCTTGGTTGCCGGATTTGGAACTATTTCCGTTGCTGCTTATGGATTAGGAACACGAGTTTTATCATTGGTAATTGTTCCGGCAGTTGGATTTTCTATGGCAGTTTCTACTATGATTGGGCAAAATATTGGTGCTGGTAAATTAGATCGTGTTGAAAAAATCTCTAATAAGGGAATGATTATATCTTTTGTGGCACTAACTGTTTTGGGCGGAATATTTTTTATATTCGCTAAAAATATTCTTGGTATTTTTGTACCGGGTCAGACTGAATTAATTGCAGAAAGCGCATACTTTGTTAGAGCTATGGCATTAACCTTTGGTTTTGTTGGGGCTCAGATGGCAATAATGGGCACATTAAATGGGTCGGGTAATACAAAAGCCTCCATGAACATATCGGTTATTTCATTGATTTTATTATTTGGATTTGCAATAGTTCTTTCAAAATTTACGTCTATGGGCATTAATGGAATATGGTGGGCTTACCCGATATCAAACATAATTACTGCTACAATATCATGGTTTTTCATTTATGATGGTAAGTGGGAAGAGAAGAAAATTATTTAGTTGAGTCAATTTTCGAACTATTCGCTCCGACAATTTCTTCTAGGGTTGGAAAATACTTGAGAGAACTATCTCCCGTTGGAACTACTCCTGAGCTATTTAATCTTTCGGCCGCCTCGCCTAGTCTTCTTTGCGCAGACATATATTGTTGTTGTGTAACTGGATATTCTTTAAAAAAATTCTCTTCAAAAGTACCTTTTTGCGCTGGGTTATCTTGATAAATCCAATATCCCCACTTATCTACACGATCCCATTCTAGATATAGATATGCTATACGTTCTTTCATAATTATAAATAGTAATTCTATTTTAAAAGAATTTGTATAGTATAAATATCTAAATGAATAAATAGACAATCATAAGTTTTAAAAAGAAGAAACCGTTGATTACATTATGGTTGGTGATAAAGAAAGTGATAGTCAGGGGAGTGGTTTAGATAATTTTAAGGAAGAAGAAACCGTGAGTGAAAAGAGAACTTGGGGTTTTAAAAATCTTTTATTAGCGTTTGGCATATTTGTTTTATTTTTACTTATTGGATTTATAGCTTCTGGAACCGTTATTTACACAAATATGTCACGAGTTATCTTGTGGACTATTCTTTGTATATCTTATGCAATTATTTTGTATTTTTTATTGGAACCAGGCATATTAAAGGAAGTCCACAAAAAGGAAATAAAAACTGTTCATAGGGATATTATTAAAGAAGTCCCAGTCGTAAGAGAGGTTCAGGTAGATAGAGAAGTTATAAAAGAAGTCCCGGTAGATAGAGAGGTAATCAAAAATGTTTATGTTCCCACAATAATTACCCCTAAGAAATTAGATATTCCAAAGTATGACTATGTGGCATCTTCTTCAACAAAGACATTTCATAAAAATAGTTGTAGATTATCAAAATCAATAAAGAGAAAATATAAAGAATTTAACAACGACCCATCTTATTTTAGAAGAAAGGGATATAGTGCATGT
>Ga0172378_10004095_pt1 | contig 13693 bp, 15 predicted proteins | sample GrowelOW332metaG_FD_119755 | JGI IMG/M metagenome (GOLD analysis project Ga0172378, IMG submission 119755) | Groundwater microbial communities from an aquifer near a municipal landfill in Southern Ontario, Canada - Pumphouse #3_1 metaG | ecosystem: Environmental > Aquatic > Deep subsurface >... | reverse complement strand
TTGACTCTAAAAAACTTGAATTCAAATTTACTCAATTGGATGCAGAACCAAGTCCAGCTTATAGTGAGATGAATATGGTCGGCTCATTTACTGATTGGGCAGATGGTACTCCTGTTGCTATGGCTCAAGTAGGAACCGCTACTCATGTATGGTATGCAGAATATACTTTCGAGACTGATGCTGAACTGAAATTCAAAACAGGTGATAACTGGTTTGGAGGTGATGTATTCCCTATCGGTAACGTAACAGGCGATAATATTCAGGTACTTGCTGGTACTTATAAGGTATTTTTCAATGATTTGGATCAGGCCTATACATTTATCGCTAAACCATAACCTATTAATTGATAATAAGACATAAAAAAATATCAACAATAATGATGTCACTTCTCCTAGCCACAACTTTTGTGGCTTGTGAGAGTGTCTTTTAAGAAGACTTTAATGGTGATGTAGCTGCTCCTCAAACCAATGAGGCAGATGGAGGTATCTATAGTGCTGACTTCGAGGTGTCTACTTTGAATGATGGAGCTTTTGATCTCCGGAGCAGTAGCGATGATGTGGCACTATTCCAAGTAAATAAGATTCCAGCATTTACCACTGCTGATGGAGCAACTGTTTCTTATACTGCTAAAATATCATTTACTGAGGATCTTGAAGATGCTCAGTAAATGATTTGATTGTTAGTGGAAGTACGTTGTCTATGTCTACAGCTATGCTCGATGATTTAGTGAAAACAAAATATGGGATAGAACCTATAACTCATGACGTTTATGCTCAAATCAGCGCTAACTGTGTGGATGCAAACGGTACGGCTATCAGACTTTTGTCTAGTACTCAAATGATAACTGTGATTCCCGATATGCATCTAATCTCTGATGCTTATGATTTAGTTCTTGTAGATAAAGATACTATATCTCTTAATCACTCAGGAAAGAGCGTATATGAAGATCCTATTTTCTCTGTCGTGGTTACAACGACTGAAGCTAATAGCAAAGTACAGTTCTTAAGTGCAGAGAAGAGTACGTTTGGTGTGGCTACAGATACTGATGCTGCAGAGGGTGTGATTGAACAAGGAGCTACTGGTACAATCTTGTTGCCTACTGCATCGACTTACCGGATAACTATTAATATGGAGACTTATACCTATGAAATCGTGAAGTTTGATGCACCTCCTGTGATTTATATCCCAGGTAATCATCAAGGATGGAACCCTGCTTCTGCTCCACAGATGCTTTCTCCAGATATGGATATGATTTATACTAATAATATAGTCATGCTCAATGGTGGATTTAAATTCACTGGTCAACCAGATTGGTCACCTACAGAATATAACTACGAGACTTTTACTTCAATAACTGGTCCTTTGACTAAGGATTCTGGTAGTACTAATTTAGTCGCTGACCCTGGTACTTATCAGTTAGTAATCAATCTCACTGATAATACTTTGACTGCTACTTCTCTTTCTTGGAGTGCTATCGGAAGTGCTACTCCTGGTGGATGGGATACTGATACTCCTTTAGTAATGAGTGATGCAGGTGTTTATACTGCAACGATGACTTTAACTGGTGGAAATGAGATTAAATTCCGTGCTAACAATGATTGGCCAGTAAACTTAGGTGGAGATATTGATAATCTTACTGAAGGTGGTGCAAATATCGTTGTTCCTGAAGATGGTACTTATTTAATTACTTTAGATTTGAGTACTACTCCATTTACTGTCACTATGGAAAATCAGAACGATTAGAAGTTCTGATGTTTCATCAATATATTTTCTTTATGACATATTAAGCAACGATTATATATGTGATTTGGGTGGGTAAATAAAACAGTTATCTGTTTTGTTTACCCACCTTCTTTTGAGAAGAATATGACTCGAGTATGCTGATTTATCTCTCTTCCTAATCGCTAAATTGCACACTTATCGCTCTTTGTGCTCTGTTAATCTATCTTATAACATATGAAAACGTGACATTTTTGATGCCTTCCTTATGCTTTGATGAATATTATTTGTATCTTTGTCGCCCGGAATTCTACCTTCTTACAGTGGGTAGGTTGTGTACTGAGAATAGATAAATCAAACTAAAGACCATGAGTCAAAAAGACGTGCAAGAGTATATTATAGATTTCAAACATATGTTCGAGGATGAAGTGGATCGTCACTTTGTGTTGGAGAATGAGTATTGGGAGAAAGCTGATTGTGCTGAAATAACAAGTGGTTCTGTTGATGTCAGTGCACATGTAAAAAAAATGGATGAGTATTTTATACTCGACGTGAAAGTAAATGGTGACGTGATGATTCCATGTGACCGGTGTCTTGATGAATTTCCTGCTCCTATACAAGCAGATGTGCATTTGCTCGTCCAATTAGGACCTGAGGATGCGGAAATTAATGAAGAAACTATAGCTGTAAATGAGGTACGTGGTACACTTGACTTGTCTAGTCTAGTGAGTGAGATGGTAGCTGTGTCGCTTCCTTTGGCTCATATTCATCCTGAGGGTGAATGTAACCAAGAGATGTTAGAACGGTTAGCTGCCTTATCTGTGACCAATGTATCCGATGAAGAAAATATATCTGGCGATACTTTCGAGGACAATGTTTCCACTAACGCTATTGATCCTCGATGGAATGAATTAAGAAAAATAAAAGATAATAAATAATTTAAACAATTAGAGAAAATGGCACATCCTAAAAGAAAGCAATCAAAACAAAGACAAGCAAAACGTCGTACTCATTACAAAGCGGAAGCTCCTACTTTAGCTAAATGTCCTAACTGTGGTGATTGGCATGTATTCCATACTGTTTGTGGTTCTTGCGGTTACTATCGTGGAAAATTAGCAGTTGAGACTGAAGCTAGTCTTTAGTCTACTGTAGCAAACAGATTCAACATACTGAGGAATTTTTAGCACTAGTGAGCATGCTCGTTTGCTGGCTAGTGTGCCTCGTATGTATCAATAAATGAGCATAATAACATACAAATGGAAAAAATCAATGCTGTAATCACTGGTATCGGTGGCTATCTTCCAGATTATATCCTTGACAACGCGGAATTGTCTCAGATGGTTGATACTAATGATGAATGGATAATGACGCGTGTTGGTATCAAAAAACGTCATATACTTAATGAGGAAGGACTTGGTTCTTCATATATGGCTCGAAAGGCTTGCCGTGAGTTGATGCGTAAAACAGGAGCAAATCCTGATGATATAGAGATGATTATTACAGCAACGACTACTCCTGATTATGTATTTCCTTCTGTCTCTTCCATTCTTTGCGATAAACTTGGATTAAAGAATGCCTTTGCATATGACTTGTCAGGTGCATGTTGTGGTTTCGTTTATGCGCTCGAGACTGCTTCTAATTTCATTCGTTCAGGTCGTTATAAGAAAGTTATCGTAGTGGCTGCTGAGAAAATGTCAAGTATTACAAACTATACAGACCGTAGTACTTGTCCATTGTTTGGTGATGGTTCTGCTGCAGTGATGCTAGAAGCTACTACTGAAGATTTGGGAGTAATGGATTGTAAATTGCGTACAGACGGTAAAGGACTTCCTTTCTTGCATGAGAAAGCTGGTGGCTCTGTTTGTCCTGCTTCTTACTATACTGTCGATAATAAGTGGCATACTATTTATCAAGAAGGTCGTACTGTTTATAAATATGCAGTATCTGCAATGTCAAACTTAAGTGCTGAGGTTGTTGAACGTAATGGATTGACCGGTGATACAATTGACTGGTTGGTTCCTCATCAAGCGAACTTGAGAATAATCGATGCTGTTAAGCGTCGTCTAGAATTAGCTGATGACAAAGTACTTGTCAACATCGATCATGTTGGTAATACTTCGGCTGCTTCTATCCCATTATGTATATGGGAAAATGAGAAGAAATTTAAGAAGGGTGATAAGATTATTCTAACTGCATTCGGTGCCGGGTTTACTTCTGGTTCGATGTATATGAAATGGGGATATGATCCTGAATAAAATTCATTTCATTCTCTAGGATGAAGTAAATTGATAGGATATCTATATTGGATATCACAAATATATTGAAAGCGCAGCCTAATATATCTTTTATATAATAGGGGCGCTTTTATAGCCTAAATACGAATTATATGCATAAAGCTGGTTTTGTCAATATTGTAGGAAATCCTAATGTAGGAAAGTCTACGCTAATGAATGCTTTTGTTGGCGAAAGAATCTCTATAGCCACTTTTAAGTCTCAAACTACTCGTCATCGGATTATGGGGATAGTCAATACTGATGATATGCAGATTGTCTTTTCTGATACTCCTGGAGTTATAAAACCCAATTATAAACTTCAAGAGTCCATGCTTCAGTTTAGTATCTCTGCGTTGCAGGATGCTGATATTTTACTTTATGTAACTGATATCGTGGAAAATCCAGAGAAGAATATGGACTTTATCGATAAGGTAAAAAACTTATCGGTACCGATTTTGCTACTCATCAATAAAATTGACAATTCAAATCAAGAAGAATTAAACGAATTGGTTGATTTGTGGAAAGAATTATTGCCTACTGCAGAGATTATTCCTGTAAGCGCTACTAAGAAGTTCAATGTGGATTATATTCTTAAGCGAATCCAAGAATTACTTCCTGAAGCTTCTCCTTATTTTGATAAGGATCAATTGACAGACAAACCAGCTCGCTTTTTCGTGACAGAGATATTACGAGAAAAAATTCTTTTGTTTTACGACAAGGAAATTCCTTATTCTGTAGAAGCTGTAGTCGACGAATTTAAAGAAACGAAGAAAAATATCTCCATTCGTGTGATTATTTACGTGGAACGTGATTCACAAAAAGGTATTATCATTGGTAAACAAGGAAAAGCTCTCAAAAAAGTTGCTACTGAGGCACGTAAAGAATTAGAGAAATTTTTTGATAAATCAATATTTCTTGAAACTTATGTAAAAGTAGATAAGGACTGGAGAAGTTCTGAACGTGAGTTGAAAAACTTCGGTTACGACTTGAAATAGGTAATAGCTTTGGAAGAGAAATAATAAGAGTAAAAATAAAAAAAAACAATAATATAATAATGGGAAATCTAGTAGCGATAGTAGGACGTCCAAATGTGGGCAAATCTACACTTTTTAATCGATTGACTAAAACTCGCCACGCTATTGTCAGTAGTGAGGCAGGAACTACTCGTGATCGTCAATATGGCAAGATCGAATGGGGTGGACGTGAATTCTCTATCGTAGATACTGGAGGATGGGTTGTCAATAGTGATGATGTCTTCGAAGAAGAAATTCGTAAACAAGTTGACTTAGCGGTAGAAGAAGCTGATGTTATTCTTTTCGTAGTAGATGTATTGACTGGTGTAACTGATCTTGACATATCTGTTGCTTCTGTTCTTAAGAATACGTCTAAACCTGTATTGTTAGTATCTAATAAAACTGATAATCATGATTTACGTTATGATTCAGCTGAATTTTATAAGCTAGGATTACCTGGTGACCCTCTGTGTGTGTCTTCTGTAACTGGAACAGGAACTGGAGATCTATTGGATATCATTGTCAAAAGTTTCAGTAAAGAAATCTCTGAGATTATTGATGAAGAAGTTCCTCGTTACGCTGTAGTTGGTCGTCCAAATGCTGGGAAATCATCTATCGTTAACGCTTTTATTGGTCAGGAACGAAATATCGTAACTGAAATACCTGGAACGACTCGTGATTCAATTTACACTCGATATAATAAATTTAATTTTGACTTTTATCTTGTTGACACTGCTGGTATCCGTAAAAAGAATAAAGTCAATGAAGATTTGGAATATTACTCTGTAATTCGTTCTATCGGTGCTATTGAGAATAGTGATATTTGTATTTTGATGCTAGATGCTACTCGTGGAATCGAAGCTCAAGATCTAAATATATTTTCTTTAATTCAACGTAATAATAAGGGATTGGTAGTTGTAGTTAATAAATGGGATCTTGTAGAGGATAAAACAGCCAAACTAATGAATCAGTTTACTGAAGTTGTTAAGAAGCGTTTTGCTCCATTTAGCGATTTCCCTATCATATTTACTTCTGTACTCAACAAACAACGAATTCTCAAGGTGCTCGAAGCAGCTAATGAAGTGTATCAGAATCGTAGTACACGTATTCCAACAGCTCAATTAAACCAAGAGATGCTATCACTTATAGAGGCCTATCCACCACCTGCAAATAAGGGTAAATATATTAAGATTAAATATATTACTCAATTGCCTAATACTTCTATTCCAAGTTTCGTGTATTTTGCAAACTTACCTCAGTATGTGCGTGAGCCATACAAACGTTTCTTGGAGAATAAGATGCGTGAAAAATGGAGCCTTTCTGGTACTCCGATTAGACTTTATATTCGTAAAAAATAAAGTTTACGAAGTATAGCTCATAAAAAACCGAAGGTACATTCTATAAAGAATGTACCTTCGGTTTTTTATGCTTTTAGACGTTGGGGTTTTCCGTTAGTTTGGATTAGTAATCAATACCAGCTCCCATTACATTTTTAGCATCATCAGCATGGCATACTGCTATTCCATGCACCATCCCACATTTGGGACATTTACTCTCAAATTCCTGCATGGTGAACATCTCGCCACAATGTTGACATTTTACTTCTAATGGTAAGGGTAATAAGAGTTGTGAATATCCCATAGATCTAAGCTTATTAACCAATTCTTTCCCACTTTTAAAATTGCCTTCGCAAGTCTTTTCTTCCATATGAGTCTTATTATTATTATTATGTTCGAATCTTTTTTTTATAAGAAATCTGTCAGAAGGTGCAAAATAGAGTGACAAGAAATGGGACACTGAAATCACAGAAGAGGCCATGCATCACTGATATGCCAATATACTGTTTACCTGCATATTGTGTAATAATTGGTAATGTCGTATCCATACTTGTTGCACCACCAGCTGAAATCAGAGCTAGACGTCCAAAAGACTTGACGATAAGAGGGGCTAATAGTAGTGCACTCATTTCTCTAATGATATTAGCTAACAAAGCAATAGTTCCCAATTCTGCTGACTTGTATTGAGTAATTAGAATACTTGACAAGCTGTAGTATCCAAAACCAGATCCAAGAGCTAAGTATTCTGTGATTGAGTGCTGATGCCATAGTAAACCTACGACTAAAGTTCCTGCTAATGTGCCCAGAATAGTCATGACTGGCAACAAAAATAATCGAAAATTGAGCCCTTTAAGATAAGTATTGAGCATAGGGTCATGACCTACACTAAATCCGACACATAAGATTAAGGTGCAGAGAGCCATAAATCCCCATTGAGGATTGATCTGTTCTGTTGGAATTAGCTGATATAAACTGCATATTACTCCCAAAAAAAACCATGATACTATGATTACGCTACCTAGTAAATTTGGTTTTAGAACTTTTTTTTCTTTTTCTAATTCAGTAATGGAGGATTGATTCAATTCTCTCGGTACTTTTTTCTCTAATTTCTCAATTGATTTAGCTGTTGATTTCTCTATTATTTTTTGAAGGAAGAATGCAGCAGACAGACTTCCTACCAAACCTGCTACTGAGATAACTAGCGCTTCGATACCCAGATGATAGATTCCGTTTACTATCTCTTCATTGGCTCCTACTTCAAGTCCCAAAATAAATAGTAATAGCCAGATTAGTGTAGTAATCACTCTATTGATCCAGCTAAACATTAATCTTTTGCTAATCCGTCCAAAAAAAAGACCACCACAAAGAAGTGTTATAAGAATAGCCATAACTTTATTTTTGTTCTTTGGCTTTTTCAGCAGCGACTTCACGTACTTTTTTGAATAAGTCACTTGCAAAGACAAAGTCATTGAGAGGTTTACAATCACTTTTCATAATTTCTTCTTTGCTCCCTTCCCATCCTTTCGTTCCTTCGTGTACAAAGATGATTTGTTCGCCTATAGCCATCACAGAATTCATATCATGGGTATTGATGATAGTTGTTATGTTGTACTCTTTAGTGATATCTTGAATTAGTCGATCGATAATAAGACTCGTTTTAGGGTCCAATCCTGAGTTAGGCTCATCGCAAAAGAGATACTGTGGATTGAGAGCAATAGCTCTTGCTATGGCTACACGCTTTTGCATTCCACCTGATACTTCATCAGGCATCTTTTGTCCAGCATCAGATAAATTGACTCTATCTAAGCATTTGAGTGCTTGACGATACATTTCTTTCTCGTTTAAACTACTAAACATGCGAAGCGGAAACATAACATTTTCGAGTACAGTCATGGAGTCAAAAAGAGCAGCACTTTGGAAAATCATCCCCATTTCTCTACGGAGGAGTTTCTTTTCTTTCTTGCTCATTTTGAGGAAGTTACGTCCATCATATAAAATTTCCCCATCAGTAGGGTCAAGCAATCCTACTATACATTTCATTAGAACCGTTTTGCCTGAACCACTTTGACCAATAATTAAGTTTGTCTTTCCTGCCTCGAAGGTAGCTTCAATATCTTTTAGTACTTGTTTGTCTTCGAACGATTTATATAATCCTTTTACTTCGATCATCCCATTAATATTTTAGTTAAGATCAAATCAGCAAATAAAATCAGTGCACTACAACTAACTACAGCATTGGTTGATGCTTTTCCTACAGCAATAGAACCGCCATCAACGGTATATCCAAAATAGGCGGATACACTTGAGATGATGAAAGCAAAGAAGACCGATTTTATGATGGCACACCATACAAACCATTCTTGAAACCAGTATTGCATACCCAATTGTAGATGACTAACAATAATGGTATCTGTGAACCATGCAACACAAAATGCCCCGAATACTCCTGCTGAGAAACTAAAAATGACCAATGCAGGAATAACAGTAATCAGGGCTGCAATCTTAGGTAAAATCAAATAACTAGCTGAGTTTACTCCCATAATTTCAAGAGCATCTATCTGCTGTGTTACACGCATGGAACCCAATTCACTAGCAATATTAGATCCTACTTTTCCTGCTAAAATGAGGCACATAATTGAGGAAGAAAATTCTAAAATAAGAATTTCTCTAGTTACATATCCTACTGTCCATTTAGGCATCCATGGGCTTTCTATATTTAATTTTATCTGGATGGTAATTACTGCTCCAATAAAGATAGAAATAAGCAAAACGATTGCTATGGATTTGAAACCGAGTTGGAACATTTCTCGTACGTATTGTACTAAGTATCTGCGAAACCGTTCTGGTCGCGCAAATACTCGATACATTAATAAGAGATATTTGCCAAAAGACTCAAGCGCTTTTATCATGTTGTTTGTATATATTATAGTACAAATGTACCCTTTTTCGAGGATTTTTAGCTATTTTTGTTCCAAAATATATATACAATGGCAGAAGAAAGAATGGTGCTTCGCACCGAAAATTTGGTCAAGAAGTATGGTAAACGTACAGTTGTCAGCCATGTTTCTATCAATGTAAAACAAGGAGAAATCGTTGGCCTTTTAGGCCCTAATGGTGCCGGGAAAACTACTTCCTTCTACATGACTGTAGGTTTGATTACCCCAAATGAGGGAAAGATTTTTATGGATAATTTGGATATTACTGAATATCCGGTTTATAAGCGTGCCCAGACTGGTATTGGTTATTTAGCGCAAGAGGCATCTGTCTTTCGTAAAATGACCGTTGAAGATAATATTGCATCTGTACTTGAAATGACTAACAAACCAAGAGCTTACCAGAAAGAAAAATTGGAAAGTTTGATTGAAGAATTCCATTTACAGAAGGTTCGTAAGAATTTAGGTGATCAGTTATCTGGAGGTGAACGACGTCGTACAGAGATTGCTCGTTGTTTGGCTATTGACCCTAAGTTTATTATGCTTGATGAACCATTTGCTGGAGTCGATCCAATTGCTGTAGAAGATATTCAACAGATAGTATGGAAATTGAAAGATAGAAATATTGGTATCCTGATTACTGACCATAATGTGCAAGAGACATTATCTATTACTGATAGAGCTTATTTACTTTTCGAAGGTCGTATCTTATTTCAGGGCACTCCAGAGGAATTGGCAGAGAATCAGATTGTACGTGAAAAGTATCTATCAAATAGTTTTGTTCTTAGACGTAAAGAATTTCAATTATAAGATAAGGAATATATTTTGCCCCAAATGAGAAATGATTGATTTTGGTGTGCAACTTGTATAAATATAGATTTAAAAGAAAGGGATTGAGTCATTTGTCGACACAATCCCTTCTTTTTATACCAATCATCTTGTAGTTATACTACAATAAATGCACTATACTTAGCCTTGAACTACAGCCATTGCTTTTTCATAATCAGGCTCTTTTGTAACTTCTTCTACATATTCGATGTATTTAATTTTGCCATCAGCTCCAATAATAACAGTTCCACGAGTAAGTAATCTAAGTTCTTTAATAACAAAGCCATATTTAGAGCCAAAGTCTAAGTCACGGTGATCACTAAGTGTCAAGATATTATCTAAACCTTCAGCTGCACAAAAACGTGATTGTGCAAAAGGCAAATCACATGAAATTGAGAGAACAACAGTATCTTTCATGTTATTCACTTCTGAGTTGAAACGACGATTCTGTGCTGCACATACTGAAGTATCTACTGATGGATATACAGCAATAACAACTTGTTTTCCAGCAAAGTCAGATAACTTGACTGGTTGAAGTTTGCCATTCAATACACTAAAGTCAGGTGCTACATCACCAACTGATAATTTATCACCTAGAATAGTAACAGGACCTCCTGCGAAAGTTATTTTTAAATCTTTTCTTGTATTCATTTCTTTTATAGTTTTTATAATTTTGTTATATTGTAATAATTACAAATATACTACAAGGAGTTAGGATATCCAAATTTATAGTTCTTTATTTTCGGGTTCTATTTTGTCGGAAATAAATCTTTTTCTAACTTGCGTTTATATTCAAGTATTTTCTTTTTATCGAATAATAGTTATCAAATCATATCTTATAATGATGAAAACAAACGAAACAGCATCGAGTAATAGTGAACAAAAGTGTGTTAAAGGACCTTGTAAGACAGCCATCTTTGCTGGCGGCTGTTTCTGGGGTGTAGAACATTATATGCAAGCTCAACCAGGAGTTATTTCAGTAGAAAGTGGCTATACTGGAGGACAGACAGAAAATCCAAGTTATGAACAAGTCAAGAGTCAGATGACAGGCCATGCAGAAGCTGTACGAATCACTTATGATCCTAGAATCACTGATTACGAGACACTACTTCGTTTCTTTTTCGAAATACACGACCCTACGCAAAATGATGGACAAGGTGTAGATATTGGTTCCCAGTATCGTAGTGAAATATTTTTTCAGAGTGAACAAGAAAAAAATATCACACTGAAAGTTATTGCTATTCTTAGGGACAAAGGATATGATGTGGTAACTCGTGTTACAAAAGCTGGACCTTTTTATCTTGCAGAAGCCTATCATCAAGACTATTTTGAGCATCATGAGGGGGAACCAGATTGTCATTTTTATACTCCTCGATTTTAATCATATATCTTTGTTCCAAGGCAAATATCTAAAAAACGAAAGAGAATGTGTCCTTTTTCTTGTATATTTGTAAATTAAGAAATTGAAGCTAATGAATTCATTGAAGTTCCCTCCTTTTTTAACTCCTGGAGATACCATCGTTATCATTTCACCTGCAGGGAAGATAGATATGGCTTTTGTAAAGGGTGCAATTGATTTATTGACCCAGTGGGGATATAAAGTTGAGGTTGCACGTTATACTTATGCCCATCATGCCGGATTTGCAGGCACAAAAGCTCAGCGTCTTTTTGATTTACAGAAAGCATTGGATCACCCTACAGCTAGAGCTATTTTTTGTACTCGTGGTGGATACGGATGTATTCATTTATTAGAAGGAATTGATTTGAGTCTTTTTATTAAAAATCCTAAATGGCTGATTGGCTTTAGTGATATCACTTGTTTACATAGTTATCTTCAATCCTTTAATTTTGCCTCTATTCACGGGGTGATGTCTCGTCATTTGGCTACCGAAGGTGCAGATGATTCTTGTAGTCTCTATTTACGGGATATTTTGCGAGGGGATATCCCTACGTATAGGATTCCGTCTCATCGATTAAATCGAACTGGTACGGCAACTGGTATCCTCAGAGGGGGTAATCTAGCTTTGTTAAGTTCCATGCGTGGCACTCCTTTTGATTTGATTCCTGATGATAGTATCTTGTTTGTGGAAGATATAGGAGAAGCTCCTCACGCTGTAGAACGTATGCTTTATAATATGCGTATCGGAGGCTTTTTTACTAAGTTTCAAGCAGTAATTGTAGGACAATTTACCGAATATGTAGAGCGAGAATCTCTAGGAAGGTCTCTTTATCAAGCAATAGATCGATTATTGAAACCTTTCGATTTTCCAGTCGTTTATAATTTCCCAGTGGGTCATATCAAAGATAATCGTCCTTTGATTAATGGTTCGTATGTGGAGTTAAAAGTTGATTCTAAAACGACTGTTTTGTCTATAATAAATCCATCTGATAGGATAGAATAGCTATCTATAAGAATTAATCTCCACTTAACTGAATTAGAATTACATAATATAAAACAATTAGAATGATAAGAATAGGTAAATCGAATAGCAATCAAAACTCTATAATGACAGTTGTCGTTTTGAGTTTGCTTTTACTTTCTTGTGGAAGTAGTAAACGAACATCGGGCAATGAATCCACTAACGAATCCACACGACAGACTGTAGAAACTATCGAAGTGCCTACTTTTGATGCAGATAGTGCTTATCGATATACCAAAGCACAATGTGATTTTGGTCCACGTGTACCTAATAGTCAAGCACATAAGGCATGTGCTAATTATTTAGCCAATAAGTTACGTTCGTTTGGTGCTCAGGTAACCGAACAAGCGGCAGATTTAATTGCTTATGATGGCAAGATATTGCACTGTGTCAATATAATAGGATCTTACAAACCAGAATCTAAAAAACGAATGGCTTTATTCTCTCATTGGGATTCTCGTCCTTTTGCAGATCATGACCCTGATATTGCCAATCGTCATACACCTATTGATGGAGCTAATGATGGGGCCAGTGGTGTGGGCATGTTATTAGAAATAGCACGCCAGATTCAGCAGAAATCACCGACTATGGGTGTGGATATTATTTTCTTTGATGCTGAAGATTACGGAGCTCCTGACTATTACAATGGGGAAAAAAAGGAGGAGTATTGGTGTTTAGGATCTCAATATTGGGCAAGTCGACCTCATGTTAGTGAATATATGGCTCGTTATGGGATACTTCTTGATATGGTAGGAGGAAAAGACGCTACTTTTTGTTATGAATCTTATTCCATGCAATACGCACCTAAACTGACTAAGAAGATTTGGTCAGTAGCAAAAGAGATTGGTTATGGTCAGTATTTTATAGCCAAAGAAGGGGGTTTTGTTACCGATGACCATGTCTTTGTCAATCAGTTGATGAATCTACCTACAACGGATATTATTCCTTACGAGGAGAAAAATAAACATTCATCATTTGGTAGCACGTGGCATACTTTGGATGATAATATGTCCGCGATTTCTCTCGAAACGTTAAAAGCAGTTGGTCAGACAGTTATTACTGTTTTGTACCGTGAACAATAGATATTAGTAATATATAAAAGAAATAAAGAAAAAGATATGACATTAAATGAGATACAGGATGAAGTCATTGAGGAATTTAGTGACTTTG
>Ga0172378_10004092_pt1 | contig 13697 bp, 9 predicted proteins | sample GrowelOW332metaG_FD_119755 | JGI IMG/M metagenome (GOLD analysis project Ga0172378, IMG submission 119755) | Groundwater microbial communities from an aquifer near a municipal landfill in Southern Ontario, Canada - Pumphouse #3_1 metaG | ecosystem: Environmental > Aquatic > Deep subsurface >... | reverse complement strand
GTATAAGACAATTTGGTATTTTCCCTGTTTCATCGTTTCAACTTTAAATAACCATACTTAAAAAAAAATAATTACAAATTAATTAGATGACTTATGCTTCAACTTGAAAATAAACACTATATTTGGGACAATTTAGTTATGAAAAGACCAATGTTTGAATAATTGAAAATACCACCTTGAGCACTATTTGTTAACCATGTATTAAAGGAAACCACGTCATTCCATTCGGTTAAAGACTTTGCCTCATCATAGTATAAAATCAAAAACAAGCATTCTCCTATTCGCCAGCAAAGAAAATACAAGATTTAGAAATAGATTTTGCAAGCTAAAGATAGTTAGACAACAAAGAAAAAGCCCAGTGAAGAAGGGCTTGACTTTGGGACTGACGAGGCTTTGTTGTGGATGTACGTACTCTGATAATGCATAATGTATTGAGAAAAGTGAAATAAATATATTTTCTTCATTTAAGTAGTTACAGGATAAAATGGAATTCTCGATATTATGGCGATAACTTTACTCTATTTCAATTACTAAATTCTCTTTCTTTTGAATATAAATGAGACAACAATCAAACTAATTTCATAATTTAAATGAATAATCCACTCAGTGATGAAATATATGAAAGTCGACAAGAGCCCAAGCAATATCCTATTCGAGGTGAGTATTTTAGGGATCAAACCGCAATAATTCATTCCATGCCATTTCGTAGACTTAAACATAAGACACAAGTCTTTTTTTCTCCAGACAATGACCATGTATGTACTCGTATTGAACATGTTTTGCATGTTGCAACTATAGGAGCAACTATATGTAAAGGTTTAAATAATGCAGGGTGGAATTTAAATCCTGAAATGGCATATGCAATTGGATTAGGCCATGATTTAGGACACTCTCCTTTTGGCCATGCAGGAGAAACCGCGTTGAATAAAAAATTAAATTCGGAATTTAAATTTATTCATGAAGTACATAGTTTAAGAGTTGTAGACAAGTTATGTAATGGAGGTAAAGGATTGAATTTAACGTATGGAGTTAGAGATGGAATAATTAATCATAATGGTGAAGATTTACAACAGAGTTTAAAGCCATCTTCTATTCAAAATAAACTCGATGTAATTCATGATAGAAAGAGTGTATCCACAAGTTTTGAAGGATGTATTGTTCGTTTTGCGGATAAAATAGCATATTTAGGAAGAGATATTGAAGATGCATTAATTGCTGATTTTATATCGGTTGAAGCAATCCCTGAGAAAATTAGATATGAAGTAGGCGAAACAAATGGAGAAATAATTAATAACCTAATAATAGACATTATTACGACTTCAAAGGATTTAGATGAAATTAGGCTTTCGGATGAAATGTTTGAAAAGGTCAAAATTCTACAAGCCTTTAATTATGATAGAATATATGGACACCCAAGAATAATTAATTACCGGGGATTGTGTGAAAAAATTTTAGAGGATTTATTTGATTATCTTCTTGAACTATATTCAGAACATGGACAGAATTTTGAAAAATATTCCGATTCAACAATCGATCTTTTTAGACATTTTGGAAGTTATATTGAAAAATATAAAACTGTATATGATACAGAAGGATTTATTCCTAAAAGAATTGTGTGTGATTTTATTGCAGGAATGACTGATAGCTACGCCTTAAATGCATTTAAACAAATAAAAATTCCGAAAGCGATTAAATTTAAATAACTCCTTTAAATGCAGACTAATGAGCAATTCAAAAATACTTTATAAAACGATATGCTTTGTCTCCTTTACTAGATATTAAAGAAAAGAACTTTGATTATTTTATTGATGAAATTAAAATGCCTTTATTAATCAATCGTAAGCTTTCAATCTTTGCTAATGTGCCTTGAGTTAGTTGTATTTATTTATGCTTCATACAGAAGTAAAAATCCTCTTATGTCGAAAATGATAGATTATGTGGCTTTGTTTAAAAAATACAAAAGAGGGGATGTTCCTCAAAAGAAACTATTGAACGCCTACTGAATTGATATACAAATAATTGAACCAAAGAATGTTATGCGATAGTGTTTGGTGTCATAATAATAGAAAATAACAATATAAATCAATATGAAATGAGACATTTTGAATCAGCAAAGAATAAGATTTACTTCGGTGGTGAAGATAAATTACAAACGTGGAAAGAAGATGGGTTAAATGAAAACCAAATAATTCAGAAGGTCAAATTAATGTTAAAAAATTATCTCGAATTAGATAATGTAAGTTTCCTTTTCGGCACTGGGACATCTATTCATCTTGGGGCAGCTTCAATTAGAAATTTTCCTCTTGAAGTTGAGCAATACATTAAAGATAAGGATAACTCAGGAGAAGAAATTTATATAGAATTAATTGGAAATATAAAGAACTTACAATCTGAAATACTTGAATATGGTAATGATAATCTTAATGCAGAAACTAATGAATTTGAGGATAGCAGAGGATGGCTGTTTTACATTGAGGATGATATTGTTAGAGACTCTGAAACAAAAGAGATTTTTGTTGAACTAGAAAAAGTTCTTAATTATCTTCAGGCGAAGAATTATATTGACAATTTGCAAAATAAAGATACAGAAAGTAAAACAGCAAAATTAATAACTTTAATTAAAGAAGGGTTATTTAACGTATGTGATATTGACAAACGAGAATTATCTGATCAGGAAAAGGCAAAAATTGAAAAACGTAGAAATCAAGAAACTGTTGAAATTATAGAAAAAAACAAATATCATTATCATGAAAAATTTGTAAAAGCATTATTGCAAAGACCATTAAACCTGAGACGGGCAAATATATTCACATCCAATTATGATTTGGCATTTGAATATGCATTTGATAAATTAGGAGTATTCTATATTGATGGATTTGCGGGATTTCACAAACGATATTTTAAACCTGAAACATTTGATTATGATATATTTTATCCTGGTTCAACAACTGCAGGCAAAGTACAGCGTATTGAAAAGGTAATAAGATACTTTAAACTACACGGTTCATTATCGTGGGTGAATTCAGATGTGCGAGGTTCTAATAATCTTTACGGTATTGAAGAAAAATTATTAGAGTTGATTGATAGTTCAAATAAGAAAGGAGATATCATTATTTATCCTTCAGCTGTAAAAAAATCTTATACGTTAGATTTACCATATTCTGAGCTTTTCAGACAATTTGCATCAACTATTAATCAATCTCAATCTGTTCTTATTACTGTAGGTTATTCGTTTGGAGATGAGCATTTTAATGATATTATCTATCAAGCACTCTCAAATCCAACATTCACATTAATTGTTATAGATTTAGGAGGGACGAAGAGTGTATATATTAATCAATTGAAAGAATTAGGTGATCCAAGAATAATTATTCTCGAAGGTGATTCTTTTGGTGATTTTTTGTCATTTTCTGACTCTTTAATGCCTGATTTCAATAGTATTGATAATGATGTAAAGATTGCTAATACTTTGAATTCATTATTTGGAACTTCAAACGACAAAAATCAACATTCCACGTCCGAGGTTGGTGAGCAGAATTCCACAAATGAAATTACTGATGAAACAAAAGGTGAAGGAGGCGAATCATGAAAGAACGTGTAATAGGCAAAGTAATATCAATTGACAGTTTTCGTGTTTTCATAAAACTGGACGATGATTTAAAAAGCCTTTATAAAAGTGGTTATGAGGATATTTATGAAGTTGCGCGAATCAATTCATATGTCATTATACCAATTGGTGCTGACAAAATTGTCGCAATGGTGACCAGCGTAAAAGCAATGGATGAAACAGAACTAAATAAAAACAAAGAAGCAATTTTTCTTACAAAATCAGCTCGCTATTTGGTAGCAACAATGATCGGGACTATTGAAAGTGAAGGGAAGTATCTTCAAGGTGTTTATAATTATCCAATTTTGGACAATCCTGTTTGGTATGTAACTCGTGCAGATTTAGATAATATCTTTGACCAAAAACAGAAAGACTCTATTGACTATAAAGAGGACTTTTATTTACCAATAGGCACTTCTCCATCATTTTCGGATTACAGAATAAAAATTAATCCTGATAAGTTTTTTGGTAAACATGCGGCTATTCTTGGCAATACAGGTTCGGGAAAGTCATGCACATTTGCTTCAATTATACAAAGCCTATTTGACTTTAAATATAATAATGATAAAGAGTTGACAAATGCTCATATAATCATATTTGACACGAATGGAGAATATAAAACTGCATTTCTAGGAACTCCTGAAAACCCATACAGTAAATTATCACAAGTTAATCCATTTCATATAACTAAAGATGGCGTGAAAGTGCCTTTTTGGTTCATGAATTTTGCAGATTATGAATATTTGTTTGAACCAACTTCAGGAACTCAGGCACCAGTATTAAAACATGCTCTCGGTTTAGCAAAGAATCAAACAGTCGCTACTATTCAGAAATTAATACCACCGGCTTTTTTAGCAAGACTAGAAGCAATTCGCAACGAATGTGAAAAAAATGATTTAAAAATAAAGAACACTATTTATGAAGGACTCGAAGAATTTGGCAAAGAATTAGTTTCATTAGATACAAACTTTGACAAAGAAAATCTACTAAATGCTTTAAGGAATCTACTAAGAGAGAAATCAAAACTAACAAAATCTAACACATATGTTAATGGAAGTGTAAGTTCCGCAGTTTTAACCGCATGCGCAGAAATTTTAAAAAGTGAACTGTCTTTATATTATTATTCAACTAGAAAAATCGAAGTTTCAAAAGAAAGAAATATCGATTTGCCAATTTATTTTAATTTTCAAGAGCTTCTGGAGCATTTTTTTGATGAGGCAATTAGTGAACAAGATAATTCAGGAAACAAATTAAAAGAATATGTTTCAACACTTAGATTAAGATTGCAATCATATTTAGGAGATGAGAGAATTTCTCAGCCTTTAATGTTGAATCAATCAGGAGAAGTAACTAGTGTGCTGGCTAAATTTATAGCGTTCATACTTGGAGATTTCTGTAAAATTTATCAAGAAAAAGAAACTGACTTATATTCTAAATACTATAGTGACAGTCCTGCTTATTTATTAGAAACAGAACCCAAAAAACCAAGTCAATTGACAATTATCGATATGTCATTATTACCTTATGAAGTACTTGAGACCATTACCGGTTTAATTGGGCGATTAATTCTTGAATTTGTATCTAGATTACCAGATGACCAACGAGGAAAATTGCCTATTGTAATAGCTTTGGAAGAAGCTCAGAATTATATTCCTGAGAAAAACAAAGGAGACCGAGAATCAATTGCAAAAAAGGTTTTTGAACGAATTGCCCGTGAAGGTCGAAAATATGGAATTTCCTTATTGGTAACAAGCCAAAGACCATCTGAATTATCTAAAACCGTACTTTCTCAATGTAATTCGTTTATTATTCACCGTCTTCAAAATCCAGAAGACCAAAAGTATGTAAGACAACTTGTTTCGTCTGCTAACGAGGATATTCTTCAACAGTTACCAATCTTACCTCAACAACATGTAGTAATAATGGGAGATGCTGTAAGAACGCCAGTTCAGGCAAGAATGAACAATGCAAATCCACGACCAAATAGTAATAATCCTGAATTTATTGAAAATTGGACAAAAGAAACCGATAATAATTTTCCAGACTATAAAGGAATTGCAGAATCATGGGAAAAAGGTGAAAAGTATAATCCTCCAGCGGAAACTCATGAATTAAAAAAAAAAAGCACGTGAACAAGCACTCTTTTTTTGTTTGTATCAGGAAAATATATTCTGATAGACGAGGATTATTGCTACGAAAGCAATAAACTATGTTTATAATGAATGGAAGGCCGTTGTCCCGATATATAATGGAAATTAGAGTATGGATAACAACGAAGGAGAGAGGCGAATGCCGCCTGTCGTTTTGGGAAGAAAAAATTATATGAATTATGGCTCTTATCAAGGAGCCAGTCATGGCGCGTAAATGTATACGCTGGTGGAAAGCTGCAAGATGAGCGGCGGGTCACCTGTCGCTTATATCAAAGACGTGCTATGCTCTTTAATCAAGGGCGAAACTGATTATCTGCAGCTAATACCCTGTAATTGGGTTAATAATAAATAAAATCAAGAACATGCTTTTTAATAATATGGCTTATTTGCCCGTTAAATCAGGAAGACAGCCTAATATTTAACGCTTACTAACAAAATAAAAATATGGCAATAATTGATTTGATTAGATGGTCACCACAGGGGAGTGAAACAATTTACGCTTGGCGTTTCCCAGAAACCAATTTAAGTACTCTCACGCAACTAATTGTACAGGAATCTCAGGAAGCAGTATTATTTTCAAAAGGTCAGGTTGTGGGAAAATTTGGACCAGGAAAACATTCTTTAAATACAGAGAATTTGCCGATTTTACGAAATTTGTTTGGTATTCCTTTCGGCGGAAAAAATCCGTTTACGGCAGAAGTGTGGTTTATAAACAAAATCCAAACTTTCAGTATTGACTGGGTGGTGAGTAAAATGTCGATACACGACCCCGATTACAATACGCAGTTACCGCTTGTGGCAGGCGGGCGTTACGGATTAAAAGTAAGTGATGCTGAAAAGTTTTTGATAAAATCGGTCGGCACAAAGACAGAGTTTACTCAGGACGACCTGACAAATCAGTTCATTGGTGAGTTCTCAACCAAAACAAAGTCGCAGATTGCTCAATATGTGATTAAACGCAAAGTTGGTTTTAAATATCTGTCTGCTTATTTAGATGAATTATCTGAATATTTAAAAGGCGTGTTAAATCCATTTTGGGAAAATTTAGGGTTGGACTTGTTGCAGTTCAATATTACCACCATTGATATAGATAAATCCACCGAAGAAGGCAGAAAAGTAGCCGAAGCGATAGCAACACAAGCGTCAATGTCAATTACAGGGCACACTTGGCAACAGGAACAAATGTTCAACACCGCCAATAATGCCGTAGATGGTTTTGGAAACAGCAATGGGGGGTTGCTCGGCGGATTGATGGCAATGAATATGATGGGCGGAATGGGCGGCGGAGGTGCTGTTGGTGGAGGAATGATGCAACCTCAATTCAATCAGCCCACTTTCGACGGAAATAACCAGGGATTTCAAGGGCAACAAACTGGACAGGAACAGCAGATAAAAATGGTGTATTGTTCCAACTGCGCAAAGAAATTTCCAAACACAACCCGTTTTTGCCCTCATTGTGGAGATTCTTACGATCCTTGCCCAAAATGCGGAACAGATAATGCCCAAAATGCCAGACGCTGTGTGAGTTGTGGAACACCATTGAAGTTAGGTGGTGTAAATTGCCCGCATTGTAATGTACCGTTGGCCGCAGGTGCAACTTTCTGTGGAAATTGTGGAAAACAGGTACAATCGGGCGACACTTGCAGCCGTTGCGGAACAATTTTACTGCCGTATGTAAAATTTTGTCCTAAATGTGGAAATAAACACTAACTATTTGATATATATACATTATGAATGCAACAAAGATATTATCGTGGATTGCACTGCTTGGTGGCGAAGCAGTTATTATTACTTCATTTATCCTCTTAAGAGGTGGTTTAGCTGACAATATTTTAGTGCTGAATATTGTTGTGTCTTCGCTGATTTACGGACTGTTTTTTGTAGATGTTCTTATGCCTTGGATTAATTTGGGCGACAAATCGCAAAAGAAAGCCGGTTCGCTCGGCGTACGGTGGTTTTTCACTTGGCTGTATGCTATAACAGCCATTGCCGTAATGCTTATTGGAAATTTGACTTATGAGTGGTCGTTAACTCTGCAAATGATTATTCATTCCGTATTGTTTTTTCTTTTGATTTTGGGCTTTATTGCCTCTTTTAGTGCTTCCGAAAAAGTACAGGAAGTTTATCAACAGGAAATGAAAAACCGTAATGGCATTGACGAAATGAAAACAGCAATGCGAAACTTGAAAGACAAAATGAGCGATACCACCAGTTTACCCGAAAGTTTTACTAACCGTATTAACTCGCTTGAAGAAGGTTTGCGGTTTATTTCACCTTCAAACAAGGAAGAAGCCTATGGTTTGGAAAAATCTTTTTCCAAAATCGTAATCGATATTTCGTTTGCCATTTCCAATTATTCTATGAATGAGGAGGTGATAGAAAGTAATCTCAAGAAATTGGAACGAATTAATCAAAATAGGAAATCATATTATTCAAATTAAACCACAATTACAAAAATATGACAGGTAAAATTTTCCCCGAGTCGAACAATATCTATCAAGACCAAGCGAAGATATTATTCAATTACTACAGTCAAGTAGCTGAAAAAATTGTTGCTGAAGAGGAACAAATCGAGAAAAAAATTGCAGTTCTCGAAGAAGAAAAAACGGCATTACAAAAACAGATTTCAGGACTGTGGGTTTGGTTTCTCACAGTCATTCTGTCCTTTGTATATTTTATCAAAAAGAGCGGACTTGAAAAAAAAATCGCAGACAAAGATAGTCGTATTGCTGAATTTAAACACCAACATGCAGAAATTTTCCGTGACTACAAAGTAAGCAAACTCGGAGTGGCTTACATCCCCATTGCCGAACAAATTAAGTACGAAGACAAAAGTTTCGTTGTGGATTACACTGGAAAGGTTGATGAATCGGAAATAACGCTGCAAATTTCGCGACAAAATGATTTGCTGATAGAAACCATTGCCGACCTCAAAAATCTTTCTTCCGAAGCACCGATTGTGGAAACATCCAACGATACGGAAGCTATTGAAACAGATGAGTATTCCACATCCATTCAAGAAATCAATCAGCACGATTATTTCGGGAAATTGGAACGCTCGTTGCGCACCATTTCCTATTGTATGGACGATTTGAACACTACTTCTGTGTCGTTGCCTTTGGTTCCTGACAAGAGTGAATATTTGGAGTATCTCAACGAATTTGCCACAACCGAAATTCCCGAAAATGCATCTGTTATCCCTGTTTTTGACAAAGGGAAATATAAAAGTAGCGTTGAAAAATTCCAAGAACTCAACAAATTAAAAGATTCTTTGTCAAACAAAACACAACAGTTTGAAGATGTATTGAAAAGTTTGATGATTACTATGGCAAATTCTGTTCAGGCAATTTCTGCACTCAAAGTTGCTTCAACAGACAAAATAATTAACGAGTCAAACAAAGTTTTATATCAAATTCTTAAATCGCCCTACAATCACTACTCACCGATTTTGGAACACGAAGAAATTGAGCGAATCCGCAACGAAAAATTTGATTACAGCGAAATGGTGCAAGGCTACGAGCCGTTCCAACTCAAACAGAGTTCGCGTGTCCGTTACAACCTGATTTCAGGTATGTGGACAGCAGAAGACGGCAGTATTACCAATTTGCCGTTTGGCGTTCACCAGATTTACGAGGAAATTGTTGCGCCGGTTGTTCAGAATTTAATGCAGGAAAACCGTATTGAGCGGCTAAAAATTTACAACCACATCAAAGACCAGAAAATTGAATACCTCAATCGCTGGCACGAAAACTGTGAAGATTTTTATGGTCGAAACCGTGCGGAAGCCGCAGATATTATTCGCGATATGGGAAAAAGTTTGCAGGAATATGTTGCTGCTTACAATACTTTGGTTGCATTACAACGCACCGAAGATAGTATGGTTCAATCAAATGGAAATCTTAACAGTACTGTTGTTGATGTAGTTGATAACGCTGCTGAAATGCTTGTTGCTTTTGATATGCAGTCGCATGAGTTTAGAAATACGCAGGCAAATTTTGAGGAATATATGGAACGCCTCAAAGAAGACATAGACCAAAAGGCAGAAAAGTTTGGGCATATCGAATACTACGATGCTAAACTCAGGGACGGGCATTCAAACGAAATTGCCGTTGCCGCCGATGAAGTCCGCGACTTGGACGACCGCCGCAAACCGCTTGCCCTTGTCAATCCGCTCTTTGCCAAAACGTCCGACTTGCCTCCTTCGCCCAATGTGGAAGAAATCACTTTTGAGCATTTTTCTTTGAACTTGCCAACAATTGCTAAAAAAGCACTCGAAAATCTAAAAGAAGGCGAACAGGAAGAAGAAATACCATTAGAAACAACCCATATTGAAGAAAATATCGTTGAGGAAGAATTTGTTGAAACACCTGAAAACGAAGAAGTAAAAAATGAACCCGAAGAAGTAAATCAAAACGAGGAAAATCTGGAAGAATCAGGCGATATAGAAGAAAACTACATTTACGAAGAGGACGAACTCAACGAACTCGAAAACGAAGCCCTTTTGGAAATTTGCGATGAACTCGGAATTGAGTTTGAAGAAGAAAATGTAGAACGTGCAGATATGATTCAGTCAATTCTTAATGCCCAAAATAATGATAACGAATAAGAGGACGGTTTATGGCAACATTTAATTATACGGTCGATACGCACCCTATGGCTGACGAAATCAGTAGCGTATCAAATCACGTTAAAATGACTACAACCGCCGTTGTAACGATGCAAACTGCCATCGTTTTGGCAGAACAGAAAGCTGCCGACAACGTATGCGATAATGTAAACAAGGGCTTTTATACACTGATTCGTTCCCAAATTTCGCAAAAAATTGCCAAACTGCAAAGCGATGTTGATTCGCATTTAATGCAACTCAACGCACAGCGTAAGCAACTTTTAGCGATTAAAAGCCGTATGGAACGCGACTACAATATGATTTCAAGCCGATATCTGAAACTGTTTAATGGACTGAATCAAAATTTGAAACAGCGGATTTTTGAGTTGGACAAACCAACGATTGATTTTGCAGTTCGAGAAGTGGAAAAAATGTCGAATAGGACAAAATATCTGACGGCAACTGTTCCTGTTTCGCAGTTGGAATCGTTGGCGGCAAGTCAGAAAATCATTGCCTCGAATGTGAAATATCGTGGACTGAAAGTGATAACTTCGATGTCACATTTTCTTGCCGATATGTCAGAACAAAAGAAACTGACAGACAGAATTTTGCTTACTAAAGGCAATGTTGAAAATTCTATTTTGTCCGTTCCAGTGGTAATCAGTGAATGTGATTTTCACAAATTCGACAGAAAAAATCTTGATGTTATTGTAAGCAAAGTACAGTTAAATCAGCAAACACAATCGGTAGTAAAAAATGCCGTCAATCAGAATCTTGAAAACCTGCAATGGCAAACTGAAAGTGAAATCAACAAAGAAGTGAAGAGCGAATTCAGCAAATTCCTTTCCAGTTCTGGCAGTTCGCAACGTGTCAAAGATCTGACTAATAAACTGTTTATGGCTAATAATTTTCAGACTATTAAAACCGAACAGATATGAGTTATACAAGGATATACCACGACAGAATATCAGTTCATTACAGCGGTACTACCACAGGACATGGTTCCTGTTCCTGCGGTAAATCCGTGAGTTGCAGTTGTCATTATAGTGGAACGGAATATGAAGATATTTACACAAATATTAACGTCGACACAAATCCTTTAGACCGTAGCGTTGCAAACTGCAACACAAACGTAAATGTCCTCACCAGCGCGGTTGTCGCTACCGAAGCGGCACAGATTGCGTCGATAAATGCAAATGCAAAAAAAATAGGTAGTACGATTATCGAAGGTTTTTTCAAAACAATTCATTCTGAAATCAGCCAGCAAATTGCAGAACTTTCAAGCAAATTGGATTCTCATTTAGCGTATTTACATGCAATGGCAAAACGCTGCGTGGCAAAACAAATACAGATGCAAGACGACTATCAGCGAATCTCAGGTCATTACTTGAAAATCTTTGACAATTTGAACAGTGAACTTTTTAGCCGAATTTACGAACTGGACAAGTCTGCCTTTGTTTTCAAAAATCAGAGCGACCGCCAAAATAACCGTACTTCTGAAAATGATTTAGTAAGTACTGTTGCAGTCTTCGGTGCAGAAGGGGGTGAATTACAGGCACGTATCAGTGCTTCAGTCGTGAAAAAGCGGGCATTGGACACTATCGGAAGGGCAAATACATTCCTCGTAAAACAGAAACGATTGAATGATACAATCAATCAAAGTATGTTGAAAGAGAGCGTTACTGCCATCCGATATTCACCTGTTTGTTTTATCGAAACACAAAACGAGGAAAACCAAATTAGTAAAAATATGTATCAATCTGATTTTCTGCCGAGAATGCAGACAAATGAATTGATTTATGATTTTCAGGGGAAAAATTGGAGTGTTTTTTCGGAAGAAAACAGCCGCCAAATCGGGTGGTATTTCAATGCGGAAGTGAATCAAAAATACAGCGCATCCGACTCGTATACAAACCGTGTCCGTGAAAACATAACTAAACTATTTAATCTTAATCAAATAAGAAGGATATAATCATAAAAATAAATAAAATGAAAGAGTTAAAAGAACTTCGTTTTAACGAAAGCAATATACAGATTAAAGACAACTTGGTAAAAGGTAGTATTTTACCCGAAAAAGTTGCAGATTTAACACGCTTCATTACAGTGCAAGGCAACACGGTCATAGAAGGTGCAGTTTATGCCCACAAGTTGGAAATACAGAATGGCGACCTCGAAATTCAAGGTGCGGTTTTCACGCAGTTGGAACTGTATATCAACAGTGAAGCACAAGGCAACGTATCTTTTAGAAAAAGTGTTGGCTCGGCAAATTCCATTGTATCGCGATCTGCAAATCTGAAACTTGTGTTTCATTCCGACATAAACGCTAAAAGTGTAATACTTTACAACGCTTTTGTGGCGGGCAGCGTTTATGCAGATGAAGTGGTTTTGGAAAACTGTGTAATTTGTGGCGGTGTTTTTGCCACGCAGCAAATCGATCTAAAAAACTGCGTTGTAGGCACTTTTAACACGCCTTCCGTTCGCGTGGAAGGGATTGTTAATCTGTTACTGCCGAGCGCGTTTTCTATTGAAAAAATGCTCACGACTGCTGATGCAAAACTCTTCAATTTAAGTTTAGCGGACTTGGGTTCGCTTTACAAAGGATTGCCTCAAGCGCAAAATTCCGGTAAAATTGAAATGAATATCAATACCGATGAGGTAAAAACCACCCTTGCTAATGAGGAAACTCAAAAAACATTGCGCAGTTACACCGTGATAGGCAAGGTTTTGGCAGCCGATTTGTTAGACACAGACAAATTCCAAAATCATTTTCTGCTCACAGCCGCAAGTCTTGGTTCTCAACTGCTCAAAACCTACGATATAGGTATTGACAAAGACGGTAAGCCTGCTACACTCATATTTGGCAGAATACGCGATTTCTTCTTTGATATTCTCAGTGGAAAAATTGAAATTCAGAATATTGACGGCAAGTTTGATATTTCACAAATCACAGGAAAATTGTAAGAACGAAAAACTTATCTCTTAAATACACAATAAATTTATTTACTTGTGAATTTCAATATCGCACCCCGATTCCAGCTGCAATACTACACCGCTAGGGTAGGTTATCTTAATATCTTGCCTCTTTACCGATAGTTGTTGCTCCCTTCTTGGTTCAAGAGACGAAGTAAATGTTGCTGATTATGATGCGTTAGCTATTCCGGGAGGATTTGAAGTGTATGGTTTTTATGACGATGCTTATGCTGAGAAATTCGTAAGCGTTCAATACTCGGCTGTTGTATCAAAAATTAATTCCGTTTAGATTTGCGGCATACAAAATTAAAAAATATTCTTATGCCAAAAATGACAGATTATGTAGCTTTGTGGGAAAAATACC
>Ga0172378_10004089_pt1 | contig 13699 bp, 7 predicted proteins | sample GrowelOW332metaG_FD_119755 | JGI IMG/M metagenome (GOLD analysis project Ga0172378, IMG submission 119755) | Groundwater microbial communities from an aquifer near a municipal landfill in Southern Ontario, Canada - Pumphouse #3_1 metaG | ecosystem: Environmental > Aquatic > Deep subsurface >... | reverse complement strand
TTTTTCCAATACCAAAACGCGTTTTACTCCTTTTAAAGCCTGTTTAATGGCAGCGCTGGGGAAAGGACGGTAGCAACGAATTTTTAATAAAGCCACTTTGCCGGAATAATTATCAAAGACCTGCTTGATGGTGCCGCAAACTGTCCCCATAGCGACAATAACTAGAGCCGGATTCTTAGCGCCATAATATTCAATTAATCCGGTATCAATCAAAGCCCGTTTTTCTTTAGGAGTGGGGAAGATTTTTTTCCAAGCGGTATAATCTTTTTTGATTGTTTCCGTAGCGGCTAATAAATCTTTTTGTAGTTGACCACGAAATTGAGGGTAAGTATCAGGTCCGCTAAAGACGCCTATAGTCACGGGATTTTTTGGGTTAAGATATTCTCCGGTAATCAATTTTCGTTGCGGCAGAAATTTTTTGATTGTTTGAGAATCGGGCAGGTAACAGCTCGTAAAAGCGTGGGTTAAAATAAAGCCATCAACGTTAACTAAAACTGGTAGATTTAAATTTTCGGCAACTTTGTAAGCTAAGATATGTTGATCAATGGCTTCTTGGTGAGTTTCGGCAAAAAGTAAAATGGCACCGCAATCACGTAAAGCCATAATATCGGAGTGGTCATTCCAAATATTAATTGGTCCGGAAATGGCGCGGTTAGCCACCGTCATTACGACCGGTAGACGCAAGCCCGAGAGATTATATAAAACTTCCGTCATTAATAGTAAGCCCTGAGAGGAGGTGGCGCTATAGGTTCTTGCCCCGGTGGCGCTCGCTCCTAACACAATTGAAGCCGCGGCGAATTCGCTCTCAGCTCGGACATATTCATAGGTCGCTTTTTTGTCGACGGCTCGTTGGGCTAAATCCTCAACGATGTGGGTCTGTGGTGTAATTGGATAAGCGCTAACTACCGCCGGCTTGATTCGACTCACCACTTCGGCAATCGCGGCCGCTCCCTCTAAAAATTGTTTTTTTGTTACGCTCATATTAAAAATCTTCAACCATCTTAATTGCCTTAACGGGACACTCGGCGGCACACAAGCCGCAGCCTTTGCAATAATCTAAATCGGTTTCTGGTTTTAATTTATTGTTGTACTTTTTTTGCGCGACCATTTTTATGCAAGCGTCTGGACAAAATTTGGCGCATAAAGAACAACCAATACAGACATTGTAATCAGTGACCGGCCGGTAAATTCGCCACGAGCCAGTTTTGTTGGTGGTGGCGCTGTTAGGCTGACTAATTGGCTGTCGCAATATTTTTGGGGCAGTCTTTTTTTTCTTAACTTTCATAAATTAAAGTAATCGCTTCTAAATTTTTACTAATAACATCTTTCCCTTTAGATTTTAATTTTGCCCGCACCGCTTCCCTTAGAGAGCTTAAAGAAAAGAGAGGGCTGTTTTTCGCCAGCGCCGCTAAAATAACGGTGTTGACGATATTTTTTCCAATTACTTTAACTGCGACGGCGGTGGCGGGAGTGCAAATAATATTTTTTTGTTGGATTTTTATCTTTGGGGAGGATTTTTTTAATTGCTGAAAAATTTCCGTATTACTTAGTGAAGTGTTAATAATAATTTTTGTTTGAGTGTGGGCGCCGGCTAAAATGTCTCGATCACCAATTAAGGTCTCATCTTGGATAATTAAATAGTCGGGTTGGTAAATTTGCTGACGAGTTTTTATCGGCGCACTAGAAAGACGCGCAAAAGAAACCACTGGCGCGCCGCTACGCTCCACGCCAAAAAAAGGAAAGGCTTGTGCTTCTTTGCCATCCAAGGTGGCGGCTAGGGCTACTAGCTCGGCGGCGGTCACGACTCCTTGCCCACCCCGGCCATGAACCCGTACTTGCATTGTTAGAGGAGTCATAAAAAATAACTATTCATTTAGAGTTTTTAAATAATTGTCGATCATTGTTATAAAGGCGGCGTCCTCTAAATAACCGGTCATCACCCGACCATTAATAAACCAGACAGGCGTTCCTTCAACTTGTAGTGTGATTGCATCTTCTAAGTCAATGGCAATATTAGTGGTATACTTTTTCTCAGAGAAGCATTTATCAAACAAGGCCGCATTAATGCCTAGGGTCCCGGCTAAATCATAAATAGTGCTTTTAAGTTCAGCATCAAGAATGGTCAGGGCGCCTTGGTTAGCAAACAATTGATTATGCATTTCCCAAAATTTGCCTTGTTCGCCGGCACAGCGGGCGGCTAGAGCTAAGTCAATTGAAGTTTCATGTAAAGGTAAGTCTCGGTAAATAAATTTTACTTTATCGGGATATTTGTCAGTTATCTTTTTGGCGATTTTATAAGCCTTGGCGCAGTAAGGGCAAGCAAAGTCGGCAAATTCCACAATCGTTATAACCGCCTCATCAGAACCTAAGGAGTAATTAGTCCCGGGGCCATAGATTGCTCGATCAAGATTTATTTCTTCCGGGTCAATCTGTTGCAAAAGTGAATTCTCCGAGTTATCAATCAAAAGTTCCACCTCTTGGCCATCAAGAATTCTGGCCGTGAGATTAGAGATATAAAACCCCGCCGCTACTAGTCCGGCTAAAACTAAGCCGAGGATAATAATTAGTGCTATCCCCCACCAGCGTTTATACCAAGGGGTTAATTTTTTCTTATATTTTTCTTTAAGAGTCAAATATTTAGTCCGCTCTTCCAGACTCAGATTGCCGAGATTTTTTGCCATAAATTGTCTCTTTTAGCTTTTTTAATTATACTTTTATTATACATAATTTAGTAAAAAATTACAGCATGAAAATTATCTCTTGGAATGTTAATGGCATTCGCGCCGTTTTAAAAAAAGGCTTTCGGGAATTCTTAGAAACTGAGCGTCCGGAAATTTTATGTTTACAAGAAATTAAAATCTCTGAGACTGCTAAAACTGAAGCTGCCTTTGATTTTCCCGGCTACCACGAGTATTGGAATTCGGCTCTTCGCCCGGGGTATAGCGGTACGGCGACTTTAGTCCGCGAAGATATTGATGCACCTCTGAGTCTTAGCGGTTTAGGTCTCAAGGAATTTGACGATGAGGGGCGCACCCAGATTTTAGAATTTACCGATTTTTATTTGGTTAATTGTTATTTCCCTAATGCCAACGCCGAATTATCGCGCTTGCCTTACAAGTTAGCCTTTAATGAAGCCTTGCAAAAAAAGTTAAAAGAACTAGAGCTTAAAAAACCAGTTATTTTAACCGGCGATTATAATGTGGCTCATCGGGAAATTGATTTAGCGCGGCCTAAAGAAAATATTGGTAGCGCCGGTTTCACTTATGAAGAGCGCGCTTGGATGGATAGATTTTTAGCGGCCGGCTTTATTGATACTTATCGAGCCCTAAATGGCGGCCGTATTCAATACACTTGGTGGAGTTATCGAGCTTATGCGCGGGCGCGCAATGTTGGTTGGCGGATTGATTATTTTTGCGTTTCCGAAAAATTCTTACCAAAAATAAAGACAGCGGCCATTTTAGATGAAGTTGAGGGGTCCGATCATTGTCCGATTCTAATTGTGCTTTAGGTTGAAAAAACTGCCCAGCAGCTCTTTAATTTTTTAGTGCTTAAATCTTGCTTTTTAGCCATTTTCCCGCTAAAATCCAAAAATGCTCAAGAAAAATTAGACTTTTTTCTTTAACTTATTTTTATGTATAATTTCCAAAAAATTGAAGCTAAATGGCAAGAAAAATGGCGCGCGGCCGAGATTTTTAAAACTCCAGAAATTGATAATCGTCCTAAACGCTACATTTTAGATATGTTCCCTTATCCATCAGGAAGCGGTTTGCATGTCGGTCATGTTGAATCATATACCGCCACCGATATTTATTCTCGTTTTTCCCGGGGACAAGGGTATCGCGTCTTACATCCTCAAGGATTTGATGCTTTTGGCTTGCCGGCCGAAAATTATGCCATAAAGACGGGGGTGCATCCGGCAGAAACAATTAAAAACGCTGTGGCTACTTTTACCAAACAGATTGATAACTTAGGGGTTTCCTATGATTGGGAGCGACGCGTTATTACCAGTGATCCGAATTATTACCATTTTACCCAATGGCTTTTTTTGCTGATGTATAAAAATGGCTTAGCTTATAAAAAAAAGGCCAAGGTTAACTGGTGTGAAAGTTGCCAAACAGTTTTGGCTCGTGAGCAGGCTGAGGGCGGTATTTGTGAGCGCTGCGGCAATAAAGTAATTCAAAAAGATTTAGAACAGTGGTTTTTCAAGATTACCGATTTTATTGAAGATCAGGAGTATGAGGGGCGAAAAATTACCGGACTCTTATCCGGGTTAGATAATCTTGATTGGCCGGAATCTACTAAATTAGGTCAACGTCATTGGATTGGTCGCTCAGTCGGAGCGGCGGTAAATTTTACTTTGTTAACTTCGGATCAAGCTGAGTTTAAGGCCGAGGTCTTTACCACCCGTCTTGATACTATTTTTGGTTGTACTTATTTAGTTTTAGCCCCGGAGCATCCTTTGGTGGGCACACTTTTGCCTCAGTTAGAAAATTCAGCGGCCGTGGCTGATTATTTAGAGCAGGTGGTGAAAAAAACCGAGCTCGAGCGCACCGATTTAAATAAAGATAAAACCGGTGTCCCGTTGATTGGCCTCGAAGCGGTTAACCCTTTCAATCATCAAAAAATTCCGGTTTTTATTGCTGACTATGTTTTAGCGGGTTATGGCACGGGGGCGGTAATGGCAGTGCCGGCTCACGATGAAAGAGATTATGCTTTTGCTCAAAAATACCAATTACCAATTACCACCGTTATTCAGCCGGAAATTGAGACTTCGACTCCGGAGGCAGTGTTTATCGAGGACGGCTTACTAATTGATTCCGGTGAGTATACCGGCTTAAGCTCCGCTGTTGCCCGCCAGCGCATGTCTGATTTTTTAGAACGTACTCGTCAGGGCGGCGAACAAGTAAATTATCGTTTACGTGATTGGCTGGTTTCCCGACAACGTTATTGGGGCGCGCCCATTCCGATTATTTATTGTGAAAAATGTGGCGCGGTGCCGGTCCCGGAAAAAGACCTGCCCGTTCTCTTGCCGGAAGATGTTGATTTTCGACCAACTGGTGAATCGCCATTAAAAAACTCTCCTTCCTTCCATCAAGTCAAGTGTCCGAGTTGCGGCGCCCCGGCGCGTCGAGAGAGCGATACGATGGATACTTTTGTTTGTTCTTCTTGGTATTTCTTGCGTTACGCTGATCCTAAAAATCAAGCTGTTTTTGCGGCTCCGGAAAAACTTAAAGAGTGGCTGCCGGTGGATTTATATCTAGGGGGCGCTGAACATACCGTTCTACATTTATTGTACGCCCGCTTTTTCTCTAAGGTTCTAAAAAAATATGGCTACCTGGACTTTGACGAGCCCTTCTTGCGGATGCGCCATCAAGGAATTATTTTGGGCGAGGATGGAAATAAAATGAGTAAATCTAAGGGAAATGTTGTTAATCCTGATAGTTTGGTGGCTGTCAGCGGCGCTGATGCTCTGCGTTTGTACGAAATGTTTATGGGTCCTCTAGAGGAGATGAAGCCTTGGAGCAGTCAAGGGATTAGCGGTGTTTCCAGATTCTTGGATCGCGTCGAAAGAATTTTTGATGGTTCTACGAGCACTGATGATGAGTCGGCGGTTGTGCTTTTACAGCAAACCATAAAAAAAGTCACTGCCGATATTGAAAGTTTTAAATTTAATACTGCTATTTCGGCGTTGATGATTTTTGTTAATCATCTCTACGACTTAAAAAATAAAAATGGTGAGTGGCCCCTTAGCGCTGATAATTTGGGTAAATTTTTACGTCTTTTAGAGCCCTTTGCCCCCCATTTAGCCGAAGAACTTTGGGAGCGCTTAGGACATAGCGATTTTTTAGCTTTAAATCCTTGGCCTCAATATGATCCAGAATTAGTTAAAGTAGAAACTTTCACTTTGGCGGTCCAAATTAATGGTAAGCTGCGAGCGTCACTTGTGGTGGCGGTAAATTTAGCCACCGAGGATATTGTCGAGCTAGCTAAAGCCGATCCGATGGTCTCAAAATGGCTCGAGGGGGCAGAAATTATTCGCCAGATTTATGTTCCGGGGAAATTGCTTAATTTAGTAATTCGTTAATTATGGACCTCGCTCAACAAATGAAGGAATTGTGTCGGATTTATGATCTCCGCCCCAGTCGCTCTAAGGGGCAGAATTTTTTAGTGACGGAAAGTGTTTATAATGACATCATTGCTGCTGGTGAGTTAACTAAAGAGGACACGGTTTTAGAGGTGGGGCCGGGGCTTGGTTTTTTAACGGCTCGTTTAGCGAAAGCGGCGGGGCAGGTAGTAACAGTTGAACTAGATGATAAGTTAGCTAATTTTCTTCAAACCGCTCTTGATTCACAGACGGTCACCAACGTTACTTTACTTAATCAAGATATTTTGCGTTTTAATCCCGATAATCTGCCGGCTGGTTATAAAATTGTCGCTAATTTGCCTTATAATATCAGCTCGATTTTTTTAAGAACTTTTTTGGAGCAAAAAAATGCTCCGGAGCGCATGGTTTTACTTTTACAAAAAGAAGTGGCGCAGCGACTAACTGCGAAACCGGGGGCGATGAGTCTACTCTCGTTGTCGGTTCAGTTTTATAGCCAGCCCGAAATAATTCGCTTAGTCAAGGCCGGAAATTTTTGGCCGGAGCCTAAGGTTGATAGCGCTTTAGTTAGGCTCCAGCTGAATTCTGGACGCAGCGACGCTTATAGCGCTTCTGAAAAAAAAGCTTTCTTTCGTTTAGCCCGAATTGGTTTTAGCGCTAAAAGAAAAATGCTCAAAAATAACTTAGCCGCTGGTCTAAATCTTGATTTAGCCACGGCGACAGAAATATTAAAGGCTTCTAATCTGCCACCACAAATTAGAGCTGAAGAATTAAGTCTCGATGATTGGGAAAAACTGTTTGCGACGGCGCAGTCTTTTGTGTTATAATCAAGGCACAAATATTAGCAATAAATTATGAGTCGAGACTCATCTCTAGGTCCCGCTTCTTCTCTATCGTCTCGCCGTAAGAAGGCGGTTTTTAGTTTATCTTTTTTAGCAGTCGCTATTTTAGCGGCTTGGTTTTGGCAGTTTAATTCTCGCTTAACTCAGCCTTTTACGCCCAGTGAGGAAGAACTGGCGCTCGCGCAGCAAGCTGCTGAAGAAAAAGAGGCGGCGGCGTTAATAGAGAGAACTAAAGACACTGATAATGATGGCCTAACTGATTGGGATGAAATTAATATTTATAAAACTTCTCCCTATTTAGTAGATACCGATGGCGATGGCCTCTCTGATTTTGATGAGGTTAGAAAAGGAATTGATCCTCTCTGTGCGGAAGGGGCAAATTGTGGTTTACTGACTAGCAATCCAGAAAGCATTGTTACGCCAGGGGCAGAAATAACTGTGGAAACACCAGCCAGTCTTATTGATGAAGAATTATTAATTTTAGCTTTGTCGGGACAAGGAGATGCTGATACTATTCGCCAAATTTTACTTCAAGGTGGCGCTAGCCCCGAGCAAGTGGATCTTTTAAGTGATGAAGATCTGCTCCTGATGTATGAAGAAATCTTGGCGGCACAACTTCCTGAGGTCCCAATTGGCAGTAGTGGCTCAGAATTAGGTGATTTATCAGAATTAGTCTCGCCCGAGGAATAATTTTTATTTTTTTAATTAGGCAATTTATTGCGATAATATGAAAAACCCATCATCTTCAAAAATTAAAGCCGGCTCTTTGCTTTTACTGCTGCTGTCGGCTTTTTTTGTGTTCAATTTAAATTTACAGCCCGCCCAGGCGGTACTGACCGCTACCGCCGAGGTTTCCTCTATCCCGCAAATACTGGCTGATACAAAATTAACCATTAAAGAAAAACTGGCGAAAATTTGGCAGACTTTTGGCGCGAATTTAATTAGCACCACGGTGCGCAATACCTTAAACAGAGTTGCCATTGATGCCGCCAAATATGTCGCTTCTGCCGGAGAGGGGCAAAAGCCGACCTATGTCGTTGAAGACTTTAGTGAATATTGGAAAAATATTGGCGATGCTGCGGCCGGTGATTTTATTGATGGCTTGGGTAAGGCCTGGGAGGCGGATCTTTGCCAACCACCATCACCGAATATTCAGGCGAAAATTGGTTTAGGTTTAGTACAGCAGCTCTATCCTGATAAACCTGATTGCACTTTAAGCAACTTAGTTAATAATTACAGCTCGGCTTATGAAAAGTTAGCGGCGATGCAGAGCGGGGATTATTTAAAAGGCATTAAGGTCTCTTTTGATCCGGGAGGCAGCGAATTATCGGCGGCCATGACTCTTTTTGGGCGCGTTAAAGAGGTGAGCACCAAGGCGGAAGAAGATGAAAAAGATAAAAACACTATTACTCAGGGCTGGCTAGATGTCAGAAATATTGCTGGTAAATTAGAAAGTGCTCCCGGTCAGGCCAAAGATGATTTAGAGGGGGCAAAAGAGGTCCAACGGGAAAATCTTCTTAAAACGACCGGTGATCACTTTGTTGACGCGACTAATATTTTTCTCAATCAGCTCGCCTATGAATCTTTTCAAAGGGTGATGCGAGAAATCAATAAAGGTAAGAGCACGAGTCAGCCTTTAGACGTTAGCCGGTTTGATGATTTAAAAAGCAGTGGCTTTGAATCTCTGGTTCAATATGGCGAAACAATCGTTAGTGAAAAATTAGCGAGCGTGGTCAAGCCTCGTTTTGATGTCCGTGGTGATTATAGTATTTTAGGAGAGTTAGTCGCTTGCCCAGATTTAAGTAATCCTGGGCCGAACAACTGTGTGATTGATGATAAGTTTTCGCAAGCAATTGCTGATAAATTAACCGTCGGTGAGGCCTTAAAAGAAGGGTACTTGCATGGCGACTGGCAAATTAGCGGCGACCCGAAATCGGAAAGTACTTATAATACCCGCAGTGCTAGCATTTTACGGAAATATCGCATTGTCCCTATTACCTGGGAAGAGGCTTTTGATTATGTTGCGAAAAATAATGTTAAGGCTACTTTTCAAGATTTAGTTTCTTGTTTTGACGGTAGTGATGACTACAACCAGTTCTCCTCCGACTTCACTGATCGCAATGCCTCTTGGTGTCAAGGAAAAATTGACCCTAACTGGGTGCTTAAAGCCCCGCTTAATTATTGCGCCAAAGAAGGGGCCGGCAGTCAGATTCTTAGCAGTTATGTGACCCCCGAGGTGGAAGGGGTGTCATCGCTAATGATTTCTCGGGCCACTGATTATTGTGCCGATAGCCAGACTTGTATTAAGGAAAAAGTAGATGGCTCCTGCGAATTATATGGATATTGTAATGAAGAGCGCCGAACCTGGCGCTTTAACACTGATACCTGTGAGCCAGTTTTTAATACCTGTCAAACCTTTACTAATGCGACCGACAATCAAGCCCTGTCTTTTTTGGAGAATACTTTAGACTATAGTACTTGCGATGCCAATAATGTTGGTTGTCGCGAATACTATGCCCAGGGCTCTTATGATCCGACCAGCGGTTCTTTCACTTGGGATAAAAATTATCCCTTATTTCTAAATAATCGCGCTCCGTCTTGTGAGGCAAGCGATGAAGGTTGCACCCAATTTTTACGCGGTAAGCCCGGCTGGGACGAGGTTAACTATGTGATGGATGGGGGCTTTTTATTGAATCAGGTCGGCGATACTAACAGTATTGTGAACTGGCACTGGCCAATTGAGGGGACGTCTGCGGCTGGTGAAATTGTTAATGATGGTGGCAAGGCCTTACAGGTTAGTGGTGGTAACGGGGTTATGCTTTATTCTGATGAAAAGGGCAGTGTGTTGCCTAAAAATATGACGGCGGTCAGTAGCTGGTCTTATACTCTGTCGGCGGATGTAAAAATTATTTCTGGAGATAAGCTAACGCTCACTTTTGGTGGACCGATTAAACAGGTGGAAACTGATAGTCGTGATTGGGTGCGCCTTTCTATTACTCAAGAAAAGACGAGTACCCTTAATTTTTACTTAACCGGCTATGGTAGTAATGTTAAATTTTTAGTCCGCAACTTAAAGTTAACCCCTAATGGACGGCAGACCGCTTTTAGTTATTATGGTAAATATCCAATTTATCAAAAATTATTACCAAACTATTTAGAATCACTTTGCTACACCTCTTCAGCTACCGGCAACTATACTTTAAAAGAGGGTGCGCCAGCAATCTGTTCCGATTATGCCCGCAAGTGTAATAAAGAAGACGTTGGTTGTGATCTTTTCCGTTCCGTCGGCGATAACTTTGAAGTGGCCGCTAAGGCTAACGAAAGTGATTATTGCGATTCTCAGTGTGATGGTTATGATATTTATATTGCTAAAGAATCAAGTATTTTTTCCGCCAGTGCCGATAATATTATTCCTGAATTAACCACGATTTGTGCCGCCTCTGAAGCCGGCTGTGCTAGTTTTACCAACCTTGACAAGGTGGAGCAGGGTGGCGAAGGAATTGAGTATTACTCTCAACTTAAACAATGTGTAAAAACGCAAGAAGCTTCTTGTGGCGACTTCTATTCTTGGGATAATTCTCAGCTAGTGGTGATGTCTTTACGACAGAACCCCAATGGTCTCCCTTATTTAATTAATCCCGACACCAGCGCCGATTGCAGCAAAGAAATTTATAACTTGTCTCCCTCTGACCCTCGCTATAATCCTGATTGCCGAGAATTTTACAGTAAAGACGGACGAATTACTTATCATCTAATTTCCGAAACAGTTACTTGTTCCGATAACTGTAACTCTTATCGTTTAAATACAAAAAATTACGATTCCACTTTAAAACAGTCGGAATGTACTGGAACCGATAAGAATTGGGATGATTTTAGTAAGTCCTGCCAGGTTTGTAAAAATGGTGGACTTTGGGATCCGCAGCAAAAAGCCTGTGTCTATAAGGCGATTCCTCAAGAAGGAAAAACTTGTGGGGCCGCTAGTGTTGGTTGTCGAGAATATAACGGTAAGAAGGGGAACGCTTTGAGAGTGGTTGAAACTTATACTTTTGAGGGGCAAACAGAGTTCAGTGGCGGCACGTCAAATTCTGATTCCATTTTTAAAGAAGGGAAATCTTTGGCTGTCAGTGGTGCGGCCTTTACTGATGCCGAAAATTACGCCAAAGAAAACGCGGCCTATACTTTAAAATTCTTAGCCAAGCCTCTAGATGCTGGCGCTAGTCTCCGTTTCTCTTTTGTAAATGCCGATGGTGAGTCAGCGGTCTTTGGGGTAACATCAACTAATGATAGTGGCGATCTCAAATTAAACGGCGACTGGCAAACCTATGAGTTGAGTTTAGATAATCTTGATCATCGTCCGGCAACAGAGCGCTTGCGAGTTGAAACTACGGGCGGAGTTCTCTTGGATAATTTGGTGGTTAGTGAAATTACTGATCGTTATTATCTAGTAAAGGGATCAAGTGCTATCCCTGATGTTTGTTCTTATGACATTAATGATGTTTATCGGGGGCCAAATTATAATCTAGGTTGTGCCGGTTATTCGGATCGTTCCGGCGGCCTTCATTATTTACGCCAATTTAGTGAGCTTTGTCGGGATTCAGCGGTGGGCTGCGAACTCTTAGTTCAAACTAATAATAATTCCAATTTCTTTAGCTTTACTTATAACCAAAAACTTAAAGATAGTAATTGGACTTCGGCTTGTGAAGAGGGGTCGGTCGGCTGTCACTTAGTTCCAGGCAATGAGGCGGTTTATATGATCTTTAATCAAAGTAAACAATGTAATCAAGCCGCCACTGGTTGTACTCGTCTCGGCACTATCCAAAATAATCTCGGGGTTTCTTCTTGGGGGCAAACCTTTAAGCGCTTGCAGCCCGATTTGTATCGCGATAAAAATCGCAGTCCTCTTTGCCAAGTTAATGAGGTTGGCTGTGACGCTTGGCTTTACGAAAACGGCTCCGCTAGTTATTTCAAAAATCCAGGCACCAATACCTGTTTTTACCGCAACGGTAAATGGCTGCAAACCCCAGTTAAGCGCTGTGATGCAAATAATAATGGACAAATTGATAAAAATGAAAATACGGGCGTGGCTTGTGTCTCTAATGCTGATTGCGGCGGTTCTCAATGCTTAACCGATGAAAATGATTATGAATGCTTAGTTGATTATGGTCGTACTTTAGGTCTAAACGGTAATTTAGTGCCTTCACCGCGAAATAAAGTTGGTTTATGCTCGGCAGAAGCTTCAGGATGTACTGAATATATTGATCCGCTGAGCGAGCATGCAAGCAATTTACTTTATAATCCGGGTGGTGCCAAAGTTGATGGTAATGATCGTGATGGTTGGGGGCCGGGTTATCAAGAGGTAACTTTAAAGGCTAATCGCCTCTATACCATTTCTGTGGACGGTAGTGTTTCGGGGTTGCGGGTTGCTATTGTTGGTGAAGGAGATGAGGAAAATGAGCTCCGGCCGCTTGATCGTTATAACTTTTTAAGCGCTCCGACGAGAGAAATTGTTGTGTCAAATAATCAAGCTCTCTTCTATGTTCAGAATTTAATAAATCCGGGTGGTTCGGTTCGCATTCGTATTTATCGAAGCAGTTATGGGTCCTCGATTTATTTACGAGAGGCGATAATTAATTACCAGCTAAAAGCTCAGCTAGATTTTAAATCTTGTAATGGCCTTGTCGATGTTGATAATGGCTGTGTCCTCTTTAATGAGCGCAGTCAATCCGGAGCTAATGGTTTAAGAGCTAATATCTATAACGCCTTAGGGACCAAGAAGGGGCAAGCACCGGTTTCCTGCTCTGGCAATGACTGCACCGCTAACCAGATAATTAAAGTTGAGCCCGATCGGGTTTGTTCTAATTGGCTCTCTTGCCAGACCTATGTTGAAGATCCCGAGACCGGCGAGAGGACCTGTTATAAGATTGGTGAATGTAATGAGTTAGATGATAAAAATGAATGCTCTAGTTTCATCTCTCATACTAATCCAAGTCGTGACCCAATGAACCCTAATAATAAAAATACCACTGGTTATGCCTTGCTTGATAATTATTATCTCGGTCAAATGAAAGAAGTGGGCAGCCATGCGGAAGCCACCTTTACTTTTGAGAGTAACGCTTATAGCCTTTCCTGTCGTCGTGATATTAACGTTCCTAGCAGTTCTAAGCTAGCGCCAGAAAAATCTCGTCCTTGTGTCTTTGACAATGGTATTAATGGGGATAGTTTGGTTTTAGGCCCAGACCAAGCTACTACCGACTATCCGGCTGAAGGTGTTGGTTATTTGAAGGTTTTAAATTATTATCAAATTTCTCCGCATTCGGAAAACTCACCCATTAGTGTCTCGAAAGGAAAAACTTACTTCATTAATTATTTAATAAACACCAAAAATTCTAATGCCAGTGCTAAGTTAATTATTACTGATGACAAAAATCAGGTTATCGTGACCTTTGTAGATCGGGCTTCTGATGGCTGGGAAAGAAAGATTAAAAAATTTACCGCTCCTGCTTCTGGGCTAATTAAGATTTTCTTAACTTCTGATACTGATAATTTAGCTCAAGGTTATGTTTACTTTGATGATATTTATATAGAGCCAGTTCTACAGGTCGGAGAAGATAAATATATTGCTAAAGAGTGCCGTTTATATCCGGAGGGCGATAGTCTTTCCTGCCTATCGGTGAACCAGAATGTTATCAAAGATGGTCTTTATGGCTACTGTTTAGAGCGCGACCCAGCGAATCCCAAAGTCTGCCAACTCTGG
>Ga0172378_10004088_pt1 | contig 13699 bp, 7 predicted proteins | sample GrowelOW332metaG_FD_119755 | JGI IMG/M metagenome (GOLD analysis project Ga0172378, IMG submission 119755) | Groundwater microbial communities from an aquifer near a municipal landfill in Southern Ontario, Canada - Pumphouse #3_1 metaG | ecosystem: Environmental > Aquatic > Deep subsurface >... | reverse complement strand
TTTTGCGTTCACTTTATGAGAAGCTCACCGCCGAAGATGCCGCAAAATGGTCGAAGCTGCATTATCTGGAAGCCAAGGAGATGCTCGGCCACGACGGCGAGGGAACGGTGGACGGTTGCCATCCCAACGACCTCGGCATGATGCGGCAGGGCACCGTATTCGGGCTGGCTCTTCAGAAGATCATCAGCCGGTAATGTTTTGTGACGTATGGCCACCGATATCTCGCTCAAGCCTTGGAAAACGCGTTAGGATCGCATATTCTATTTTCAATTGAACCATGATCGGGGAAACGCAATGCCGCAAATCACAGACCCATCACCTTTCACCCTAGCCATCACCGGTCTTGGGGCCGTCACTCCTTTCGGACAAGGCATCGATGCGTTGTGGCAAGCTTTGCTGCGCGGCGATTCGGCCCTTTCGGACATGGATCTTTTTGAACTTGGCGGCATCGTCTGCACCAAAGCCGGCGTGATAAGGAATTACACGCCGCCCGTCGGGTTTGAGAACGGCCCGCGCGCGGCCGGGTTCGCGGCCGGCGCCTGCCAAGAGGCCCTGCGCCAAACGGGTCTCTTGGAAAACCGCGACGCGCTTGCCGATATGGCGATGATTACGGCCTCCAACTTTGGCGATATCGATGCGGGCGAAGCTTCTCTCATTCCCCCGGACCAAGCCTTTTATCTGGCCGAGGCCAGCCGCCATTGCGCGCACGCGGATACGGCCGATACGCTCGCCGCCGCCTTTCATCTCGGCGGACTGAGAATTCCGCTCTCGCTCTCCTGTTCCTCTGGCGCGGCCGCCGCCGCGACGGCCGCGAATCTGATTGCCGCCGGCCACGCCTCACGAGTCCTGATCGTCGGTTACGACGCGATCTCACGCTTCTCCTGGAGCGGACTCTGCTCGCTGCGAACCATGACAAAAGACGCGGTGCGCCCCTTTGATGTCAACCGCAGCGGCACCATTTTCACCGAAGGCGCGGCCGCTCTGGTTCTTGAACGCGCCGACCTTTGCACCGCGCGCGGTGCGACGCCCCTGGCCTTGCTTCGCGGGTGGGCGACCGGCAATAACGGCCATCACATGACCGCACCCGCGCCCCGCGGAGCAGGGTCAACATTCGTCATGCGCCAAGCGCTCGCCTGTGCCGGTATCTCGCCCGACGCGGTCGACCACATCAACGCCCACGGCACCGGCACAAAGCCCAACGACACCACTGAGACACAAGCCATCCAAGACCTGTTTGACATACGCGCCGCAGCCATCCCCGTCACCTCGGTCAAAGGCCTGCTCGGCCACATGCTCGGAGCTGCGGGCTCAGTCGAACTCGCCGTCTCCGTGCTCTCGCTGCAACACGGGCTCATTCCTCCGACCGGCAACCTCGTCTCCCAAGACCCCGAATGCGCGCTCGACGTGGTGACTTCGCCTCGCGCGCTTCCCCTGCACTGCGTGCTGTCCAACTCGGCCGGCTTCGGCGGCTGTAACGCAGCCCTCGTACTCACAAAAGCCACGGACTCCGCCCTGCCGCGCTTACAGCCAGCCGCCTGCGGTTCGACGTCTTATTCTTCCCCCGTTCCCGTTCTCATCACAGGGCTCGGCGTCATCAGCGCGCTTGGCGCCGACGCGGAGGAGACGTCCGCGGCTTTGCAGGAAAACGAACCCGCGCTCTTCCCTCTGGCGCGCTTTGATATGCCGGAAATGCGGGAACCGCCTCTGGTCGGCGAAGCGCCCGATCCGGATTTGGCGGCCTGCGGCGTAACGCCGAAGCCGTATCTCGACCGCGCCAGCGCGCTCTTTCTGGCGGCCTGCGGCATGGCGTTCCAGCGGGCCGGCCTCAACGCCGAAAAACTTGAAGCGTTCGGCGCAGGCGTAATGGCCGGAACCGCATGGGGATGCGTCGGGACCGCCGAAACCTTTTTTGCGGATTATATTCTCAAAGGTCCGCGTCTGGTCAAACCCTTTCTCTTTCCGCACACCTACTCCAATACGGCGGTAAGCCTAGCCGCCATGGAGTGGACGCTCAAGGGTGTCCACGAAAACATCGCCGCCGCCTCGACGGCTTCGGGAGTCGCGTTGGTCGAAGCATTCGATCTGATCCGTTCCGGACGGAATCGTCTCATCGCCGCAGGCGGCGCCGACGCACTGTCGGCAACTTCCCTGCGCGCACGTGTGACACGCGGCATGACGTTTCCCGCCGGCGAGGCGGCCGCGACTTTCGTTTTAGAAAGCGAAACGTCTGCGGCCGCGCGCGGCGTTCGGCCTTTCGGCCAACTCACGGGTTGCGGCTTGGCCACAACGGTTCAGGCCGCCGCTGCGGCCGCGCTCACGCAAGCCCAAATGACACCCGACGCACTCACGGCCATCTATGTGAACAAGGCCGCACGTTCCCCTGCTGAGGCCCTGTTTGACGGGACGATGATCGTGGCTCCGGAAGACCTCTGCGGTGATGTTCAAGGCGCGACCACCGCGTTGCACATCGCCTACGCGTTGCTCGCAAATCCAAATGCGGCGGCGTTAGTTCTTACGGCCGACATCAACACCTGCGTGGCCTGTGTTGTTGTCCGTGTTTAACCCGGCAATCGAAAACCGCCCGGCGGCCGCCGCAACAAACCTGTCCGGACCGTTCCGACCGTTCAGTCTCATTGAATACGCCGTTGGTTTTCTCACACTTTCGAAAGTGTGAGAAAACCAACGGCATGAAAAGGCATTACGCCAACACCCTGACGTTCCCGATATAACGGCATTATCTTTATAACCGTCATGCCGGAATATCAGGTAACCGCATGCTGAACTTTTAGCCTTTATTTCGCGATATGAACCGCTTTGAAGCGACGAACGGCCATGCGGATAACGCCTATTCGCACGCGCCCCTTCAATGGGCACTATCGCGTAGCGGCTTCACGATAGGCGCGGATTTCAAACACGCGTGCTGCCGGATCACCGTTCGCGGCATCCACCGTCAACCGAAGTTTAGCAACGGGTTGCGTTTGGAAACCATGCACACGGTGGCGCAGAAAATTGTCTTTCATCGACACCACTTCCTTCCACGCCTGACCGTCGAAAGCCTCGACCCGATAATCCTTCACACATTGCGGCACCACCGGCTTCACGGGAAATTTGGTGTTAAGATCCGTGTCGAACGTCAAACGCACCGAATTCATCTCAACCGCTTTGCCGAAATCCAACTCGATCCATTGCGGGAAAGTTTGTTTCGGATCTGAGGCCCACAGATGGCTCTCTTTTCCCACGATACGCGAAACCCCATCGATCACATTCTCCGGTTTGCAATCCATCGCAAAACGCAAAACCGGCTCTGTGAAGAAAGCGTATTGTTGTCCTTTCACCACCGTCCAGGCCGTGCCGTACGCTCGGCAGCCTTCAGGCATGCTGCTGGCCACCAACGCCCAAGAAAGACCCGGCGTCTTGGGAAGCCACAGCCAGAGGAAAGGCTGCGTCACGTCGCAGTTGATCTTGAACGCGACATAGGCACGCTTTCCGGCCGGCACCTTCGCCGTGGCGGCCGCCAGATCTTGCGTCGCCGTGAAATCGCCTGCGGCATCCGCGCCGCACAGATGCAGAGTCACCTCGACAGGTTCCTTACGTTCCGAAATCAGACAGAGATGGACCGTTCCGATGCGTTCTGTCAGTCCGCGCGGAAACATCACGGCGCGCCGCATGTTCAATGCATGAGCCTCGTCGGTCTTCACATCCTTACGCGAAAACTCCGAGAATAGCTGCGTGCTCGAAGCCGTAACCTTGGCCGTGCGGGCCAAGTCCGCAGGATCCTCGTTCTTCAATTCAGGAATGTACTGATCATCTTTCAACAACTGTTGCTGCAGTTCGCCGATATACCGTTGTCCCAATTCGCGCGGCATAACGCCGTGACGCAAACAGAGCGCAGCGGCGGTTCCGGCGGCCTGCCCAACCGTGGACAGCGTGGCCTCGACGCGCACCGTGCCGAGCGCGATGTGCGTCACGCTCATATGGCGACCCGCGAACAGCAGGTTCACGATGTTGGTTGAAAAGAGCGTGCGGTACGGAATGCTGTAAATCGGCACATGCCCGTCATAGTAATAAGGCCCCTCTTTGCCGGAATGGATGCCTTTAGGATTATGCACGTCTAAACTCCAGCCTCCATAAGAGATGCGATCGGGAAACATCAGCCCCCGCTCCGCGTCCTGCTGCTTCAGGATGCAGTCGCCAATCAGCCGGCGCGTCTCGCGTCTCGCATCCATGTAAGGCACATACGCCAACGCATAGGTACGTGCACGCGCCTTCTCTTGCCAGCCGTTTTTGATGTAATCCCAATAAGCGAAGGTAATGCGGATCAGCTCGTCGCGCGCGCGTTCAGGATCTTCCAGATCATCTATGTCGCCCGGATGCTCCATCCACCAGTTTCCGCCTGTAATCCAGCGCGGCTCGCGGTGCAACTCGTCCGGCGGCGGAAGCTTCACAGCCCACTTAGGCGCCGCATAATCCACCGGTTTACCCCTATCCTCAGCGCGGTATGCGAGCGCCAAATTACCCATGATGCATCCGCTCATCGTGATCATATCGGCCTTTTCAGGTGCGGCGCTTTCGCCGAATTCATCGCGCGATTCGCGCCCGAAACGATACCGCGCTCCCGCATAATATCCCACCCATCCGTCACCCGTACAGTCGATGAATAATTTACCGCGATACCGGCTCGCGGCATGCGTCAGCGTGTCTACCGCGCGGACCGCCGCAATCGTCGACGCGTCTTTCATCTCCGCCGCCATGACGCGCCGGTTGTTGAAAACCGTCAGGTTTTTTTCACCTTCCACCTGAGTCAAATACGCCTCGCTCATACGCGGCTGGCCGCTCTTCACGCGGATCAAGTTAGCCTCTTCATTCAACCCTCCCTCGCGCGCATTCGGGTGCGACACGCTCGCGCCGCACGTCGGCACGCCCAACTCGCTGCTGGCGTTACCGCCGAGCACAGGACGATCCTGCACCAGTGCGGTCTTCGCGCCGGTCCGCGCCGCGGCGACCGCCGCGCCGCAACCGGCGGTCCCGGCGCCAATCACGATCACATCGAAATCGCCCGCGTCCTCGCATTTTTCCGGCAGACCCGTCAATCGGGACCGTTCGCTCCGACAGGCCTCCAACGCCTCCGGAGGCGTATAGGTCAGATCGCACGTCAGCAGCAGCGCATCGCACCGCGCAAACGCGCCGGAGAGATCGACCAGCGCCAGTTTCACGGAGCCCTTGGACAATTCGAAATCGCCCGCGCTCTCCCACATCCACACGTCGGACGGTGCGGCGCCAAGCACCTGTTTCGATTTCCGTCCGTCGATCGAAACGGTAAACGTGCCGGGTGAAAACGCCTGGAGCCAATTTTTGGTACGCACCCACACGCGATATGTACCCGCTTGCGGCAGTTGTACGGTGGTCGAGGCGTTTCCAATCGGCGACCCAATCCCACAAGCCAATAAATAGGCCGATCCCATCTTATGCACGAACTGCGTATCGAGTTTCCAATCGCCGTAATCGGAAAAATCTTCCGCTTCAACCCAAAGAAAACCATCGACCACCATCTTGGCCTCGACTGGCGGCGGCCTGAAAACCACCAAGTCTTTCTGCTTCGCGGGGGCTGCAGGCAGAGCCACCTCAGCCGCGAACACACCCGAAGCGATTACAGTAGCCGTCATCCATGCGAATAAGCACTTGATCATCACGTTCTCCTCCGTCCGGCAAACAGTTTTCTGCGTTATGACGGCATGGTACCGCTTTCGTGCTGACACGGGCAACATTGAACCTTAATCGCAAGTTGACTATCTTTCCCAAGGCCCATAAACTACGCATTCATTATGGGTATAGGAAAGAGTCACGGCCAACACGGGGTTGGCCCTGTATGCGCGGCAGAATACTCGTGAAACCGGAACGATGAGCACCTCTATTCATGACACGCTAAACGCCGTCTCAAGCTTCGTCTGGGGATGGCCGCTGATGCTTCTTCTGATCGGCACAGGCACATGGTTCACCCTTCTTCTTCGTGGACTCCAGTTCCGACTGTTACCGCATGCCCTCTGGCTGGCGTTCATCAAACGCCACGAGGACTCCAGCACGGGAGACATCACGCATTTCCAAGCGCTGATGACCGCCTTGGCGGCCACCGTCGGCACCGGCAATATCGTGGGGGTCGCCACAGCCATCGCCTTGGGCGGCCCCGGCGCCGTTTTCTGGCTTTGGCTGACCGGCCTTGTCGGCATGGTCACAAAATACGCCGAAGCGCTGCTCGCCGTAAAGTTCCGTGTCGTCGCCGCCAACGGCACCATGGCCGGCGGACCGATGTACTATATCGAGCGCGGTCTTGGTCTAAAATGGATGGCCGTACTTTTCGCCTGTCTCACGGTGCTGGCCAGTTTCGGCATCGGCAACATGACGCAGGCCAATGCCGTAGCCGGCGGGCTACACGCCACCTTCGGAATCAACCCGCGCGACACCGGTGCCGTCCTTACTTTCCTGTCCGGTCTCGTCTTGCTTTTCGGCATCAAGGGCATCGCGCGCGTCACCTCGGTGCTGGTTCCTTTCATGATCGTTTTTTATCTGGCGATCACGCTCTTTGCGCTCGCGATCAACGTCAAAGCCATCCCGTCGGTCCTGCTCTTGATCCTGCATCACGCCTTCACGCCCACGGCCGCCGTCGGAGGTTTCGCAGGGGCCGCGCTTTCGCAAACGATTCGCGTGGGGCTCGCGCGCGGACTCTTCTCAAACGAATCCGGACTCGGGTCGGCGCCGATCGCGGCCGCCGCCGCACGAACCAATCAGCCCGTTGCGCAGGCGCTCGTTTCCATGACGCAAACCTTTATCGACACGATTCTGGTCTGTTCGATGACCGCGCTCGTGATCCTGACAAGCGGCGTTTGGAAACAAACCGGCCCCGACGGCGTCGGAATGACCGGCACGCTGCTTTCCTCGACCGCGTTTTCCGCAACCTATGGCTCGTGGGGCGGTCAGTTCGCCACAATCGCCCTTGTGTTGTTCGCTTGGTCCACGCTGATCGGTTGGGGCTATTACGGCGAGAAAGCGCTTCAATATCTCGTCGGCGACAAAGCCATCCCCATCTATCGGACAATCTTCGTTTTCGTGGTCTATCTGGGATGCGTGACGCGCCTTGAGACCTGCTGGACGCTATCGGACATTTTCAACGGGCTCATGGCCCTGCCAAACCTCGTTGCACTGCTTTGCCTTTCGCCGCTGGTCGTCGCCGAAACACGCGCCTATTTAGAGCTCCGCACTAAATCGAAAAGCCTCTAGAGAGCCTTTCAACCAATCGCATGCCCATGTTGCGGCACGCCTCCGTCCTCCGGTTCGACAGGCCGCGATAGACCGGCAAGCCATCTTCCTCGCGAAAAGGCTCCACGCTAATCTCTGCCAGAAATCAAAACGGGACAGCGTTCGCAACGGGTCTCACTCCACCACAATAACGCGGTGGATGTCGAGCGACGACACCGTCAGCTTCGCTTCGCCGTCGCGGTATTCGAAGGCCAACGGTTGAGCGCCGGGCTCAAGCGTGAGTTTGGCCGGTTTGGACGGCAACCGCAGCGTCACCGCAAGCGGTCCGACCGGCTGAATGGTTTCTTGAATCGGCGCGGTTTGATGCGGCCCCGATGTGTTGACAAGATTAACTCTCAGCTGGCCCTGTTTACGCATCAGGCAGACATCCACATCTTTGGATCCTTTCACCTCCACCATCGGCATCGGAAAAAGCCGTCGTGTCAGATCGCTCAAGAAGCCGCGCACGGCCGCGTCTCGTACGCCGTTGTAGCTCTGTCCAAGATCCGCATAAATCGCAGCGATAGTCCCCTTGCCCAAGGTCGTGATCGATGCCGCGGGTGTCGCGGCGGCGGCGGGCGAAGCCCGTAACGTACCGAACGGCTCCACACCTTCACCGAGTTTGACGCCTTGCGCAAAGCCTTTGGTTTGTGCCTGTCCCCCCTGATAAGCAAGCTGCTGCGGATGGGCCACGGGGTTACCTTCAAGCGCCACCCTAAGTTCCGGTTGAAAGAGCGCCGCGCTTTTCGGTCCCACCAGTAAAAGATGGCCGCCCTCCTTCACATAGGCCGACAGCTCCTTTTGAAAGGCCGGTTCCAAATACGCCCATTCCGGCACGACGATCAACGGATATTCCGCGAGACGCCCCGAGATCTGATGTTCTCCCACGACCTCCACCGAATACTGGCTTTCGAGCAGCGCCTGCAGCACGCCGCTCACGCACGACAGGTCGCGGTTGAAGAGCCCGTTGATCTTGCGGTAATGCCCCGCCCGCGAGAGTAACAGCGCGACTTGCGGCACCGGTTCGGCATGGTGGCACAGCGTTTGACGTTCGCGGCAGAATTTCGCCGTCTCCGCCATCACAGGCATCTGTTCTAACTTGACCGAACCGTCGCGTCGCTGCGTGAAGTAAGCTTGGAACCCGCCTCCCAGCGCCACCACCACGGCAGCCTCGCGCTCAAGCTGCGGCGCGGATTTCTGAAGCCCCTTTCCATCCGGGCCCTTCGTGCGGCTGAAACTCCACGCCATCAAATCCCACGGCAGGCCCTGACGCGCCAGAAAACGCGCCGAGAGCCTTGCCGAATTCACGCTGTCGTCCGGCGCGTAATCGCCAGAAAGGAACGCGACCGGCGCGCTGACGGGTTCGGCCATATGATCCGTGAAGGCCCAATTGCTGCACAGCTGGAATTTCGGATAGGCTTTGTTGACCTCGGTCACATAGTGCCTCAAATATTTCCGAAACGCCTCGCGATGGAACTGAAGAAACTCAAACCAGTTTGGATCCGAAGGCTTTTTCGGCAACTCTTGAACCCCGGTCGCGGCGCGAAACGCGCGGGCGGCCTTCTCGCCGTAGTCCGGCACGGTGGCCCAGCACTCGCCGTCGATCCAAGCCCCGTCCACGCCATAGACGCCCGCCAGCTCCTTCAACTGCGGAATCAGCAGCTCGTCGGCGTAAGGACCAAACACAGAAGTGGCCTTGGCATTCGGCTTTCCGTCCGCACCGACCGCCGCCCACTCGGGATGCTTCGCAACCGCCGCACTGTCCCAAACGCCAGAGTAGTGCATGAATAACGCGACCCCTTTTTCCGCTGTGACGCGACGCCAAACGCGCAAGGGATCACCGACAAAACCGGGGACGGGATTGCCGACTTTGGTCGGATAGCTGGTGAAGCCGGGATGCCCTTTGCAGTCGATCTGAATATAGTCCGGATGCACTTGATCAAGAATATCCGCCACCATCGCGGGGGTCGTGTTTGAACCAACCGCCGTACAATCTTCCCGTGCGTGAAAATCAAAATGAATGCCGAGAAAGCTGTCGGCCCGCCGAAGCCGCAGAGGCTCTTTCGGCTGACGCGTCATACCGCCTTCCGCCGCCATCGACAACAGGACCGCCGCGCCCCCTAGAGCGGCCAACCATTTCCCATTCTGTTCCATGCGTTTATCCCCCTTTGTTCTTTTCTTGATCATCCCCCTAAAATCAGTTGAGAGAAATCGGCAAGGGGACTCCCGATGCAGCCTTAGACGGTTCGGGGCACCCTCTCCGCACGATAATATCCCAACTCTCACGGATCAATCGAAACGCTTCACCGGCGCGTGGCAATAAGGCGTCTTGCCTCTTTGAAAATAATAATCCTGATGATAGGCTTCGGCCGGCCAGAATTTCGAGGCAGGCTCCACGCGCGTGACCACGTTAAACCCCTTAGCCTTCAGTTGCGCAATCAGCCTTTCCGCGACTTCTTTCTGCTTCTCGTCGCGATAAAAAACCGCCGATCGATATTGTTCGCCGATGTCCGGACCTTGCCGGTCCATCTGGGTCGGATCGTGAATCTCGAAAAAAAGCTTGGCCAGCGTTTCATAGGTGGTCTGCCGCGGATCGAACAGAATCTCGACGGCCTCGATATGCCCCGTATTTCCTTCGCATACCTGCTTATAGGTCGGAAATTCCTTTGTGCCGCCGGTATATCCGTTTACCGCGCGGATCACGCCAAACGACTGTTGCAGATAATATTCCACACCCCAGAAACAGCCGCCCGCGAAAACCGCCCGCGCGAAGGTTTTATCCAGATCACCTTCGGGCACGAAATCCATCGAGATTGAATTCACGCAATGACGCGTGTTGCGACGCGTCAAGCGTTCGCCGGTAAAGACGTGTCCGAGATGTCCGCCGCACGCGGCACAAAGAATTTCGGTGCGCTTTCCATCCGCATCGGCCTGCCGTCGGACAGCGCCCGCGATCTCGGCATCGAATGACGGCCAGCCGCACTCGGCATTGAACTTGTCGTCGGAACGATAGAGTGCGGCCCCGCATCGGCGACAGGTATAAATACCGGTCTCGCGCGATGTCTCGTATTTTCCGGAGAACGGTTTTTCCGTGCCTTTACCGACAATCACACGTTCTTCCTCGGCTGTCAGTTTTCGCCATGTTGTTTCCATTGGCACCTCCGCCAGCACAAGCGCCGCGCAAACGATCACGGCGGCACAGATGATTTCCTCCAGACGAACGTCTTTCATGCGTTCAGTATACCCGTCGTGCGACCTACCGCACAACAGGAAAACGAAGCCGTTGCCGTTCGCGATGATTCGCGGGAAAAGACGATCACCTCGTCAGAAACCGGCCGCGCCGTTCGCCGGTGAAGCGGCCGGTATCAAAGTAGACCGCTCCGTTCACGATAGTCTGATGCACCCCTGTCGCGAACTGATGCGGTTTTGCATAGGTGGCCGTATCGCTGTACAGATTCGCATCGAACACGACCATGTCCGCGAAAGCTCCGTCTTTCAGCACGCCGCGGTCGCGGAGTCCAAACGTCTGCGCAGGAAGACTGGTCATGCGTCGCACCGCTTCATCAAGTCCGCAGATTTTCTTAAAACCTTCGACACGTCCCGTCAGCAATCTCAGAAAACGCGGCATCGTGCCATACGCACGCGGATGCGGATGATCCTCGCCCAAAGGTCCCCACGGCGCGCGCACCGAAGCATCGCTGCCGGGCATGATCCACGGTTCCGCATAAATACGCCGCAGGTTTTCCTCGCACATTCCGAAGAAAAAGGCGCCGGTACGCGTATCGTCCAAATCGATAAAGCGGCACACCGCCTGCCCGGGCGTGAGATCGAGTGCGGCGGCCGCCTCGGCCAGCGTCTTGCCTCCGAACGCGCGCACCTCATCGCTCCAGCCCCCGCCGATCATCACCCCCGACCAGTCGCGCCCGCCTTGGTTGAGTTCATCTTCCATTCGAGCCCGCGTAACCGTATCGCGCACATTCTTAAGAATAGCATCGCGTCCGCCCGCAGAGGCCCAATCGGGCAACACCACGTCGAGGTCCGTGCCCGCCGCCGTGTATGGATAGCGGTCGCACTGCACATTGACGCCTTCGGCCCGCGCGTCATTGATCAGCGCCAGCGCAGCTTCGGCTTTACCCCAATTGGGTCGACCCGACGTTTTAAGATGAGAAATTTGCACCTGGATACCCGTCGCCCGCGAAAGATTCAGCACATCGGTGATCGACTCCAAAAGCCGATCACCCTCACTGCGCATGTGCGTGGCATACAGTCCGCCCTTCGTCGCGGCGATGCGGGTCAACGCCTGCACCTCGCAATCCGCCGCATATTTTCCAGGCTGATAGATCAAGCCCGTCGTCAGGCCCCAGCCCCCCTCATCCAGCGCCTGCTCCAAGCGGCGTTCCATCTGCCGCAGCTCTTCAGGGGCAGCCGTGCGGGGCTCATAACCCATGACACCCGCACGCAACGTGTTGTGCCCGATGAACTGCACCGTGTTGATGGCCGGGCGAACCGCATCGTAGAGTTCGCGATAGTTCGCAACGGTCGTCCACGTAGGACCGGGGACGGCGTTCTTTCTCACACCTTCGAAAGTGTGATAAGGATACGTTTGCGAAGCCCAGTCGGAAGAAAGGCGCGCCTGACCCAAGCGCGGCACGGCAGAACCGCCGCACTGGCCGTTCACTTCGGTGGTGACGCCCTGCGCGAGTTTGCTCGGCGCATCGGGTTCAAGCAGCAGATAGGCATCGGAATGCGCATGCGCATCGATGAAGCCCGGAGCGACCACGCAGCCGGACGCGTCGATTTCGCGAGCGGCAGACGCGCCGCTCAGATCGTCAATCGCCGTGATACGGTCACCCGTCACGCCCACATCCGCAGCTTTCGCCGCAGTGCCGGTGCCATCGACAACACGACCGCTTCGTATAATAAGATCGAAGGTCATGAGAGCCTTGAGACTTAAGACACGCGTTTTGAAGAAACGAAGAAGCAAACGAGGGGCTTAAATTCAGCGCGACCACCACGTCCCTCACGCGGCGGAAAGCAGTCACAGGACTAGCTGCCGCTCTTCGGCTTTAATTCTTCGTTTTCAACTTTCGCGTTTTCTGTTTTATCACCCAGCGCATGCGTGCCGCTAAGCAACGCGACCACCTGCTGCTGTACTTCGCCGAGTTGGTCCAAGCGCAAACGCGGGTCGAGAACCACAAAGGTATCGCCACTCTTCTTGTGCTCGTAAACCCGCAGAATGCCACCGCTTTCATGCGGTTTGGCGTCACGCTCGATTAACTGTTTACCGCGCTCCAGCATCACCGCCAGCACATAGACCACATTCTGCATCGCGGGATCTTCAAGCATGATCAGATGCCGCAACAACTCTTCTGCGGTTTCCTTCTTGACCGGCTCATTCCGGATCTGCGCGGGAGCGGGCGCCTCATACTCGCCCTCCCAAACGCTAAACGGTTCCCAATCGCGCGGCGTGGCTTTCCAGCACGCCAAGCAACAATCCAAGCGCTCGTATGTGCTGTCGGTCTCGCGCAACACCGAAACGCACGGTTTCTTATCGACGAACGGCTGCGCGCAGATCGAACAGACATGCCCTCTCGGGCGGATATTCCACTCTTGTGCCATGTGCGCAGTATAACAAAAAAAGCGCGGGGCAACACCCGCGCTTTTTTTACAATAATTCCCTGAAACGATTTACACGTGCGCCGGATCCAGAATCCAGCCGTTATGGAGCGGATGGTTGATCAGGCGGTCCGCATCGGCATCGCCGATAAAACGCTCGGCCTTCGGATTCCATTTCAGATTCTTATGCCCCAAACGGAGACCGATGTTGGCCATATGAGCGATCGAAATGGACCGATGTCCGACGTGGCACGGCGTGATCGTCTGCTCGCCGCTGTAGATGCACTCGATGAAATTCTTCTCGTGCTGCCCGCTGACATAGAGCTTGGTGTCCGAATCCCGCAGCTTGGTCCGATAGAGTTCCGCCGGAGCGGTTTCCATTTTTCCGCGCGTGACAAAGATCATCTTGCCGTCCTCTCCGAAAAAGCGCAGACCGTTCTGATACTTGTCTGAGACGAAGGCCCGGGTCCCATCCCCGTATACGACCTCAAACTCATAATGCCCGGCCGTGTTCCAAACCGGATCATTCGGATTCATATCGCCTGCGATATTCTCAACCGCCACGGGACCGGAACCATCCTTGCCCATGGACCACTGAAGGATATCCAAGTGGTGCGCCCCCCAGTCGGTGACAAAACCGCCGCCGTAAGCCAGATTGAAACGCCACGACATCGGGCTGTGGATGGCCGGGATGAACTCGCGCAAAGGGGCCGCGCCAAGCCACATCTTAAAGCCGTCTGCCCCGAAGTAATCCGGCGGAGTCGCGCGCGGGGTCTTCGAATTCGCCTCATCC
>Ga0172378_10004087_pt1 | contig 13704 bp, 21 predicted proteins | sample GrowelOW332metaG_FD_119755 | JGI IMG/M metagenome (GOLD analysis project Ga0172378, IMG submission 119755) | Groundwater microbial communities from an aquifer near a municipal landfill in Southern Ontario, Canada - Pumphouse #3_1 metaG | ecosystem: Environmental > Aquatic > Deep subsurface >... | reverse complement strand
GAGCGCACACGGGACGGTTTCAGCAACACTCATGTAACTCACTTGGCAGCCACTCGGTTCGCATCAGTAAAAATGGAAATATTTGGGGGCGTAGCTCAGCTGGGAGAGCACGCGGTACGGTTTCAGCAACACTCATGTAACTCACTTGGCAACCACTCGGTTCGCATCACAAAAATTGGAAAAATATGGGGGCGTAGCTCAGCTGGGAGAGCAAGCTATCCGCAAAGCGGGCCCTGACCACCTGACAACTTGCACAAAGTAAAATCCGGAAATTGAACAGATTCCACAACTTGGGGGCGTAGCTCAGCTGGGAGAGCAAGCAAAGCTTTAAGCAGGCCCCGTCAAAACAACTAAATAACCTCATCTGGGGGCGTAGCTCAGCTGGGAGAGCGTACGGTTCGCATCCGTAAGGTCGAGAGTTCGATCCTCTTCGTCTCCACCATATAAGAACGCTAATATTGATACGGTGAGTGTCAACATTAGCGTTCTTATTTTATTCCAGAAAAGCCTGTAAACACGGTATTTCTCTCATTTTTATAGGCTCTTTGCTTCGTCGCATGACCACTGGATACCACCGTTTTTCATCGACAAGGCGCAGCCCTCCATACCTGCGCTTTCGATTACCCAAAATAGTTTCACTTTTTTCGAGGGTTTCATTTTCAGAAGTCTATAGTTTCATTTCTCGTGGTGGTTTCATTTTACACGGAAACAGTTTCATACTCGCGCTTGCGATATATAAAAATCCCCATAAAATCATCACTCACGCTAACAATTAATCCATGCGCGCCTCAATCAGATGGCAGTATTGATAGCCGTCTTCCTCATACGTCTGGAACTCGCCTGTGACGGTAATTTCCGAGCCGATCTCAGGATAGTCATCGGGATAAACGGCGTCGCCTGCCAGCACGAACTCCAAGCCTTGCTGACAGCAGGCAGTCGCATCGGCAATAACACAGGCAAAATAGAACGGGCCGGATTCTGTTTGGGCATAGACGGCAAATTGACCGCGCATCGTCACCGTTCTGCCCACATAATCCTGCGGCGAGACCATCATGTTATACACCTCCGCATATATCATGGTGCTGCTGAGCACGGTTAGGTCAACGGGGTCTCCGCTGACGCTGTTCGCCGAACTGTCCGATGCGGGCGGCTGGGATGGCGTCTCAGTCGCCGTCGGAGTCTCAACCGGCTGATTGCTTGACGCGGCGGACTGCTGCTCCTGTTTTCCACAGCCAACCAAGGCAAGGCACAGAAACGATACCGAAAGCAGTATAAGAATAGACTTTTTCATTTTGACGCTCCCTTCGCGACGGTTCCGGCAATCCAGAACAACAAAAATCCGGCTATGTCGATTGCCACGATGGTTGAGCCCACCGGCGTTCCGGCAAGGATGGAAACCAGAATTCCCATTGCTGCGCAGACCACCGAAAAAACGGCGGAGCATACGATAACGCTGCGGAAGCTCTTAAATAACCGCATGGCGGACAGCGCCGGAAATATCACCAGCGCTGAGATCAAGAGTGACCCCACCAGATTCATGGCAAGCACGATCACAAAGGCGATCGTCACCGCGATGATGAGGTTATACAGATTTGCCCTTGTTCCTGTGGCCTGCGCAAAGCTCTCGTCGAAGGTCACGGCAAATATCTTGTGATAGAACAGCAGAAATACGACGATGACGATAACGGACATGGCAACGCACAGCCAGACCTCCGTAGGCGTCAGGGTCAATATCGAGGTCGAGCCGAACAAAGTGGAGCAGACATCTCCGGTGAGATTGGCGGAGGTGGAAAACAGGTTCATGAGCAGGTAGCCAAGCGCAAGCGCCCCTACGGAGATCATGGCCACGGCGGCGTCACCCTTGATTTTTGCGTTCTGGCCGGTTCTAAGCAACAGCACGGCGCAGACGACGGTGATTGGCAGCACCAGCAGCATATTATCTGCCAGATTCAATACTGTTGCGATGGCCATTGCGCCGAACGCCACATGTGACAAGCCGTCTCCGATGAAGGAAAACCGCTTGAGTACCAGTGTTACTCCTAATAGCGACGAGCAAAAGGCGATAAGAACACCAACGATCAGCGCATAACGAACAAAGGGGTATTCAAAATACAGAGCCAGTTTTTCAAGCATTGGCATTTCCTCCTTCCAACCCATATGCTTTTCCAATGCGGCTTTTCAGATAGTCGGCGGTCGTTCCGCAGAAAAGAGGCTTATGGCTCAGGTGAAGGATGTGGCTTGCATATCGGGTCGCCGCCGCAATATCATGAGAGATCATAATGACGGTGATACCTTCCTCCCGGTTGAGTCGGTAAATCAGGGCATACATCTCCGCTGTCACTTTGGGGTCAAGTCCGGCAACAGGCTCATCTAAAAGCAGCAGCTTCCTTGTGGCGCAAAGTGCCCGCGCCAGCAGTACTCTTTGCTGCTGCCCGCCAGACAGCTCGCGGTAACAGCGTTTTTGAAGCGGCAGAATTCCCATCTTTTCCATGTTGCCCTCCGCCAGCTTCTTTTCCTCTCGGGTGAAGTACGGCCTCATGCCGCAGCGGTTCAGGCAGCCCGACAGTACGATCTCCCGCACGGACGCCGGGAAATCCCTCTGCACCACTGTCTGCTGAGGCAGATAGCCGATCTCCGTCTGCTTAAGGCCGTCACCCGTCAGAATCTGCCCGTTGATTGGCGTTTGCAGGCGAAGTATTGTTTTCATGAGCGTGCTTTTCCCGGAACCGTTTTCACCTACGATACACAGATAGTCTCCGGATTCCACCGTGAAGCTGAGGTTCTCCACGACCCTTGTGCCATCATATCCAAGCGTCAGATTCTGACAAGTGAGTAAGGCCATCTCTTAATCCTCCGTCAGTTCAATGCGGTTTTCAGCACATCCAGATTGCTCTGCATAATGGATAGATAGGTCGCGCCGTTTGCCGCATCCGCAGAGGTTGTAGACTGCATGGAGTCCATGGTAAGGATTGCCTGGTCTTTCTCCGCCGTATTCCCGATAATGGTTTCCGCGATCCTGTGGCCTGCCCCCTCAATGGTCAGCACGCTGTGAAGCTCCAGTTCGTCCACCTTTTCGGCGAGAAACGCCACCGTTTCAAAGCTGGCCTCTGTCTCCGCCGAGCAGCCGATAAAGGCCGCGTAATACGCAAGGCCGTAATCATCCACGAGATAGCGGAAGGGGAAGCGGTCGCCAAACAGTACGGTCTTTACTCTCGCACTGTCAACCGCTGTCTGATATTCGGCGTCCAAGGCGTCAAGCTTTGCGATATAGGCGTCCGCATTGTTGGTATATCTTTGCGCATTGGCCTCGTCGATTAGCGCAAGCTGCTGTGCGATGTAAGAACAAAGCAACTTTGCGTTTTTCAGCGACAGCCAGACGTGTTCGTCATATTCAGGCTCTTCCTCCTGCTCTTCGGCATCGGGTTCCTCCTCAGCCTCCATGCCTTCGACAACTTCCTCTTCCTTAACGGAATCGCCAAGAACCTCCAGAAGATTTATAACCACCATATCTTTGTTTGTGGCCTCTTTCAGCGCATCCTCGACCCACGCGTCCGATTCGCCGCCAACATAGATGAACATATCGCAGGTTGAGATTTTGATGATGTCGTCTGCGGTGGGTTGATAGCTGTGCAGATCGACGCCGCTGTCAAGAAGCAGGGTCAGCTCGGCGTTCTTGGCCTCGTCACCGAGCAGGTTTTTTACCCAGTCATACTCAGGAAAGATGGTGCAGACGATACTGAGTTGGTCGGTATCTGTTGTGGGCGTTGTTTGACTCCCGCAGCCGGAAAGAACACTGATGAGCAGCATAAGAGACAGGAAAAGTGCAAGGGTTTTCTTCATAATAAAAAGCCTCCAAACTAAGTTGTGTTTTGAAAATGAGCGCAAAAATACAAGGAATCCATGTCCGTATGGGCATGGTTATCCCTTGTTCAAAGCACAAGTTAATTCAGAAGCAATATTTTAAGTGATACAAGCGTTGTGGAAGTGGAATCCGCAAAACGGATACCGCAGATGCAGGCGGCGACCATATGATGAAATTGCCGGGAAGCAGAAAAAATCACGGCCACCGCAGCCGTTTCAAGAAGCACGACACAGGCTGCAATTTCCGCGCAGATCGGGCAATGCTCGCCGGCGCAGTCGTGGTCTGCTTCTGCAATGATAAAAAAGGCTGAGAAAGCCATGGCACAGCAAAAGACCACGCAAATCAAAAGCGCGGCAATTCTTGCTTTTCTGCTGTGTGTCATAACGATTTCGTCCTTCCTTATTTACAGTCCTTACAGACGCCTACAAGCACTGTGGCGTGTTCATCCAGTTCAAAGCCGTTTTGCTCCAGCAGCGTCGCCAGACGCAATTCGTCTGCCGGGTTTTCCATGTGCATGACTTTTCCGCACTTCTCACAGCGCAGATGTACCCGTTCGCAGCATTGTTCGCATACCGAAAGCTGGTACAGCGCCTTTCGACCCGTTGGTTCCAACGTCCTTGTCAACAAGCCGTCCCGCGTCATTTTATCCAGGTTGCGATAGATGGCGCTGCGGCTGATGACCGCTTCGGCGGCCAGCTCGCGCGTGAGGTCGTCAATCGTGAGCTTGCGTGTCCGATGCTGCTGAAAGAACGCAAGCAACAATTGTCGCTGAGCGGTCTGATACTCTCTCACAAGACCACCTCCGACAGATTTGCGATTTTGTCGCAAATCTTATTATACTCAGAAGTGAGTAAAAGTCAATGGCAAGCAAAAAGTTTACATTTACAAAGATGGTTTTGTATACACAATTGGTGATTGGACGCAAAAGCAAAAGAAGCGGAGCTTCATCGCTCCGCCTCCATATTTCATTGTCTCACTTGTTGCCGCTGCCACCGAAACGAGCGGCGATGTAGCACTCATGAGAGCAATACTTCCGAGCCTTGTTCCCGATGCTCACAAATGCCTTTCTGCAACAGGCGCAGGTTAGATGATACTCCGTCTTTGGCTTGGCGCTGTGATTTGCGAACCACCACGCTGTGCGACACTTGTCCGAACAAAATCGGCGCGGTTTGCATTTTGCCTTGACGGTTATCGGCTGACCGCACTGCTTGCATTTCGGTTTGACTTCATCAGCGTCACCTGCAAGCCGCGTTCTGCGGCAGACTGTCTTTATTGTGCTTTCCGGAATTGAAAGCATCTCAGCGATTTTCGCATAGGTGCATCCTTGCTTTCTCAATTCGCTTATCCGGCTTTTCTCGTCAGTTGTCATCGTTCTGTCCTCCGTTCTGAGAAACTGTGTTCTCAAAACTCGCTGGACATCAGGGGACTGTTTTGACGAAAAAACTGCCGAGAAATCAATCCCGGCAGTTCATTTTATGCTGCATCAAGGTTCCACCTCAATTTCACTCCCACCTTTGAACCGGAACACGATCCTGCCGTCCCGGTAGACCGTCGCTTTGTCAATCAGTGCCACCCACAGCCTTTCGTCCCATTCTTTCAGGACGAGGGGCTGTTTCTTTTGTGACTCGATGAACAGTCGCAGGTCACGTTCCCGGCTCTGCTTGTGCTCTTTCTCGGAAGTAAGCTCCTTGACCCGTGCTGTCGCTTTCTCGTAGCGGGCAAGCAGGCCGTTGTACTTTTTCGCGTATTCCTCCTGTGACTGCGCCGTGGAAGCGTTCTCCTTAACGCAGGCTTTGACCAGCTCGGCGACCACATTGATTTCCGCTGTCAAGGATTCAAGCTCTGCGTCGATTGCCGAACAATCCGAAAGCATGGAGTGTATCTGCTCACAGTCGCTGATAACTGACTCACGGCTTGCCATAAGCCGGTCATAGGCAATCAAAAACTTCTGCTGGATGACTTCCGCATCGAGGTGCGGCGTGGCGCATCGCTGTTCGCCTTTAAACTTGCTGTTGCAGCGCCATATCACTTTGCGGTAAGCGTCGGTGGAGTGCCAGACCTTCTGACCGTAGAAGCCACCGCAGTCGCCGCATACCAGCCGTGACGCAAATACGCTGCTGCCGCTGTAGGCTCTGCCCAGCGCCTTGCGTCGAGCAATCTCAGCTTGCACCATCTCCCATTCGATTGGCTCGATAATAGCCTCGTGGCTGCTCTCAACGTAGTATTGCGGAACTTCGCCCTCGTTGGTTTTCATCTTCTTTTGCAGAAAATCGACCGTGAACTTCTTCTGCAAGAGCGCGTCGCCCTTGTACTTTTCGTTGGTGAGGATACTGTCCACAGTGGTCTGCCTCCACTTCTGTTTGCCAGACGGTGTCAGGATACCCCGCTGCTCCAGATACCGGCAAATGCCCGCAGGTGTCTTTCCCTCAAGGAAAAGCTGGTAGATGAGCCTGACAACGGCGGCTTCTTCTTCATTGACCGTCGGAGTGCCGTCGGCTCCTTTCTCGTAACCCAGAAAATGCTTGTATGGCATACTGACCTTCCCGTCTGCGAAGCGCTTTCTCTGACCCCACGTGACGTTCTCAGAAATGCTCCGGCTTTCCTCCTGCGCCAGCGAGGACATTATCGTGATGAGCAGTTCACCCTTGCCGTCAAAGGTGTAGATGTTTTCTTTCTGAAAGTAGACCTCGACGCCAGCTTCCTTCAGCTTGCGGACGGTCGTGAGACTGTCCACGGTATTACGGGCGAAGCGGCTGACCGACTTGGTGACGATGAGGTCTATTTTCCCGGCAAGCGCGTCCCGTACCATCTCTTTAAAGCCGTCGCGGTGTTTGGTGTTAGTCGCCGAAATACCGGAATCGGTATAGACCTTAATGAACTGCCAGTCCTCACGCTCCATGATGTACTTGGTGTAGTAGTCGATCTGCGCCTCGTAGCTGGTGAACTGTTCGTCACTGTCCGTGGAAACGCGGGCGTATCCGGCTACTTTTCTCCTTGCCACTGAAGCTGTCGGCAATGCCGTAAACAGGTTTTTGGTAGCCGGAATGGTTGTTATTCTTGGCATTGTGTTTTCCTCCTTTGGCGTGTTCGTTCAGCAGCGGCTTGCCTCATTTCCGGTGTCCAGCTTTCCCGTCGTGAGCGGTCTGCCCATGTGCGCTCGGCTGTATTGTCGTCCTTAAAAATGAAGCGCAGGTGGTTGTCCTCCGGAACCTCAATGCGCTCAATCGTAGCAGCGAATACTGCCGCACTGTATTCTTCCGTCCCAAGCACCTCGGAACAGACGGCTTTCAGCGTGGATTCCGGTATCTTTTTCCCGTGGCAGTAGGCTTTTCCCTGTGAAAGGTAAGTCGAGCAGTTCCAGCCGACTGAGCCGTTGCTGGTATTCCGCTTATAGGCTTTGCCGCAGAACGGGCAGAAAATCTTACCCGTAAACTCGCTTTTCTGCGGACGCGGTCTGTCCTTTGTGGTTTCTCTCGTCTGCCGTAAGACCTCCTGCGCCGCCTCGAAGGTGTCCATATCAATGATGGCGGGATGTGTACCTTCAGCGTAGAACATCGGCAACTCGCCGGTGTTGCGTAACAGCTTTTTCTCCAGATGGTTGTTGCGGTAGCGTTTTTGCAGCATCGCGTTACCCGTGTACTTTTCGTTGGCAACCGTTTCCCGAATACGCTGGGCGCACCATTTGCCGCCGAGCGCACAGGCGAAGCCTCTGGCGTTTAAGTCCCGACTGATGGCGCTGAAGCTCTCTCCGGCAATGACGCGGTCGAACACCTCGCGGACGATTGGCGCGGTTTCTTCATCCACCGTTATGCCATCCTTTGAAATACGATATCCGAGCAGAAACCGCCAGTTGAGCAGCTCGCCGTTCTCAAAGCCCGTGCGAATGCGCCATTTCTGATTCTCGCTGGCTGACAGGCTTTCCTCCTGTGCGTAGGATGCAAGTATGGTAAGCATCAGCTCGCCCTCGGCACTCATCGTGTGAATGTTCTGTTCCTCGAAGAAAATGTCCACCTCCAGTGCTTTCAACTCACGGACGGCTTCCAGCAGCGTGACCGTGTTTCGAGCAAAGCGGGAGATGGACTTGGTGAGCACCAGATCGATGCGCCCGGCGCGGCAGTCGGAGAGTAGCCGTTGAAACTCATCCCGGCTTTCCTTTGTGCCAGTCAGGGCTTCGTCGGCATAGACTCCAGCGTACTCCCAATCGCTGCGCTTCTGGATAACCTCGCTGTAGTACCCGACCTGCGATGAGAGCGAATGCAGCATGGCGTCCTTACCTGTGGAAACGCGGGCGTAAGCAGCGACGCGCTTTTTCTGCTCCAGCTTCGGTGCGAACGGCACTCTGTTTATTGTTTTTGGCATTCTGTCACCCCCTCGTAGTGTGACATATTACCTCTGATACTACTATATAGCAAGTCATTCTCCCGAAATACACTGTACGAAGATAAGCCGTATTTCTCGGCCATCATTGTATCAATTATGGCGTACTCAGATGCAGTAATTAACCCGCCGGAGAGCATAACTCTCGCCTGCGCCATCGCGGATTTGTAGCCTTGTACCCGGCTATAAAAGCCATTGTCCATCCTGTATCCTCCGTTCTGAGGAACCAGTCCTCAAAACTCGCTGGACATCAGATAGGGCTTTTGACGAAAAACAGCCAAAGGATTTTCGAAGTCCTTTGGCTGCTTAAACTACCTCATTAGAATTCTATCTCTTTGAGTGATTTTGTCACGGTTGCCTTCATGCCATTCCTGTATGCTCTTTTCATCAAGCGATGGGAGGAAGCAGATTGGAAGTTCAAAAGAAGCAGAGAAAAGCCGATGTGTCGCGGGGGGAATGTGTCGCCTGCGGGTGCTGCGTGAAGGTGTGTCCAAAGTCGGCCATCAGGATTTTCAAGGGCATATTCGCTGAAGTGAATACCGCAAGCTGTGTGGGCTGTGGAAAGTGTGTCAAGGAATGCCCGGCATCGGCCATCACAATCACGGAGGTGCCCGCATGAAGAAACACTGGTACGATTATCTGTGGATCGTTTCGCTGACCTATCTCGTCCTCGGTTTTTTCAACATCATGTTTGCGTGGTTGGGGTTGCTGTGCTTTTTCATCCCGCTCATCATCGCAATTGCTGGCGGAAGCAAGGCGTACTGCAACCGTTACTGCGGCAGAGGACAGCTCTTTGCGCTGGTAGGCGGCAAATTCGGTCTTTCACGCAGGAAGAATCCGCCGAGGTTTCTGAAAAGCAAATGGTTCCGCTACGGCTTCCTCATTTTCTTCTTTACGATGTTCTTCGTGATGCTATGGAACACATGGATGGTCTTTGACGGCGCACAGGAACTTCGGCAGGTGGTGAAGCTCCTCTGGACATTCAAACTGCCCTGGCATTGGGCCTATCACGGAACCGCTCTGCCCGCGTGGACGGCACAGTTTGCTTTCGGCTTTTACAGCGTTATGCTGACCTCAACGGTGTTGGGCTTCATTACCATGCTGCTCTATAAGCCACGCTCTTGGTGCGTGTACTGCCCTATGGGGACTATGACCCAGCTCATCTGTAAGGCCAAATGCCCAAAGAGCGTGATAAGGTCACGGAGTGCGGCGGAATCTGACGATATAATGCAGACAGAAGAACAAGAAAGGGCGTGAGCAAAATGGCTTTCGGATTTGGCCGCAAGGCTGCGGCGGAAGATAACAGTGAAAAAAATCTAATGGTGAACAAAAGCAGATGCCCGCAGAATCACCCCTGTCCCTCGGTGAAGGTCTGCCCGGTGGGTGCTCTCTCACAAAAAGGGTTTGAAGCTCCTTCTGTGGATCAGGAGAAGTGTATCCGCTGCGGCAAGTGCGTGAAGTCCTGCCCCATGCGGGCGCTCACGCTGGAATAAACACAAAGGAGAATGAAAATGTCTGTACTTACAGTAACAAAAGAGAACTTCCAAAAAGAGGTTATGGACAGCGCGCAGCCGGTGCTGCTGGATTTTTGGGCAAGCTGGTGCGGCCCCTGTCGCATGGTGTCTCCCGTCGTGGATGAAATCGCCGAGGAAAACACAGATGTCAAGGTCGGCAAGGTCAACGTGGACGAGCAGCGGGAGCTGGCCGCGCAGTTCAATGTGATGAGCATTCCGACACTGGTGGTCATCAAAAACGGCAAGATCGTAAATCAAATGGTCGGCGCGAGACCTAAGGTGCAGATAGCAGCCATGCTGTAAGTCCTCATACCATTTTCAACGCGGTTTATGCAGCCGTTGCGGGCAATACTAAGGCTTGATAGACAACAAAGGAGGAACGCTGAAATGTCTGTTTTGAGTATTACTAAAGATAGCTTCAAGGATATGATTGGCGGGCCAAAGCCCGCGTTGATCGAGTTTTACGCGCCGTGGTGCACCTATTGCCGCCGCATAGCTCCGGCATTCGGGAAAGTGGCGGAGCAGTACGCCGACAAGCTGACGGTCGGACAGATCAATATAGATGTCTCTCCTGAGCTGGCGGAGGCGTATCAGGTGGAGGTGGTTCCCACGCTGGTGGTCTTCAAAAACGGCGAACCTGTGGGCGACGCCGTGGCTCCGGAATCCAAGGCAAAGATCGAAGACCTGATTCGGCAGTATGTTGAGGATGAGAAAGAATGAACCATGTATATGATGTGATCGTCATAGGCGGCGGCCCCGCCGGTTACAGCGCGGCGCTGTACTGCACAAGAGCGGGGCTGGACACGCTGGTTTTGGAAAAGCTGTCGGCTGGAGGCCAGATGGCGCAGACCACGCAAATAGACAACTACCCCGGCTTCGACGAGGGGATCGACGGGTTTCTTCTGGGCGAAAAGATGCAGGCGGGCGCGGAGCGGTTCGGCGCGAAGACCGAGCTTGCCGAGGTGCGTTCCGTTGACCTCATGGGGAAAACGAAGCTGGTGGAAACCAGCGAGGGGAATTTCTTCGGAAAGGTTGTCATTAGCGCCACCGGCGCGGCACACAGGCATTTGGGCGTGGATAAGGAAGAAAGCCTTATAGGGCGCGGCGTGTGCTACTGTGCCGCCTGCGACGGTATGCCATACAAGGGCAAGACTGTCGTCGTGGTGGGCGGCGGGAACTCGGCGGCGGCGGATGCACTGATTCTCTCCCGCATCTGCGAGAAGGTCATTCTGGTACACCGCAGAGATACTCTGCGGGCGACGAAAGTATATCACGAGCCGCTGATGAAAGCGGATAATGTGGAGTTTCGGTGGAACAGCGCCGTCACCGAGCTGCTGCATGGTGACAGGCTTACCGGCGTAAAGCTGAAAGAAGTTCATACCGGCGAAGAAAGCGCTGTCGTCTGCGACGGGCTGTTCGTCAGCGTGGGCAGGACCCCCGCCACAGAGCTGTTTCGCGGGCAGCTTGAGCTTGACGCGGGCGGATACATTGTGGCGGATGAATCCACCCGCACAAATATTCTCGGCGTGTTTGCCGTAGGAGATGTGCGCACCAAGGTCATGCGTCAGGTGGTGACGGCTGCGGCGGACGGCGCGGTGGCGTCCCATTACGCGGAGGAATATCTGGCAGGCGGCAACTGACTCTGATGGAGCAGAAAGGAAGGCTTGGGATGGACTTTGTGACAAAAGAAGATAGCATTTGTCTGGAGGATGCGTCAGGCGCAGTGATTGCCGGCGTATTCTTCCTACCTCGAAGTGAAAACATCGTGGAAATCACATCTACACAGGTGGACAGCTCAATGCGGGGACAAGGCGTAGCTGACAGGCTGCTGACAGCGCTGGCGGAGAAGCTGAGAGCAGACGGGCTAAAGGCAATACCGACCTGTTCTTATGCGGCCAAGTGGTTTTTGAATCATCCCGAGTACGCAGATATAACTCATCCGCAATTGTGACATAGAAAACGCCGCGTTTATCAAAAACGGATAAGCGCGGCGTTTTAACATATTTCAGCGGTTCACCTGGCCAACTCTTCCAGATGCTTTCTGTCCGTCAGCTTCACGCTTCCCCGGCTCAGGCTCACCATGCCCTCCGACTGGAAATAACGCAGCATCCGCGTAACGACCTCCCGGGCCGTTCCCATATGGGCGGCTATTTTGTCGTGGGTGATCGTCAGCGTGTCGCTGTTGTCGAGTGTACTCTCTTCCAGCAGAAATGCTGCAAGGCGTTTGTCGAAACTCTTCCACATAACTTGCTCGACCAGCCACATGACCTCGGAAAAGCGCGACGCCATCAGCTCGTTGGTATAATTGGCGACCGCCGCCGATTTCTCCATTATGCCTTTATATGTATCGGCGGGAATGAGCCAAAGTTCTGCGTCCTTCTCTACTTCCAGCGTAACGTCAAACTGGATGCTGCGCATCATGCAAGACGCAGAAAACAGGCACATATCCCGCTCGAACAGACGATAGATGGTGATCTCCTTGCCCTCGTCGGATAGGATATACGCCCGAAGCTGCCCGGAGCAGATAAGTATCAGACCTACGCAGTCCGCCGAGCCATTATGCAGCAGCGTCCCCTTGGACGCTGTGCGGCGTACTGCCGAGCCTTCGAGCAGTGCTCTTTCCTGTGCGGTCAATTTATCCCAGATAGGAAAAACCTGATTTAGTTCCATAGTACACATCCTTTTTAATTATTATACCACAATTTATGACATATGTCAATTTGAATCACACACGGTGATAACATCACGGAACACTTATTTTGCTTCGGGTACAATGATAAAAAGGAGGTCGGGAGATGAACGACACAAGGAAAAGCAAGAAACGGTTAAGGTATCTGCCGCTTGTTGCACTGGCACTGCTTGGCGCGGTGGGCGGGTATTTATTCTATCGGTTTGTCGGCTGCGCAAGCGGAACGTGCGCGATTACATCGAATCCATATATTTCAACCATATACGGAGGCGTTATCGGTGCGCTTCTCGGCTCGACCATCGCGCCCATGAAACGGGAAACGGATAAGGAGGAAAGTACAAATGGCTAAAACTGTGATAATCGGCGGAGTGGCCGGCGGAGCAAGCTGTGTTGCAAGGTTCAGAAGGTTGGATGAAACGGCTGAGATCGTTAATCGCTGTCATAGCGACCCTTCAAACAGGTAGATAAATTCGATCGTCATATTACGAAAAAGTTTACGGCATATGTCAAAATGGTTCTTGACATATGCCGTAAACTGCTATATACTGAAGCTGTAATCGACATATGCCGCAAACTTGCATAACGGAGGTGAATAGAATGCCGGGAATGGATGGAACCGGGCCGCATGGAATGGGAATGCGAGCGGGTTTTGGCCGTCGTGCCTGTCACAGCGCGGCAAACCGCAATAACCAGTATGGCTGTGGTTTTGGACGCGGATCAGGTATCTGCCGCTATGCGGCGACGGAAAGCAGAGAATCTCTGAACGCTGTTAAAACCATATTACAGGAACGCCTTGTAGCCATCGATAAGCGTCTGCAAGAGCTGTAAGAGGAGCACAGTATTCGGGGGACGCCCCGGATACCTAAACCAAGGAGGGATCAATATGCCGCGTCCGAGAAAATGCAGGCGAGTCTGCTCGATGCCGGACAATACGGAATTTGCGCCGGTTGGAGCTGACTTCATACCCGCTGACGCTGTTGTGATGACTGTGGATGAATACGAGAGCATCCGGCTCATTGACCATCAGGGCTTCACGCAGGAGGAATGCGCTGGGTACATGAAGATTGCCCGCACCACCGTCCAGCAGATCTACAACGATGCCAGAAAGAAGCTGTCCGTCGTGCTGGTGGAGGGTAAACCGCTTGTTATCAGCGGTGGTGATTTTCAGCTCTGCGACGGAAAGGAAGCCTATTGTGGCTGCGGTGGCTGCCGCAGGCATCGCCATGGGTGCGTTGAACATTTGAAAGGAGAAGATGAAACGT
>Ga0172378_10004085_pt1 | contig 13709 bp, 8 predicted proteins | sample GrowelOW332metaG_FD_119755 | JGI IMG/M metagenome (GOLD analysis project Ga0172378, IMG submission 119755) | Groundwater microbial communities from an aquifer near a municipal landfill in Southern Ontario, Canada - Pumphouse #3_1 metaG | ecosystem: Environmental > Aquatic > Deep subsurface >... | reverse complement strand
TATACCAGCATCACAAAATAAGAATAGCATTAAATCTGTAAAGATAAAATCCACCTTACCATTTGTAAAGGTAAGTTCCTCTATAACCCATGTGAGGGGTGGAATTTAAAATTTCAATTTAGCAACAAAAATTATAAATGCTAATTACATAATGATTTATTTTACATTTAAGTGAAAAAATTGTATAATGAATGAAATAAAAAAAATTTAGTTGTCATAAGGAAATAATGTAAATATGGATAATATATCCATATAGAAATTTTTAACAGCATTTCTATTATAAGATTTATTTTGCGCAGCTTACTATATGTTTGAGGGAGATTAATATGCCAGATACATATATCATAACAGAAAAATATATAGATGATTTAATATCTAAATCTAGTGAATTAAGATGGAAGGATGCTACCAAGGCATTAAACTGTGCACAAATGGCATTATCCTATTCAAAGGAGATAGATTATAAAAAGGGTGAAGCAGAATCATCATTTCATATAGGTAATTGCTACTGGATTTATGGAGATTTGGAAAAGGCTGTAATGTACCATCTTCAGGCTATTGATATACAAAAAAATTTTACTGACAGGACAATTGAAGTCAGAGCTTTAAATTCCTTAGGAAACATATTCCTTGACATGAGAGATTATAAGAAAGGTCTTGATTACTATCTTAGGGCTTTCAATGGAGCCAAAAAAATTAATAATGAAAAGATAATAACTACCTGCCTGAATAATTTAGGGGAAGTATATAAAGAGCTTAAGGATTATAAAAAGGCGCTGGAGTATTATAAAGAAAGCGAAAAAATAGCAAAAAAATCAGAGGATAAAGATATAATATGTATTCTTTATTTAAATCAGGGTGAAATTAATTACTTTTTGGAAGAATATAGTACTGCCATTGATTATATGAATAAGTCGAAAAAAATTATGTATGAATTGGAAAATAACCATGCTGAAGGAGAATTATTTCATTATTTAGGTCTTTGCTATTATAAGCTGAAGGATTATAAAAAAGCTTCAGAAAGTTTTTTGATTGGTATATTAAAAACAGAAATTATGAAGAATAGACTAGATGAAATAGACATAATAGTAGATTTTGCTGACTTCTTAAATAACATAAGCCTTGAAGAAAAAGGTGAAAAATGGCTTATTAAAGCTCTGAATATAGCTAAGGATATTAAAAATTATAAAAAGACAGCTGTTATTTGCAGCAGTCTGATAAAATTGTACGAAAAAGATAATGATTATGAAAAGCTTCATATGTTTTATAAGCTTTATATGGAATGTACTGTTAAAATGGAAAAGGAAAATGACATAAAAAATCTGGAAATGGTAAAAATAATTTTTAAAGTAGATAACAGTATCAGAGAAAAAGAAGAAATGGAGGAAAAAAATCAGGAGCTTATAGAGAAGTCAAAAAGTTTAAAAGAATCTTACAGAAATATTAAAGTAATATCAGAAATAGGAAAGGATATTACCGGAACACTGGATTTTGAGGAGACTCTTACAAAGGTTTACCATAAGATAAATCTGTTAGTTGATGCACATAATTTTGGCGTTGCAACCTATGATGATCATAGAAAATCTATATGTTATGATCTTTTCATAGAGGATGGTAAAAGGGTTAATGCTGCTGCAGCTTCAATAGATAATCCTAACAGCATAGCAGCCTATTCAATCAGAAATAAACAGATTATATTCAGTAATAATATTTTAAATGAGCTTTCAAACTATATATCAGATTACAATAATAATCTTGACAATTTAGCAGGTGTAAAATCTCTTATATATTGTCCCCTTATTATTGAAAATAAAGTTATGGGTGTTATGACAGTTCAGAGCACTAGGGAAAATGCTTATAATGAACTTAGCTTAGAGTCTGTAAATGCCCTGGCATCATATATTGCAATAGCTTTAAACAATGCAAAAAAATCAAATTCACTTAGAAAGTTAAACAGAAAGCTGGAGGTGCTTTCAAATTCAGACGGGCTTACAGGTATAGCAAACAGAAGAAGGCTAAACTATATCATAGACAAAGAGTGGAATAGAGCAAGAAGAAAGAAAATTCCAATATCACTGATGATATTAGATATTGATAATTTCAAAGAATATAATGATAATTATGGCCATTTAAAAGGAGACGATGTGATAAAAAAGGCAGCTGAAATTATAAATAAAAATGTAAGAAGAAGCTCTGACTTTCTTGCCAGATATGGCGGTGATGAGTTCATAGTGCTGCTTCCGGAAACGAATATAGAAGAGGCGGCTAAATTTGCTGATATAATAAGAGATTCCATAAATTCAGCAAAAATTCCTCATGAGCATTCAAAAGTATCACATTTTGTATCTGCAACTATAGGAGTGGCATCTCTGATACCGGGAGAGCTAAACAGTGAAAATGATTTGCTGTTTAGAGCAGACAGAGCATTATATAAGGCGAAACAAAATGGAAGAAATAGAGTTGAAATTTATAAGGATATATAATGTATCCTTTTTCTTTTTCGCTGGGAGATGATTTTGTGTTATTTGATATAGTAAAGCAGGGCAGATTTTATTATGAAAATGATAAAAAAAGCCGGGAGGAGATATTAGATATTAGTCTTAAATCCTTTAGAAATATAATAAAGCAGGCTTATACAAAGAGTCCGTTTTATAAGGAATACTATAGAAGCTATAATATAAAATACAAAGATTTGGATGAAATTTCCCCGGATGATCTGCCAATAATAGATAAGAAAACAGTAAGAGACAATTTTTTTGAAATTCCAACAGAAGTAATTGACAGGGATAAATATAAAATAGCTTTGGAAGAGGGAGATATGCTTCCTTCTTTTGATAATATTTATATAGTCCATACATCCGGGAGTACGGGAACTCCATGCCCATTCTTGTACAGTAAGCAGGCTCTCATTAGCTTAGAGTCCAATTTTGCCAGATTATCATTAACTGGTGAAAATAAACTGTCATTAAAAGACTTCCCTATAAAAAGTTTATATATAGCCCCTGTGGGCAGCGGATATGCCTGTACAGCTCTTGCCCTGTTTGGAATGAAGCAATATCACTGCAAAAATATATTAATCGATGCCAGAGTGCCCTTAGAGGACTGGAAGGATAAAATAAAGGGCTATAATCCTCTATATTTATCCGGATATCCATCCTGCATCAACCTTATTGCAAAACTTCAGCAAAATGGTGAAATAAATATTAAGCCTAAAAAAATCATAACCGGGGGGGAACCTCTCAGCACAGAATATATTAAATATTTTAAGGACACCTTTAAAGCTGACGTAGTAGATTATTATGGATGTACAGAATCCATATTCATAGGGGCAGGAGGCAGCTCTTACAATGGAATTTATCTGTTTGATGATATAAACTATATTGAGACAGATGAGAAAAATACTCTTATAATAACTCCATTTTATAATAAGCTGTTTCCGCTTATCAGGTATAAAACTAATGACATTGCTGAAAATCTTAAGAAAGAAGGCTGCGGCAATCTTCCTTATACTCATATAGACAGAATTTTAGGAAGGAAAGAAGACCTTATGTGGTTTATCAATGAAAATGGAAAAGAAGATTTCCTTCACCCATTATTTCTGGATGACTTGGAAGTTGTGGGATTATTAAAATATCAGTTTGTAAAAGCCTCTGATAATTCATTTACACTAAATTGCATACTTAAAGATCAAAATATAGAAAAAGAGATAGAAAAACAGCTTCATGTTTTTCTAAGCTGCAAAAACATGAATAATATTAAATTTAAAATAAATCCCGTAAATGATCTTTATAGAGATCCTAAAAGCGGTAAGGTAAAGCTTATTATAAATTGAGTCTCCCTTAAAACAGGGCGACTTATTTTACTTTACTTCGTATTCATTTTATTGTACACAGGAAAAGGTTATAATATAATGGTAGTAAAATAAGAAGTATAATTTAATAAAAAATTAATATTAATATTAATTTTATTATAAAAAGTATATAATCAAATTATTTATAAAATGCCAGATATACATGATAAGGAGATAAAATTATGTTTAAGGATAAGAAATACAAATATACTCTTATGTATGCTGCCGTAGCAGGTGTAATAATACTTTTTCTTAACAGTCTTATTGTTGATTTAAGGACAGAAAACATAATGTATTCAGATTTCAAGAAAATGGTTAAGGAAAACAAAATAGAACAGGTACAAATTCAAACTAAAAAGATAGTAATTCTGCCAAAGGAAGAAAAGGATAAATCACGTAAAATTTATTACACAACAAATATTAACGACCCGGATTTATATAAATATCTGGAACAGTATAATGTGACTTATGATGGAGGAAAAATAGACGAAAATTCTTCAATTAAAGATTTAATATTTTTTTATGTAATTCCTATTGTAGGATTCTATTTTATAGGAAAAATATTATTCGGGAAAATGGATAAAAAGATGGGGGGCTCTGTTATGTCCTTTGGCAAAAACACTGCCAAGCTATATGGAGAAAATGAGACAGGGGTTACCTTCAAAGAAGTAGCAGGACAGGATGAAGCGAAGGAATCTCTTATAGAAATAGTTGATTTTCTTCATAACCCACAAAAATATAAAGATATTGGTGCCAGACTTCCCAAAGGGGCACTTCTTGTAGGGCCTCCGGGAACAGGTAAGACTCTTCTTGCTAAAGCAGTTGCAGGAGAGGCAAAGGTCCCATTTTTCTCAATTTCAGGCTCTGATTTTGTTGAAATGTTTGTTGGCATGGGAGCAGCCAGAGTAAGAGATTTATTTAAACAGGCTGAGCAAAAAGCACCCTGCATCATATTTATTGATGAAATAGATGCTATAGGCAAAAAAAGAGATGGCAGCATACCAACAGGAAATGATGAAAGGGAGCAGACTTTAAATCAGCTGCTGTCTGAAATGGATGGATTTGATTCATCAAAGGGAGTAGTTATCCTGGCAGCTACAAACAGGCTGGAGATACTGGATCATGCACTCTTAAGACCGGGTCGTTTTGACAGAAGAATAATAGTTGACAGGCCTGATTTAAAAGGAAGAGAGGAAATATTAAAGGTACATATTAAGGGAGTAAAGATTGATGATAATGTGGACCTTTCCAGCCTGGCAAAATCAACTCCGGGAGCAGTAGGTGCAGATCTGGCAAATATAGTTAATGAATCAGCATTAAGAGCAGTAAAAAAGGGAAGAGCTAAAGTTGCGCAGCAGGATATGGAAGAAGCAGTTGAGATAGTAATTGCAGGAGAAGAAAAGAAAAACAGGATTTTATCAAAGGATGAGAAGCTTAGAGTTGCATATCATGAGGTAGGTCATGCACTTTTGGCACAGCTTTTAAAACATACAGATAAGGTTCATAAAATAACTATAGTTCCAAGGACAATGGGGTCTTTAGGCTATACCATGCAGCTGCCTGCAGAAGAAAAATATCTAGTATCAAAAGAAGAAATGGAAGAGGAAATAGTGGTTATGCTGGGGGGAAGAGCAGCTGAGGAAGTTAAATTTAATTCAATTTCTACAGGAGCTTCCAACGACATTGAAAGAGCAACAAAATCTGCAAGAAGTATGATTACCATATATGGAATGACAGATACCTTTGATATGATGGGAATTGAATCTGCTGCAGACAGATATTTAGATGGAAGAAATGTAAGCAATTGCAGCGCAGATACTATTGCTAAAGTAGATGAAGAGACGCTGAAGATAATTAAGGGGTCTCATGATAAAGCAAAAACCATATTAAGCGAAAATTATGATCTTCTTGATTATATTGCAAACTTTTTATTTGAAAAGGAAACAATAACAGGTGAAGAATTTAAAAACCTGATTTTAAAGTTTAATTCAAAGGAGGCTTAAAATGAGTGATATTCTAAAGGAAGAATTAGAGAGAGCTATTCAGCTGGAATTGGAAAAAGAACACTTGGGGGATGTACTTATAGAGTTAAATGATGATCTTTTAAAAGGTATAAAATACAGAAAAAATATTGCAGAAATGATTCTTAAAAACAGAGAAAATAATCTTGAAGAATACAAAGAGGATAAAGACAAAATTGCCGAATATTTTGACCATGAAAACTTTATTAAGGAAGAGGCTTATAAAGCAATAGATAAAAGGCTGAAAGAGCTTATTTATCTTATCAATTCACCTTATTTTGGAAGAATAGATTTCAAAGAAGAGGATGAGGATGAATTAGAAAGCATTTATATTGGCAGGTATGGTTTTATATCTGAAGAAAAAACCGAACCTACAATAATAGACTGGAGAGCGCCTGTATCCTCTCTGTTTTATGATGATAAGATGGGGGAATCCCATTATAGAGCACCTCTTGGTGATATTCCGGTTAATGTATCTCTTAAAAGACAATTTATGATAAAAAAAGGAGAGCTAAACGGTATGTTTGATTCTTCTGTAGACATAAAAGATGAGATACTGCAAATGGTCTTAAGTCAAAATTCAGAGGAAAAACTTAAAGATATTGTAACGACAATTCAAAAAGAACAGGATGATATTATAAGAGAAAAGAAGAACATAACAGTAGTTGTAAATGGAGTAGCAGGATCAGGCAAAACAACTATTGCTCTTCATAGGGTTGCCTATCTTTTATATAATTATAGGGACACATTAAAGGGAAGAGTCCTTATTTTAGGGCCTAACAGTGTATTTATAGACTATATAAAAGAAGTTCTTCCTTCACTTGGGGAAGAAGGAATCCCTCAGACAACATTCCAGGACTTAGCAATGGAATTCATTGGACTTAATAATATTATGCCATATAGAGAATATATGGAGAAAATATTAGAAAAAGACATTGATTTCATCCAAAAGATAATTAGAAAAACCAGCGAAGAATATATTTTTGAGCTGGATAATCTGGTATCTATGCAAGAAGAAAAGTATAAATTTGAAGATATTTATTTGCTTGACAATCTGGTAATAGAAAAAAAAGAATTAAATGATTTATTCTCAAATTATTATAAAAATATGCCCTTATTTAAAAGGCTTGGCAAGATTAAGAGAATAGTCTACAGAAAAATAAAGGACGTAAGAGATATCCTTATTTCAAATATTAATAAAGAATATGAAGAGCTTTGTATAAAGCAAAAAGACAAGGATAAAAATAATCTTCTGTTTATGCGAAAACTAAAGATAAGAGAACTGATGGGAAATATAATTGAACTAAAGAAGGGTCTTATAGTATTAAAGAAGGGAAATGTTATAGATATATATAATAATTTTAATAGAAATGAAGAACTTACCATAGATGATCTTGCACCTATTTTGTATCTTAAAATCAAACTGGAGGAAGCAAAGCTTAAAAATGATATTAAGCATATAGTAATTGATGAGGCCCAGGATTATTCCCCTCTTCAGTTTATTGTTTTAAAAGAGCTTACTAAAGTATCCTCCTTTACAATAGTAGGAGACTATGATCAGAGAATTACCCCATTAAAAGGCAGTGTCAGCATGCTGAATTTAGATCAGCATTTAACTTTAGAAATAGTAAAATATAATTTAAATAAGAGCTACAGAAGCACGAAAGAAATAATGGAGTATGCAAGAAAATATACAAAGTCTAAGGAGATACTTCCCTTAGTCCGCAGCGGAGATCCGGTAGAAGAGATTTTCGTATCTGATGAAAATGAAATGCTGAAAATGATAGATGAAAAAATAGATATTCTCATAAGTTCTGGTTATGAGAGCATATCAGTTATAGTAAGAGATATAAAGGAAGCAAAATTTATTTATGAATATTTGAAAAAAGATATCAGCGTAAGTCTTATAGATACTGAGGATAAGATTTTAAGAAAAGGAGTATCAATTATAACTTCCTATTTTGCTAAAGGACTTGAGTTTGATGCAGTTGTTATCCCTAAAATGGGAGAAATTGAGGATAATCTGCTTTATATTATGTGTACAAGAGCTCTCCACAAGCTGATAATAATAAACAAAAAATAAGAAATGCTCATATGGGTTTCCATATGAGCATTTCTTATTTTGTAAAATCTCGGTCTATAGTTATTACTGTATTAAAACCTGGATGTTTTTCTAATATAAATTCTTCAATATCTTTTTTAAATTTAATCAAATTCAGTCTGTTTAAATTTTTATCAAATCCTACAACTACATCAAATATAAGGTTTTTTATTTCTCCTTCTCCTACTATCCTAAAATCATGAATTGATTTTATATCAGGAAAATTTTTCGTAAGTGAGCTCTCTATTTCCTCTTTTTCCTTAAGTAATTCTTTGCAGTCCATATTAATTGGATCCATATGAATTACCAGTTCCAGCTTTAATGCTTTTGAAAGTTCCCTTTCTGCTTTGTCTATTACCTCGTGGAGCTTCATTATATTTACAGAGGCAGGAACTTCTGCATGGAGGCTGGCCATTGTTCTGCCGGGTCCATAGTTATGAATTATCAAATCATGAACTCCTGAAATATAATTATAAGACATTACGCCTTCTTCTAATTTTTGTACAAGCTCCTTATCCGGTGCCTGACCAAGCAGCGGATCTAAAGTATCTCTAATCAGGCTTACTCCTGAGTACAATATAAATCCTGATACAAGAAGACCAATATAGCCATCTATAGGAAGCGATGTCCATCTGGCAATTATAAAGGATAAAGCAGTAGTTGAGGATACAAAAACATCTGAAAGAGCATCAAAGGAACTGGCCTTAAGAGCTGTAGAATTTATCCTGTTCCCTACTGTTTTGTTAAATTTGCTGAGCCAGATTTTAAGAAATATTGATAAAATTATAAGTAAGAATGGAATTATAAGAAAATTAATTTTAACAGGATGAAGTATCCTGTTAAAAGAGCTTTTTATAAACTCAACCCCAACTAAAATTACTAAAACAGATACAAATAATCCGGATAAATATTCAATTCTTCCATGACCAAAGGGATGCTCACTGTCAGCAGGCTTTGAAGACAGCTTAAATCCAAGTATGGTAATTAAGGAAGAAGCAGAATCTGATAAGTTATTAAATGAATCTGCAGTTATAGCAATACTGAATGTAATCAAGCCTATGATAAACTTAATCACAAAAAGTATAATATTTGCTATCATACCTACAATTCCTGCCAAATAGCCGTAAGAATCTCTAACACCTTCATCTTTTACATTTCTATAATCCTTAATAAACAATTTTATTAATAAATCAGTCATTTTATCACCTTAATAAATATATTTTAAGCCTTTCTATTATTATATCATAGTTAGGAAAATATTATTATGTTATACTATTATAAGCAAATAATAAAGGAATATTAATTTAAGAAGGTGGTTTTATGAAGGAAGCTAAAGAGTATGCTAAAGATCTTATTAGCTTTATTAATAAAAGCGGAAGCTCCTATCAGGCAGTTTCAGCTTCAAAGAAAAGACTTTTAAAAAATGGATTTATAGAAATTAAAGAGGAAAATACCTGGGATTTGAAAAAAGGCGGTAAATATTTCTTTACAAAAAATATGTCTGGTTTTATTGCATTTAAAACAGGAAATGGTGAAATTGAAGAAGAAGGATATAAAATAATAGGATGCCATTCAGATACCCCAACACTCAGGATTAAACCAAGTCCTGAAATAATATCTGAAAATTCATATATTAAGCTTAATGTAGAGGTATATGGAGCACCAATTTTAAATACATTTTTAGACAGACCTCTTTCTATAGCAGGAAGAGTCTCATTAGTATCTGATAATCCCTTAAAGCCGGATATTAGGCTTATTGATATAAGAAAGCCTATTGTTATAATCCCAAACCTGGCAATTCATATGAACAGAACTGTAAATAAAGGAATAGAGCTTAACCCTCAAAAGGATATGCTGCCTCTACTTGGCTTAGTAAGTGAAAACTTAGAAAAAAATGATTATCTGGTTCAAATTTTAAGCAGGGAGCTGGGAGCAGACAAAGAAGATATTCTAAGCTTTGATTTATTCTTATATGAATGGAGTGAAGGCTGCCTTTTAGGAATAAATGAAGAATTTATTTCCACTTCAAAGCTGGATGATCTTTCATCGCTGCAGGCAGGTCTGGAAGGAATAATAAAAAGTGAAAATGGAAATGGCGTTCAGGTTTTAGCCTGCTTTGATAATGAAGAGATAGGCAGCAAAACTATTCAGGGAGCTGATTCCACATTTTTGTCAACAGCTCTTCAGAGAATTGCTATAGCCCTTGGAAAAACAAAAGAAGAATATTATAGAGCCTTAGCAAACTCATTTATAATTTCTTCAGATTCGGCTCATGCAGTTCACCCTAATGTGGCGGAAAAATCAGATCCAACCAACAGACCAATAATAAATAAGGGACCGGTTGTTAAAATAAGTGCCAATAAAAAATATACATCTGATTCAGAATCTATAGCAATTTATGAATTAATATGCAGAAAAGCTGATATTCCTTATCAAACATTTGTAAACAGGTCAGATGAAATAGGCGGTTCAACTATAGGACCAATAACAGCAGGACACCTGAATATAAAATCCGTGGATATTGGGACGCCGATTCTTGCAATGCATTCCATAAGAGAGCTGGGAGGAGTACTTGACCATTATTACCTTATTAAATTATTTATAAGTTTTTATAATCTATAAATTTTGATTGCACAATCTGAATATTTATGCTATTATAAGCAAAACTGAATATTACCTAATGTAGAGGTGCTGATTACTAATAGTACTTGTTGGAGCTGACGGGCTTTGATGATAAGGAAAGGAGTATCAGCCGAAGGAAAATGCCGGTGGGTATTTTGCCTGGCTGTTCAAAGAATATTTGAACTGTTGTCACTTTTGTGGAGAGCTGCAGTGGTTTACTTAAATATTAATCATAGATAAAGTAATACCTTTGTCTATGATTTTTTTAATAAGGAGGAAAAAATGGGCATTATAGTACAAAAATATGGAGGAAGTTCTGTAGGCTCAGCAGATAAAATTAGAAATGTAGCAGATTTTATTATAAAAAAGAAAAATGAAGGAAATAAAGTTGTAGTAGTAGTTTCTGCTATGGGTGATACTACAGATGATCTTTTAAGCTTAGCAGATCAAATATCTGAAAACCCTGATAAAAGGGAACTTGATGCACTTTTATCTACAGGTGAAATGATATCAGCATCACTGCTTGCTATGGCACTTAAAGATAAAGGGTGCGACTCAGTATCTTATAATGCCTTTCAGATTGGGCTGAAATCAACTGAGCAACATGGACGAGCTCTTATAGTAGATATGGAAGAAAAGATAATTTTAAAAAGTCTTAAAGAAGGAAAGGCAGTAATTGTATGCGGATTTCAGGGAGTTTTTGAGGATGGAAGCATAACAACTTTAGGACGGGGAGGATCAGATACCACAGCTGTAGCTCTAGCCTGCAAACTTAAGGGAGAATGTGAAATATATACAGATGTATCGGGAATATATACTGTAGATCCAAGAGTATATAATAATGCTAAAAAGCTGGATTATATAGACTATGAAGAGATACTTGAGCTTTCCAGTTTGGGAGCTCAGGTTATGCATTCAAGGAGCATAGAGATAGGTCAGAAATACGGAATACCGATTTATGTGGGGTTATCCTGCAGCAATATTAAAGGGACCATTATAAAGGAGACGGAGGATATGAATATTGAAGAAAAACCAATTACAGGCTTAGCAACCTCAGACAGTGATTTATCAGTTACCATATCAAACCTGCCTCAGGATACTGATCTTATATCATCAATATTTCAGAATATTGCAGACAGAAAAATAAATGTGGATATGATCTGCAAGTCAACCTCTATTTTGGGATATACTCAGCTGTCTTTTACAGTTCCAAAAGCTGATTTAGAAGAGATAAAAGGAATAATTGGAAAGTATACAAGCAAAAAAAATATCTTTATAGATGAAGACATAACAAAATTCTCAGCTGTAGGAATAGGGATGAAAACCACATCCGGGGTAGCTGCAAAAATATTTAGGATATTCAGCCAAAATCGAATAGAAATAAAAATGATAACAACTTCAGAAATTAGAATAACTGTTGCTATAAAACGAAAAGATAAAGAAAAAGCAGTTAAACTTGTAGCTGAAGAATTTAATTTGTAGGTGATATTATGAAAATGTTTGGTTCTATGGAAATAATAGATAATAATCTGTACATCGGAGGGATATCTGCAAAAGAATTAACTGAAAAATTTGGAACACCTCTTTACGTATATGATGAAGCCCTTTTAATAGATAATATGAGAAGATATAAAGCTTCATTTAATCAGGGCATAAATGAAGTAGCATATGCCGGAAAAGCCTTTTTAACTATTGCTATGTGTCAGCTTCTTAAAGCAGAAGGAGTATCTTTAGATGTGGTTTCAGGAGGAGAACTCTACACTGCTTTAAAAAGCGGATTTCCTATGGATAAGGTATATTTCCATGGGAACAATAAAACAGAAGATGAAATAATAATGGGTATAGAGAATGGAGTAGGCAGGTTTGTAGTTGATAATTATTATGAGCTTCAGCTTATAAATAAATTTGCCATGGAAAAGGGAATAGTTCAGGATATTTTAATGAGAGTTTCTCCCGGAATTTCAGCCCATACTCATAAATATATTATGACCGGCCAGGTGGATTCAAAATTCGGATTTTCAATTTTCTCTGAGGATACCATAAAAGCAATTAAGGAAGCATCACAGCTTAAAAACATTAATTTTTGTGGAATTCACAGCCATATTGGATCTCAAATATTTGAAACGGAGCCATATCTTCAGGAAATAGAGGTGCTTTTATCTTACTGCAGCAGACTTTTAAATGGTTATGGAGTTCAAGTTCAGGAGCTGGATTTAGGCGGAGGATTTGGTATATATTATAAAGATGGAGATGAACCTAAAGAAATTGAGGATATATGCACTGCTATAATTAAACACAGTACTGAATTTTCAAAAGATCTAAATATTAAGCTTCCAAAGCTGATTATTGAACCTGGGAGAAGCATTGTGGGAAATGCAGGGACAACGCTTTATACAATAGGCTCAATAAAGGACATAGAAAATGTGAAAAAATATGTATCCGTTGACGGAGGCATGACCGATAATATAAGACCGGCGCTGTATGATGCAGAGTATGAATGTGCTATTGCTAATGGAGTAGAAGGAAGTAAACAGGAGCAGGTTACAATATCAGGCAAATGCTGTGAGTCTTCTGATATTCTTTTAGAACAGGTTAGTGTTCCAAAGGCTGAAAGCGGGGATATACTGGCTGTGCCTTCAACCGGAGCCTATGGATATTCCATGTCCTCTAACTATAATAAGATTAGGAAAGCTGCAGTAGTATTTGTTAAAGACGGTGAGGCGAAACTAGTCTGCAGAAGACAAAGCTACGAAGATTTAATTAAAAATGAGATTTCTCTATAGCGGATTATCCGCTATTTTTTTTGCCTATTTTTAATATTTATTTTTTTTTTGCAAATAATATATTGAGGATTGCATAATTTAACTTGTTTACAAGAATACGAGGCTAGCAACTGTTTCTAATAGCTTATAAAAAGTTATAAAATAGTGTTGGCTTTTATAACTATATAGTGTATTATTAATATTGAGGAGATGATTCAATGAAATATTATACTATAAACGAATTTTCAAAGATACTCAATGTATCAGCACAAACTTTAAGAAATTGGGATGATAAAATAAACTTAAACCGCATCATACATCTACAAATGGATATAGATATTATTCTCAAGAAC
>Ga0172378_10004083_pt1 | contig 13714 bp, 11 predicted proteins | sample GrowelOW332metaG_FD_119755 | JGI IMG/M metagenome (GOLD analysis project Ga0172378, IMG submission 119755) | Groundwater microbial communities from an aquifer near a municipal landfill in Southern Ontario, Canada - Pumphouse #3_1 metaG | ecosystem: Environmental > Aquatic > Deep subsurface >... | reverse complement strand
CCATTCATTGAAAGTCTCGATCTTACCTCTCAAATTAAATCTTTAATTGTAACTCTCATTCGTATCATCCATACTAAGCATCCATAATAACCTTCAATTGGAATCCTCAATTTTAGCTTTCAATGATGATTTGCTAAAATGGTTTTAATGCAGGATATAGTCTACAAAAATCCCCGGGGTATGTACTTGTTCCATGGTAATATCGCCAATTTCAACCAGTTCATCTATTTCGGCAATCACTGTATCAGCAGCCGTTGCCATCAGAGGATTAAAGTTTTGAGCATTACCAAAGTAAATCAGGTTACCACTCTTGTCACCAACGCTTGCACCAATCAGGGCAAGTTCAGCCCTTAAAGGTTTTTCGAGTAGATAATCTTTGCCATCAACATTAATTATTTGTTTACCTTCGGCTATTACCGTACCTATACCTGTTGGGGTAAGGAAGCCACCGAGTCCTGCACCACCTGAACGAATACGTTCGGCAAGAGTACCCTGGGGAACAAACTCAACTTCCAGATCATTACTGTTCAGTTGATCAATAGTGCATGGGTTGGTACCAATGTGCGATGAAATAATCTTTTTAACCTGCTTGTTGGCTACCAGCTTCCCAATTCCTTTATCAGGGAAACCGGTATCGTTGCATATAATGGTCAGGTTCTGAACATTAGCTTCTACAAGGGCGTCAATAAGTTTTATGGGACTACCTCCTGCCATAAATCCTCCGATCATAATAACGGAACCATCACGTACTTTTAGAACAGCTTCCTCTAAAGTTATTAGTTTTTTCATGTATAAGTTGATTGTTGTGGGTGGATTATCGCATCAAAATTACGAAGTATTTCCCAAGTCTCAAAACAAAACGCTTAAATAGTGTTTGTTAGGTAATAAGGACAAGGTTTTTAATCAAGGTTTATTTAGGACAATGACCTCGGTACTATTGTTACTTTACCAGCTTGATTTTTCAACTTCAGATAACCTCTTCGCAACCACACAGCAGCAATAGCAATAATTACCCTGGGCCATATCAACCAATGGGCTGCATATCCGAGGGTTAGGAAGAGTAAGGGATCTTCAAGCTGTGAGTGGGAAAGTGAAACATGATGGTTGAGCAAATCAGCATCCCCACGGGTCATCCGCTTCTTGTCGACTTGGTCAATCATAACAGCAGAACCGTATGCCAGGCCTACCAGATTACCTACTATCCATGAGAAAGTGGTACTGCGGGGTAATCCCATAATGGTCATAAGGGGTGCCAATGGTTTCTCAAGTATTTTAATCCATCCAAATTCTTCAAGTATTTGCTGGAAGATAAGCAAGAGGTTGACCAATATAAAGATCTTACCAACGGTGCTGCCAACATTAAGAAGCCAATTAACTAAAGCGTCATCAAAAGGAATCACAGCCGGTATCACTATTTTATCACTTGCCGTAAAGTTACCGGGCATCGTAAGGTTGAGTATCACAGCAACTGCAAAACTACCTGCCAATCGAAGTAATATCATGCCAATAGCAGAGGAACCGGTCCTCTTCATCACTGCTGTTTCGATAATAAAACCATGAGATACCAGGCACATGGTAGCCAGGATAATTCCCTCACGCATGGGCAGATCAAGCATAGTGAGTACTGCAACAACCGAATAGACATTAGTGAAGATACTTGTTATCAATACTATAGCCGATACGCCCGGTAATCCAAAGTACTGAAAGAACGGGCTGGTGACACCGGCAATGGCGTTCAACAATCCGAAATAATCCATCAACATCACGGCAAATGAAACAGGAACGGTAATCTTGATAAGCCACCATGCTGTTCTAAGTCCCCGTGGGAGTGCTTTGATAACGCTATTTTTTATTCCGGTAAGAATTCGTGACGACAAATTGTAGTACTTAATTGGACGGCAAAGTTAAAACCTATTTGGTAACAAGTAACAATAAACAAGCAACAAGTAAAAGTAACGATTAGCCAATAGCCCATAACTAACAACTATTCCATACCTTTGCTGCAATAAAAGTATACTATGACTACTCTGGAGGTAGTAGCTCTCATAGTTTCGGGAGTGTTTGTAGGTTTCATCAATACCCTGGCAGGGGGTGGAACCATTATCTCCCTTTCACTTTTCATGTTTATGGGTTTGCCTGCCGACGTTGCCAATGGTACCAACCGCATAGCGGTGATCTTGCAGAATTTTACATCCGCCACTTCATTCAAGCATCAGAAATTATTGGATACCCGAAAGGCATTGACACTTGCTATACCATGTGTTATCGGTTCTGTGATAGGAGCACAGCTTTCAGTAGAGATTGATGAGGCTACTTTTAGGAAAGCTATCGGGCTTGTGATGATTATGATGGTCTATTTCCTGATTGTGAAACCTGATAAATGGATAAAAGGTCAAATCAGCCTTCAGAAGAAGAAACTGACCTGGGTGCATATGCTAGTCTTTTTTGCCATAGGTATCTATGGGGGCTTTGTACAGGTGGGGGTTGGCTATTTCCTCCTGGCAGGCATTGTACTGGGTGCCGGGTATGATCTTGTAAGGGCGAATGCCATTAAAGTGGTGATTGTGTTATGCTATACTGTTTTTGCTCTGGTCGTGTTTATTGTAAATGATAAGGTTTACTGGCAATTCGGTCTGGTTCATTCAATCGGGAATGTGATTGGAGCTTTTGTAGCCTCACGATATGCCATAAGCTGGGGAGCAGGATTTGTGCGCTGGTTTATTATAGTCATTATCATTATTACCAGTGCCGACCTGTTTGGTATAATCGATATCAGGGCCATGCTTTTGTAATAGCGTTCATGGGTTGAGTTGAAACAGGGGTGTTGTCCTATAGCAGTCCCATGTCCAGCATAGCTGATTCAGAGATCATATCCATACTCCAGGGAGGATCAAAGGTAAGTTCCACTTCAGTTCCTGTGATTCCTTCAATAGCCGACACTTTTTCCTTTACTTCAACAGGCAGTGATTCAGCTACCGGACAATTAGGGGCAGTAAGAGTCATCAGTATATGGGCTACGCCTTGGTCGTCAACACTGATATTGTAAACAAGTCCCAAGTCATAAATATTAGCAGGAATTTCAGGATCATAGATATCCTTCAGTACCTCAATGATCTTTTGGTCTAGCTCCAATGTTTTTTCGTGATTCATCATAGAAATTACAATATCAGGAGTTCAAAACTTGCTTAGTCCTGAAGGCCAGGGCATACATCTTTATTTGTTTGATCATTGACATCAGCCCATTTGAACGGGTAGGGGACAGATGTTCTGTAAGCCCTATTTCTTTTACAAATTCAGTAGAGGCATCGAGTATTTCCTGTGGGGTATGCCCCGAATATACCCTGATCAGAAGATTTGCAATTCCTTTAGTAATTACCGCATCACTGTCGGCTGTAAAATACACATGATCACCGTCGAACTCTGCATGAAGCCAAACCCTTGACTGGCAACCTGAAATAAGGTTGCTTTCCACTTTATACTTCTCGTCAATCATAGGCAAAGATTTGCCCAGTTCAATCAAGTAATTGTATTTATCCATCCAATCATCAAAATTGTCGAACTCAGTTACTATAGTTTCGGATGTTTCTTTAATTTCCATTGGTTAATATTTGAATCGATTATAAAAATAGTTGTTCTACTTTAATAAAAGCATCAATCATAGAATCAATTTCGGTTTTAGTATTATAAAATGCGAATGAAGCCCTGATAGTACCATGTATCCCGTATCTGTCCATCAGTGGCTGCGTACAGTGCGATCCGGTACGAACGGCAATTCCTAATTGATCAAGAATGGTCCCTGCATCATAGGGATGGATATGGTCAATCAGAAATGAAATAATAGCTGCCTTTTCGGGAGCCTGTCCTATTATGGTGATATTCTTTTTCTCAATCAGTTTACGGGTTGCGTATTCCAGCAATTGGTTTTCATATTCCGCAATGACATCAATACCGATACCTGAAATATATTTCAGGGCAGCACCAAACCCAATTGCACCGGCTACATTAGGGGTACCTGCTTCAAACTTAAAAGGAAGCTCATTATAAGTAGTCTTTTCAAACGTAACGGAATCAATCATTTCCCCTCCGCCCTGGTAAGGAGGCATTTCTTCAAGTAGTTTCTCTTTACCATAGAGGCCTCCAATTCCTAAAGGACCATATACCTTATGAGCCGAGAAAGTGTAAAAATCGCAATCCATATCCTGAACATCTACCATAATATGTGAGAGGGCTTGTGCCCCGTCAATCAGTACCAGGGTTCCGTTGTCATGCGCAGCACGGATAAGTTCTTTAACAGGATTGATGGTACCCAGGGTATTTGAAACATGCGATACAGCTAACATTTTAGTTTTACTGTTCAGCAGTTTATAGAATGCTCCCATATCAAGAGTACCGTTTTCATTGATGGGGATTACTTTGATATGAGCATGTTTCTCTTCACAGATCATTTGCCAGGGAACAATATTGGAATGATGTTCAAGTTCGGATATCAATACTTCATCACCTTCGTTGAGGTTCATTCTTCCCCATGAGGAGGCCACCAGATTAATAGCTTCCGTACATCCGCGAGTATAGATAATCTCATGGGTGTACTTTGCGTTGATGAACTTTCTGATATCTTCACGCACCTGTTCGAAAGCTTCTGTTGCCAATTGACTCAGATGATGAACACCCCGATGTACATTTGCATTGTAACCGGTATAGTAATCCATTAAGGCATCCAGAACAACCCGGGGCTTTTGAGTAGTTGCTGCATTATCAAAGTAGATCAGGGGTTTGTTATATACCGTACGACTGAGTATAGGGAAGTCCCTGCGAATCAGTATAGGGTCAAATGTTTGCTTTTGTAGTTCCATGTTTACTATTCACTCAAATACGGCTCATGTCAATCTTAAATTCCTTTTTCTGTTCCTGAGCGCCACAATGCAGTACGCATTGGTCGCAAATTGACAGTTCACCACGTAACCTTTTTTTAACTAAATCATCTATGCGGTTTCTTAATTCTTCAATGGATATCTTGTTTACTATCTCGGCTGCGAAGGCGTACATAAGCAACATACGGGCATTTTCATAGCTGATGCCTCTTGAGCGTATGTAAAACATAGCCTCAGCATCTAATTGTCCTACAGTAGCCCCATGGCTGCATTTTACATCATCAGCGTATATTTCAAGAAATGGCTTAGTATCAATAACTGCCTTATCAGAAATCAATATGTTTTTATTATTCTGATAGGCATTGGTGCGCTGTGCATCCCTACGTACTAAAATGTGGCCATTAAATACACCACTGGCATGATCATCAAGGATCCCTTTGTACAGCTCATTACTGGTACAGTCAGGCACCGCGTGATCAACAAAAACCTGATTATCGATATGCTGATAACGGTCCATCAGGTAAAGACCCAGCAAGTCAGTATGTGAACCTCGTCCATTTAGTCGTACAATTGTTTCATTGCGGATGAGTCCGCCGTTCAGGCTAATGCCATTACTTGAAGCCGATGAACCTTCCTTTAATTCAAACCAACTGGAATTGATGAGAGTAGAATGATCATTAATATTCTGAAGTTTGTAGTGATCAAGCGTAGCATTTTCACTGATATAGAATTCAGAAACAGTATTGGTAAAGCTACGGTGCTCATCGATTGAATCGTCGCATTGCACCAGTGTAAGCTTGCTGTTACGGCCTAAGATTACCAGGTTGCGAAGCTGTATCATTGAATCTTCTGTCATGTTCACCAGGCTTATCATCCTGATAGGCTTTTCAACGACCACATCATCCGGTACATAGATAAAAATGCCGTCCATTGCAAGGGCTGTATTCAAAGCAGTAAGACCATTGCTTTTGTAATCAGCGAACCGGGCATAATAAGACTCAACCAGTTCAGGGTATGTTTTAAAGGCCGTTCTTAAGCTACCTACAATCAATCCGTTTTCAAGCACTGACAAAGGCTTATCGGAATTAACATACCAACCGTTGAGCACGGTAACAGAGAGGGTATCAAACCCTGGCACTTCACATTTGAATATTTTTTCTGCCTGTGTGCTATCCTGAAACTGGCTAATGGGGTAGAAATAATCTCTTCCCAATGCCCTGCTTAAATCAGTATTACGCCACTTCTCCTGCTTATTATCAGGAAAGCCTTTTTCAATAAAGGTTTGCATTGCATCATCACGTAATTCAGCCACTCTGGCCGGATCAACTATTCCGATAGTTGATCTGTTATCATGAAAATGCTTTATCAGCGCTTCCTTAATAGTATTTTTAACTGAAATTTCTTCCATAATTACTTTGCGGTATTAAACCAAACCTGCCTTGATCCATTCATAACCCTTTTCTTCAAGCTCAATTGCAAGTTCTTTACCCCCTGAGCGTACAATTTTACCATCATAGAGTACATGAACAATATCAGGCACAATATAATCAAGCAATCGCTGGTAGTGAGTGATTACAATGAAAGCGTTATCAGGTCGGCGTAACCTGTTAACTCCGTTGGCAACTATTTTAAGAGCGTCAATATCAAGTCCTGAATCGGTTTCATCTAAAATAGCGAGTGAAGGTTCCAACATGGCCATTTGGAATATTTCATTTTTCTTTTTCTCTCCTCCTGAAAAGCCCTCGTTCACTGAACGGTTAGCAGTCTTAGCCTGGATTTCAAGGACTCTCTTTTTCTCTTCCATCTTAGCCAGGAATTCATTTGCAGGCATTGGATCCAGTCCTCGGTATTTGCGTTGTTCATTAATTGCTGTACGCATAAAATTGGTCATGCTCACTCCAGGGATTTCAACAGGATATTGAAAGCCAAGGAAAATGCCTTCACAGGCTCTGTCGTTCACTGACATACCCAGAAGGTTCTTACCGTTGAAAATAATCTCGCCTTCATCAACCGTATAAACATCACGACCGGCAATTATTGATGCCAGTGTACTTTTGCCGGTTCCATTGGGACCCATAATAGCATGTACTTCGCCAGGATTAACTTCAAGATTTACACCTTTTAGGATTTCCTTCTTGTTGATAGAGGCCCTTAAGTTTTTAATACTTAGCATTTTAATTGTTTTATTTCAAATAATTGAACAAGTATTTCTTTGATTATTCTTTATTAACCGACAGTACCTTCCAGGCTAATGGAAAGTAATTTTTGTGCTTCCACAGCAAATTCCATTGGTAACTTTTTAAGTACTTCACGAGCATAACCATTCACAATCAAACCGATGGCATTCTCAGTACTGATGCCGCGCTGGTTGCAGTAGAACAACTGATCATCAGATATTTTGGAGGTTGTAGCTTCATGTTCTATAACAGATGATTTATTCTCTGCTTTGATATATGGCCAGGTATGAGCACCACATTGATCACCCAGTAGTAGGGAATCACATTGTGAGTAATTCCGGCCATTCTCGGCACGCTTGGTCATTTTGACCAGTCCGCGGTAACTATTATTGCTGTGGCCTGCTGAAATTCCTTTAGAGATGATGGTACTATGAGTGTTTTTGCCAAGATGGATCATCTTACTTCCGGTATCAGCCTGTTGGTAGTTATTGGTCACAGCAACAGAATAAAACTCGCCTACAGTATTATCGCCCATAAGTACCACGCTTGGGTATTTCCAGGTAATAGCTGAACCTGTTTCCACCTGTGTCCATGATATTTTGGAATTATTGCCTTTACAGATACCCCTTTTAGTAACAAAGTTATAAATGCCACCTTCCCCTTTTTTATTTCCCGGGTACCAGTTCTGAACTGTAGAATATTTTACCTCCGCATCTTTAAGAGCAATTATTTCTACAATTGCAGCGTGCAGTTGGTTCTCATCACGCATAGGGGCTGTACAGCCTTCCATATAGCTTACATAACTACCTTCGTCGCCAATAATCAGGGTTCTTTCAAACTGACCGGTATTGGCAGCATTGATACGGAAATAGGTTGACAGCTCTATCGGACAACGAACTCCTTTAGGGATATAACAAAAGGAACCGTCAGTAAATACAGCCGAGTTAAGTGCAGCAAAGAAGTTATCATTTGAAGGTACCACTGAGCCAAGGTATTGACGTACCAGATCAGGGTATTTTTGAACGGCTTCGCTAAAAGAACAGAATAGGATACCTTGCTTTTCAAGGGTTGCTGAAAAGGTTGTTTTTACTGAAACAGAGTCAATTACAGCATCAACGGCAACGCCACTCAACCTTTTTTGTTCTTCGAGTGAGATGCCCAGTTTATTAAAGGTAGCTAAGAGTTCCGGGTCAACCTGCTTCAGGTCGGTAAGTTCTTTTGTACCTTTAGGAGCTGCATAAAAGATAATATTCTGGTAGTCGATAGGTGGATGATGCAGGTGTGCCCAGGTTGGTTCAGTCATCTGAGTCCATTTATGGTAAGCATCTAAACGAAATTCGAGCAGCCACTCAGGTTCATTCTTTTTTAATGAAATGAACCTGATAATATCTTCATTAAGCCCTTTAGGGGCAGTATCCATTTCAATATCGGTAAAAAAACCGTATTTATACTCACTCTGTGTTACTTCTTCAATTATATTTTTAGGATCTTTTTCCATCTCCAAGAGTGTATTTAGCACTAATTTAGATTAAATTAAAATAGATTGCAAAGATAATGAAACTTAGTAAAATAATAGTCCCCAATTTTAACACCAGACTGTTGTGTCATCCCTGATTTTATGAACCAGGCATTTACCTTGCCAACAAATACTTTGCCATCTTTATAACTTTGTCAATCTTTTATCTTTGTTTTTTTAATCACTCAGTCATTGTTATCATTTCTTCCTTTCTCTAATAACCGATTTTTCAAGTTCTGTTAATGTCAGTATCTCTGTTTCTTGCCATAAGCCGGTTTTTAAAGTTCTGTCAATGGTAGTTTCTCAATCGTTCTTTATGAAGCGGGTATTTGTAATAGCTCAGTCAATGTTAATAGTTCAGTCAATGTTAATAGCTCAGTCAATATTAATAACTTAATCAATATGAATTCTCTTTTCATCGATAAATCTACTTACTTTTATAATTAGCTATCACACTCCATGACCCCTTTAAACTGCTTCAGAATTCAATATATGAACCATACCCCGGGCAGAAATTATTCACGCGATTGTAAGGGGGATATCATTTTCTTAAACAGCTTTAATTTAATGAATATCAGGAAGATACAGAGGTTTATGAACATATGCATCTCCATGTCAGAAAAATATCAGGTATCATACAGATATTCAGGACACTAACCGTTTAATTACATCACTATTAATATTTCCTTTTTGTACAAAAATGATATTCTCTGTTTCATTCATCAGGTCCCTATCAACAATGCACAGAGCCTTTTGTTGCAGCAAATTATGGAGGTTATTTTCTGCGATAGATGAATACAGTAACCTACTGAGGTAACCTGCCGCGATGCACCTTTAAAGTAGCTTACTGAACTGACTTGCTACAATAGATGAATGAAGTAACCTACTGAGGTAACCTGCTGCATACACCATTGCAGTAACATACTGAATTGATTATTTATCAATAGGATGATGTTGTCTACTGAATAATCAGTTTTGAAGCTCCGAGCAGCCTTTGATTGTTGAGCAGTCGAATCATATAAAGCCCACAGCCTAAATTGCCTTTTTCAATGAGAACCTGATTATCTGTAACAGAATAACACCGTACTACTTCCCCAAAGGAATTCAATAATTGAAGTGACATTTTTTCATGTAATGGATTGTCGAAAGAAATGGTTGCCAGGTCATAGAGGGGATTAGGGGAAATGCTGAGTTTATTCAGGTCATTATCTTTTACTGATGAGCCTAAATCAGCCCATGATATCAGGATATTATCAATCATCCAGCCGTCCTTGTTGGTCTGGACATCATCACTGATAAAGTTGAAACGCATAATCAGGGTATCAGGTATTACCCATTTTACCGGCATACACCATATTAACTGGATTCTAGTATAAATCCAGTCAGATGAGGTGCCTGAAAACCCATTGATACCACCTGCCAGAGTGTCAGCTTCTGAATAGAGATTTTCATAATTATACATGATCGGATTTGAAACATCATCAATGATGTTCAGCCAGGTCTGCCCTTTGTCGTATGAAACTTCAATATAGCCTCCATCGACAAGCGTATCAGTTTGAAACATATGCCTGAAACATATTATATTATCCATAAAGTAATTATTCATATTATTAAGTACCAGGTCAAACCAGGAATGGTTGTTAACAGGGTAGGGGTTTAAAGTATCGGTTACCATAGCATTTGGCACTGTATAAGCTGCATTGAAGAAAGGCTTGGAAGGTGTGCCGGTTTGCCACACATTGTGGGCAGAGGTATCCATTTTTAAAAAGGAACACTGCGTTTCAAAGTTGCAGCTATCAAGATTATAAATCCCCAGAAAAGGTTGAATTTGTGTAAATGCTGCAATGCTTAACAAGCATAAGGTTACGGTAATGTAGATCTTTTTCATAACGAAGGATGTTGTTGGATATTCTGGTTGCTTCAATCATTAAAGATATTATAAAATCAGGAGAATTATTAGCTTATTATGTGGAAATATTAAGATGCATAGTGGCAGCAAACCATATCCATACATTATATTTTCAATGATTGTGTAATACGTCAAATATTCTAGTGGTTGTTGTATTTAGTTTGACTTTAAATTATATTTTTGTGCTTGTATCTGAATTTAAACTATAAGGTTAGGGCCTAAGTTATTGATGAGTACTATAATGAAGCATAAGAATTCGTTTTTTGTAGCGGCCCTGATATTATTCTATACAGTCATTTCTTATAGAGTGATTTACAGTGGTTATTTTATTTGGGATGACAAAGTATTCCTGTTTGATAAGGTAATTACAGATGAAAGCTGGTTAAGGCTTTTCATTTCACCGCATTATGGGATGTATCATCCTGTTGTTTCATTATGGGTGAAGCTGGATTACATACTTTTTAGTAGCAATCCGATATTTATACACGTTCAAAACATGATAATACATATTGTCAATGGTTGTTTAGTGTATAAGATTCTGAGAAAGCTTGAATTGCCAGCTATTTGGGGTTTTGCTTTCTTTTTGTTTCATCCATTATCTACTGAAACAGTATATTGGATTACTTCTATCAAAGATCTGGTGTGCTGCTTATTTTCTTTTATAAGCATTTATTATTATGTAGAATACAGCAGAAACAATTATACCAGAAAATTCCTATACATAAGCCTTCTAGCTTGTTCATTTGCTATATTTTCTAAGACTCAGGCAATAATTTTACCGTTAGTTTTATGTGTGTTTGATTATTATTATCATCGGAAATTTTCATATAAATTACTTGTTGAGAAACTTCCGGTCGTACTACTCGCAATAATTTCAGTTGTTTTAAATATATATATAAGAAATCAAATAGATGATCGCACTGCACTACCTTCATATAATATATTAGCAAGGATTCTGATTGCTGCCAACTCCTTTTCACAATATTGCATTAGCGTGGTTTTCCCTGTTAAACAGTCTATATTTTATCCTTATCCTTTTAAACCCGCTGATTCTATACCCCTCTGTCAATATTTGTATATTCTTGTTCCGTTGGCCTTTGTTTTAACTTTATTGCTATTAATCAGGCATAAATATTCGGACTATGCAGTTAGTATACTATTGTTCATCGTTTCATTAGCCCCGGTTGTGCAGTTAGTTCCAATAGGAGAGTCCTTAAGAAACGACAGATATACTTACTTTACAATTTTTACTATAGCGTTAGCCATAGAGCTTATTATTCGGGATGGCAAAAGGGCATTAAAATTACTAAAGGGTAAAGTACCATTAGTGTATTTGCTCATGTTTGTTTACATCGGCTTTATCATTATCATGTTTAATCAAAGAAAAGTATTGTGGCCAGACCAGAAGAAAATGTTCGAATCAGCTCAATTGCAGTATCCGGAATCAGAAATAATTTCGAATACACTAGGTGTTATCTACCTAAAAGAAAATAAAACTGACAGGGCACTTAAATGTTTCGATCATTCCATCCATACAGATCCTATGTTTGCACAGGCATACTACAATAAAGCATTAGCGTTTGAAAAAATGGAATTGAATGATTTGGCTATACCGAATTACAAAAAAGCAATATCCATACAACCTAATTATAAAGAAGCCTTATTCCGTTTGGCTGAAACCTATTTTATTGGTGGCAAGTTTGATTCTGCTGAATTTATATCTAAACAAATGATCAACCAAAGAATTGCAAGTGCCAACGTCTATGATTTATTAGGGAAAGTATATTACAAAAAAGGGGATATTGATAATTCCATCTTTTTTGGTGAAAAAGCGATTAGTTCAGGTAAGGAGAATGCTGTATATCTATATAACCTGGCTCTTAGTTATGGTTACAGAGGATTATATTCAAAAGCCTTAGTAACTGTATCTTCAGCTATTGCATTGAATCCAGGAATGCATGAAGCTTTTTACCTTCGCGGAATTATTAAGTTCAATTCAAACAAAGATGGTTGTGAGGATCTTTTAATTGCAAAAAATAAAGGGAATTTAATGGCCGAATCTGCCATTAAATATTTCTGTAATTAAGAATGATTCCTTGGTAAGTTTAATGATCCATATACTTAAGATGAGAATAGAACAGGGCTACTAAACTTCCAGATTACTTTCACCGCATATACCTTTGGAGTTTTTCCTTTATAAAAAGGAAATCATTCATCGAGTAATGGAATAATTTGCCGGGGGTAGTTCCGGTAATACGGCAATAGGCAATAGTATAGATTATGGTACCGACCATGTAACTGACATTGGTAGCTATAGCGGCTCCCAAACCGCCATGCTCAGGGATCAGGAAATAGTTTAGAATTACGTTTAAGATTAGCGCCGGGACGAAAGCTTTAAGTGCTACCAAGGGTTTGCCCATTCCCGAAAGCTGTCCGCTGAGTATTCTGAAAATAATCACCATAATAATACCCGGCATGATAGTTTGAACGATTAATACACTTTGCCTGAACTTTTCACCGAATACCCATGGGATGATATAGGGTGACAGGATATAAATAAACAGGGAAAGTACCACTCCCAGCAACAATGAGATGCGTAGGAGTTTAGCAGTGTCCTCGTTGGTTTTCTGTAAATTTGTAGTATTGGCGGTTCGGCTCATCACTACAATACTAACGGCAAGAGGTATTTGCCACAGTAGTTCGGATACTGACACTCCCAGGGAGTATAAGCCAATCTGGCGTGCATCTGAAAGCCATTGCAGTAAAAGAACATCTACCCTGTAGTTGAGCTGGATCACCAGGAATGAAAGGGCATAGATCACCCCTAATTTCAACAAACGGACAATAATGGGATTCGCAAATGAAAGTTTCACTTCATAATCCTTATACAGCATATTGATTGCAATGAATGATACAATAAGGTTGCCGAGCATAAGGGAGAGCAGGGCGCCGGTAATCTTCATTTTCAGGATCCATACAAAGACTAATCCAAAGAAAAGCGTTAACAATCCTGTAAGCCAGTTCATCAGGTTAGATCGTTTAATCTGTTCTTTACCAAGGAATATGCCACCTGCATATATGGCACTAAGCCTCATGGGTATGGTGAGCAGGGCCAGGGAGATCAACAAAATGGTGTATCCTTCTCTGAACATCAGTTTATAAGCAATGGCACTGAACAGCATCCCGCTAATACTGGTAAGCAACAGGGCTGAGATAATTGCCGACACAACCTGGTTCTCAT
>Ga0172378_10004082_pt1 | contig 13716 bp, 12 predicted proteins | sample GrowelOW332metaG_FD_119755 | JGI IMG/M metagenome (GOLD analysis project Ga0172378, IMG submission 119755) | Groundwater microbial communities from an aquifer near a municipal landfill in Southern Ontario, Canada - Pumphouse #3_1 metaG | ecosystem: Environmental > Aquatic > Deep subsurface >... | reverse complement strand
AATGCTGTGCTGCTTTTCGCACAGACATTTCATCTCGAATCATAATTTCTATGACTTTGTCTTTAAAATCTTTTGAATATCCCATATCTCTATTGTTCTATAGTTTTTAGGATTTGGCTATAGATTGCAATATCCCACATATACAGATGCAATTGGTTTTTTAAACAAAAAAGGCAAACCTTTTGGTTTGCCTTTTTAAAGGCTTAATGCCCGTGACCGCCATCACTATGGTTCATGTTCATATTGGCATGTTCTTCAGCACTCATGCCATGTGCTTCAGCAGTGTCTGTATGCGTATGTTCAGTAGGCTGCTCGCTGTCTGATGTCATGGTAGGTGCGCTTTTAAAGGCGTGCTGCTGTTGGGCCTGTTGTTTGTGCTGTTGGCTTGGCATGTAGTCAGGGTCATTTTCCATGGCTAAATAGAAAATGCCTAAAAAGATGATGCTTAAAATAAAAGCCACAATAAGAGCTTTCCAGCCCCAAAAGGTTTTTTCTGGAGGAGTTTCATGCATAGCGTCACGACCCAACAAGGAGAAGAAAACAAGGTATATGTTACTTTATAACATAAAACTTGGCAAAAAGTGCAAAAAAACCCAAGCCTAGGCTTGGGTTGGTGTCACTTATTTCAATCAATGATAACCATGTAATTGACGATATAAGCCCGGAGTGACCCCCGTCCATTTTTTAAAGGCACGGTGGAAGGTACTGGTTTCACTAAAGCCCACTTGTTGTGCCACATCTTCTAAGGTTAATTTTGGATTGAGCAACAAATGAATGGCAGCATCACGACGCAAGGCATCTTTTACCCCTTGATAACTCTTACCTTCAGCGGCCAAACGACGACGTAGCGTTTGTGGTGAGAGATATAACATAGATGCCACATCGTTCAGGGTTGGCATTTCTTCACCAATTTGGCTCTTTAAGACATCACGAATACGTGAAGTTAAAGAATGGGTGTTTTTAAACTTGACCAATAAATCAGCAGGTGCTGTTTTTAAGAAATCTTCTAAACTGTCACCATCTTGACGAATGGGTAAATCTAAATAATCCGCAGCAAAAGTAATCTCAGTGCGCGTGGCATCAAATTTCATTACTGGCGCAAAGAACAGAGCATCGTATTCATCGGCATGCGCTGGACGTGGATAGTTAAAATGCACACGCTCTAAAGGTAAACGACGGTCGATGAGCCATGCTGCTAATCCGTGCCAAATCATCAGCATACTTTCGGTAATGTAATGATCGGGGTCGGCATCTTTAGGTACCAAGGGCACTAAACGCGCTTCGTGTTTATCACGTTCTAAACTCACACACCATTCATCACCAAACAGTTTGTAAAATTGGCTAGAAAGCTCCAGCGCATCACCTAAGGTTTTGGCATGTACCACCAGTTGACACATAATGGCAAAGCTGCCCAAACGACGCACGTCTTGGCTAAAACCGACATGTTCATCTTGGGTGACCATCCACAGCATTTTTACAAAACGCGTATATTGCTCGGGTGAAATACGGGCTTTAGGCTGACGTAATAATTCAGCCTCAATTCCCACATGCGATAATAAGGTGTCTACGTCCATCCCAAGACGTTTGACCCCTGTAAGTGCTGCATTGACAAAGTGGATACTGATAGTATCGCGACTCATGTTAAATTCTTCAGTCTCTCTTGTATTCACTTACCGTTGACCTAATGATGCTTAATCTCAATAGTCTACATGGTAAATTGCCGAAATGATCAAGGTAAATGGCTGAACATGACATTGTGTTGCGCGCTTTTTTTGCCTATGATGCATAAAAATAACTCAAAATAAGAGCAAAACAACATTATGTCGACCTTATTGCATCAACTTAAAGTGCTTGATTTTTCGACCCTGTTACCTGGTCCTTTTGCCAGTTTATATTTAGCCGATTTAGGCGCCCAAGTGGTGCACATAGAATCACCAACACGAACCGATTTAATGCGGGTATTACCGCCTTTTGCCGATGGTCAAGCCACGGCACATAGTTATTTAAACCGCAATAAGCAATCCATCAGTTTAGATTTAAAAGATCCGGCCAATATTGCCATGATTAAAGCACGTATTTGTGAATACGACATTGTGATTGAGCAATTTCGCCCCGGCGTGATGCAGCGTTTGGGCTTAGATTATGCCAGTTTGAGCCAAATTAACCCCAAATTAATCTATTGTTCTATCACCGGTTATGGGCAAACAGGCGCTTACCAAGCTAAAGCCGGACACGATATTAATTACGTGGCATTGTCTGGAATTATGGGACATTCAGGGCGTAAAAATCATCTACCTCCGGCCTTAGGGATTCAAATGGCCGATGTAGCAGGTGGTTCTTTTCATGCGGTGATGGGTATTTTAGCTGCGGTGATTGAGCGTTATAGCAGTGGTTTAGGTCAACATATTGATATTTCCATGACCGATTGCGTGGTGAGTTTAAACACCATGAATGCTGCCAGTGTATTGGCAGGAAATACCAAAGTTGAACCTGAAACAGGTGCATTAAATGGGGGTTCATTTTATGACTATTATCAAACCAAAGATCATCGTTACTTGGCCATTGGTGGCATTGAAGCCAAATTTGTCCGTGGTTTAGCCGATATTTTGGACTTACCCGATTTAACTGAAGGCAACAAAAGCTTTGATCAACTTGATGCAGCTGTTGTAAAACCACAGATTCAAGAAAAAATCCTGCAAAAAACCTTAGCCGAATGGCAAGCTATTTTTAGTCAGCATGATGTATGTGTTGAAGCAGTTCTCAATTTAGATGAAGCATTACATTCAGATTTAGCCCGTGAGCGAGGATGGGTGGTGAATGTCCCTTTAACACAAGATGCCAAGCAAACCCAAGCACAATTGGGCTGTCCAATTCAATTTTCACGCTCTAAAAAACGTTATGATTTTGTAGGTCAAGCTTTAAATGCAGGGCAGTGGCCAGATGGCACTAAATAAAGTCTTTAATTGCTTATTCTTTTTTGTGCTAAGTGTATCTGTAAAATATAAATAATATGAAAAAGTAGGATAAATGGCTACAATTGCCTGTTATCAGTGAATATGATGCAGGCTTATCAATAAAACCGCTATGAAATATGTAAAAAACGCATTTTCTTGATAGATCAAAAATCGTTATTCTGTACGCCGTTATAATAGAAACTACTAGCTGTACGCCATGTATTTATATACTGATTTTGATCAGCAACTGATTAATGAACGTGTTGCACAGTTCCGTGACCAAACGGAACGTTATTTAGCCGGCAAACTCACCGAAGACGAATATCGTCCACTTCGTTTACAAAATGGTTTGTATGTACAACGTTATGCGCCAATGTTGCGTGTGGCTGTACCTTACGGTTTAATGAATTCGAAGCAATTACGTAAAATTGCGGAACTCGCCACCGAATATGACCGTGGTTATGCACACGTTTCAACGCGTCAAAACTTCCAGTTCAACTGGCCTGCGCTAGAAAATGTACCTGATATGTTGCAAGAATTGGCAGCTGTGCAAATGCATGCCATTCAAACTTCAGGTAACTGTATTCGTAACACCACCACCGACCAATATGCAGGTGTTGTCGCAGGTGAAATTGCTGACCCACGTCCAACCTGTGAGTTGATTCGTCAATGGTCAACGTTCCATCCTGAATTTGCGTTTTTACCGCGTAAATTTAAGATTGCTGTATCTGCTTTGGAAGAAATCGACCGTGCGGCGACTTCATTCCATGATGTGGGTGTGTATATTGTTAAAAACGAACAAGGCGAAATCGGCTATAAAATTAAAGTCGGTGGCGGTTTAGGTCGTACTCCAATTATGGGTAGCTTTATTCGTGACTTCTTGCCACGTGAAGATTTAATTGCTTACTTAGAAGCGATTTTACGTGTTTATAACTTACACGGTCGTCGTGATAATAAGTACAAAGCACGTATTAAAATTTTGGTGAAAGCATTAACGCCTGAAGTGTTTGCACAAAAAGTAGAAGCTGAATTTGCGCATACCATCAAAACCTTAAAAGTGGATGCTGAAACTTTGGCAAAAATGGATGAGAACTTCACGCCATTTGCTTACCAAGATTATCAAGATCAAGATTTCACTGATCTCTTTGCTCAGCATCCAAAATTCAAACATTGGTTTAACATCAACACCCACGCCCATAAAGTTAAAGGCTATCGTATTGTGACGATTTCTCTGAAACGTACAGGCGTGGCACCGGGTGATGTAACTTCTGAAGAGATGAACCTGATTGCTGATCTTGCTGATCAATACACTTTTGGTGAGTTACGTACCACACATGAGCAAAATATTGCCCTTGTCGATGTACCGCAAAAAGATTTATTTGCCCTTTGGCAAGCACTTGATCAAGCCAATCTTGCCCGTGCACATATTGGTTTCTTAACCGATATTATCTGCTGCCCAGGCGGTGATTTCTGTTCATTGGCCAATGCAAAATCAATTCCAATTTCAGAAGCGATTTCACGCCGTTTTGATGATTTAGACACCATTTACAACCTAGGTAAATTGGATCTGAATATCTCAGGTTGTATGAATGCCTGTGGTCACCATCACGTAGGGAACATTGGTATTTTAGGCGTTGATAAAAAAGGCGCTGAGTTCTACCAAATTACTTTAGGTGGTAATGCTGACCATGATGCTTCAATTGGTGACATCTTAGGCCCATCATTTGCAGCAGATGCTGTACCTGATATTGTTGAAGAAATCTTAAATACCTATCTTGATTTGCGTGAAGAAGGTGAAGATTTTGTTGATACTTATCGCCGTGTAGGCATCAAACCATTTAAGGAGCGTGCATATGCTTAACAGCGCACTACCAGTGCTCGCAAAAGATGGCACTGTTGCAGACAATACCTATCAATTGATTGGTGAAGATGCTGTATTACCAGAAGGTGATGTGGTTTTAACGGTTGAGCAGCTTGATCAAATTGCCCATGTTTCAGGTAAAAAAGCGTTGTATGTTACTGTAGACACTTCACCAGAAGAGCATCAGTTTCCACTTGATCAGTTAGATGCCATCTTTATTGAGTTTGCAGGTTTTAACGATGGTCGTGGTTATTCATTTGCCGCACTGTTACGTCGCCAAGGTTTCCAAGGTGAACTACGTGCGACCGGTGATGTGTTTAAAGACGTTTTAAACTATATGAAACGCGCAGGCTTTGACACTTTTGTGGTTAAAGAAGGCAAAGACGTTGCAGAAGCGGCCAAAGGTTTAAGTGATTTTACCCAACCTTACCAAGCCTCAACAGCTGTACCAAAACCAAATTATCAAACTGGTGCTTAATCGAAGCACATATCAAAGCCGCGCTCGCGCGGCTTTTTTTATAGGAAATGTATGATGCAGTGGTTGAGCAAAATCAATCCGGGTGTCTATTGGTTGTTGTTGGCAATTTTAGCAGATGTCTTTTCTACCTTTTATTCAGCCAAAGCCAATGGCTTAGTGCATAAGTCTGATCAAGCCATCGCTTTAGTGTTATATCTCGGCTCTTTTGCCTGTGCCGCCATTGCACTTAAATATATGCAAGCGGGGATTTTATATGTGTTGTGGTCGGGGCTTGGGGTAATTGCAACCGCTTTATTGGCCAAGGCATATTTAGGCCAACACATAGATGTAGCAGGATGGCTAGGCATTGGCTTAATTAGCCTAGGTTTGGTAATTATTGCCCAGTTTTCTAATATTGAGGTTTAAGAGCAATTTTGGGTTTGATCAATACGGCTATGCCCCATATGGCTAACCACAATACTATAACTAAACTGGGTATTTTGAGCGCAATAACTAAAGGTACCATTCGAGCCAAGGAGTAAACCAGTACGTGGTAAAAAACTTAAATTGTCGCGGTTTAGACTACCCCAAGACAATTGCCCGTACTTTAAATTGAGTGCTTCACCCAATATAAGGCTTTCATTACTTTCTCTTTGCCGATTTTTATTGATATCGACAAATACAATAAAGCCTTGCGTCCAATGATTACTACTACACAGTGTGCCGTTGTGACTATTACATATGACGACATGATTGGCTTGACTCATGCCATGCTGACGTGCCAATTGCAATGCACGTTGCACTTTAATTTGCGAACTCTGCATTTCTTTTTTCATTAAGTCGCGCTGAAAGCTTGGAATGGCCACAGCGACCAAAATTGCAATAACAGCAATCGTCACTAAGCATTCAACTAAAGTAAAGCCACGATAGAATTTGAGCATGTACTTACTCCTTCTCTTCTGAGCAGCTTTAAAGGCCTCATAAAAATAACATTAGATATGACTTTGGCCGTAATAAGATGACTTATGCGTTTTAAAGCTGCTAGAATCCATTCAAGCCAAAAATAAGCTATTCATAAAGGGCTACTCATCGAAAAATTACCGAATTACAACGGAATTTGTAAGTAATTTTGTCAATAATTTTCTTGATTAAAATTATCAAGCACTTGGAAAATAAAAGAAGTGTTTGTATGATGGCGTGTGAATAGCTTAAAAATAACACTGGGGTAATAAAAGCCTATCCCAGAGGTAAATATACCTGAGCTTGAACAACAATTTATATCTCTGGAGGATAAATCCATGAAAATGAGTCGTATTGCTTTAGCAATGCTTGTTGCTGCACCGTTTGCAGCAGCTAATGCGGGTGTTACTGTAACTCCACTATTAGTTGGTTACACGTTCCAAGACACTCAACATAACAATGGTGAAGATCACCTAGGTTCAGGTCCTGCAGAACTTCAAGACGATTTATTCGTTGGTGCTGCGCTTGGTGTGGAATTAACACCATGGTTAGGTTTTGAAGCTGAATATTCACAAGTAAAAGGCGACATCGACGTTGCTGAAGTTAAAGATGGTGAATACAAGCAACAACAACTTGCGGGTAACTTCTACGTAACTTCTGATTTAATCACGAAGAACTACGACAGCAAAGTTAAGCCATACGTACTTTTAGGTGCTGGTCACTATAAATATGAAGGCGAAGGCGAAGCTGCTGGTTGGGAAGATGAAGGTACTTTAGGTAATGCTGGTGTTGGTGCTTTCTGGCGCTTAAACGATGCTTTATCTCTTCGTACAGAAGCTCGTGGTACATACAACTTTGACGAACAATTCTGGAACTACACAGCTTTAGCTGGTCTTAACGTAGTTCTTGGCGGTCACTTAAAGCCTGCTGTTGCAGCGCCTGTAGTGGTTGTGCCAGTTCAACCAGAACCAGTTGAACCAACGCCACAAGTACTTGTTGAAGACTTGAACATGGAACTTCGTGTGTTCTTTGATACCAACAAATCAAACATCAAAGACCAATACAAACCAGAAATCGCAAAAGTTGCTGAAAAGTTAGTGGAATACCCTAACGCAACTGCGCGTATTGAAGGTCACACAGACAGCACTGGTCCTCGTGCATTAAACGATCGCTTATCTTTAGCGCGTGCTGACTCTGTTAAATCTGCACTTGTAAATGAATACAACGTAAACCCTACTCGTTTATCGACTCAAGGTTTTGCGTGGGATCAACCAATTGCTGACAACAACACTAAAGAAGGCCGTGCTATGAACCGTCGCGTATTCGCTACGATTTCTGGCAGCCGTACTGTTGAAGTACAGCCACAAGCAGCTGCTCAATAATTCGTTATTGAACTGATGTGAAAAAAGCGACTCTTTGGAGTCGCTTTTTTTATAAGAAAAATTACAATAGCTTTATTCTTTTCAAGATTAAACACATTATGAGCGTAGAGATTCCACAAGATTTAGCCGAGCTACCTGCCAATGGTGGTCTGTATGCAATTTGGATGTTGTTCCATCATTATGGTATTGACCTAGAAACCCAAGATTTAGTGCATCTATGTCGGCATAATGCCGAGGAAGGCACCTACGGGATTGCTTTGGCAGTTGGCTTAAAGCATTTGGGGCTAGATGTTGAATTTAGTACCCAGCATGACCCAGATCCACAGCCAACTGAACAATTCTTTTATGCCAAAGCTCAAGAACTGGGCATTCCTGTACGTGATGAAATGAACTATGCGCAGATTAAACAGGCCGTAGACCAAGGGCGCTTTGTGATTGTGTATTACGACACTTTAGACGGCGTTGGTAATCACTCTTTGGTCTATTCAATTGACGATGAAGAGATTTGTTTCTTCGATAGTTTTGAGCCAATGCCTAAAGACGTGTTTATTCAGCAGCGCCAACAAGAGGGAATTTGCCAGCAAGTGATTGTGATTGACGATCGCAATTTTGTGATGCGTTATAGTTAATCAAAAAAGCAGTCCGAAGACTGCTTTTTTTTATTTGTCTTGCTCAATTTTCATTGGCGTGACATCCATCTCTTGATACGAGATCAGTTTGGTTTTGTATTTCCATTTATATCCTAACCAAATGGCCAAGAATAAGAAAATACCAATATAGGTAGATAATACCGCCAACCATTCACCATCTAATACGGCTTGGTAGTTTTGACCCAGCACCACAATGGCACATAAAATAAAGGCAAACCATGGCGCAAAAGGGAAGAACTTAGCACGATAGGCCAAATCTTTAAGCTGATGCCCTTGCATGACGTAGCCTTTACGGAAGCGATAATGCGAAATGGCAATACCCAACCACACAATAAAACCACACATACCAGACATATTTAACAGCCAGTTAAAGACTTGTTCTTCGCCAATAAAGGTGGTTAAAAAGCACAGCGCTGCAATGGCAGTGGTGGCATATAAGGCATTCATCGGTACGCCGCGTGCATCAAGTTTACCAAAGGCTTTAGGTGCGCTGCCTTTACGTGCCATATCAAACAGCATACGCGTTGATGAATACATGCCTGAGTTACCTGCCGATAAAATCGCAGTTAAAATCACCGCATTCATCAGTGAGGCGGCAAAGGCAAAACCTGCTTGTTCGTACAACAAGGTAAACGGTGATAACGCCACGTTATCTGTTGCAGCAGCTTGTAATAAACGTGGGTCATCATAGGCAATTAAGGTCCCGATGATAAAAATACACACGATATAGAACAATAAAATGCGCCAAAAAATTTGTTTAATGGCAACAGGAATAGTTTTTTGTGGGTCTTTAGATTCACCGGCTGCAACGCCGACCATTTCTGTGCCTTGGAACGAAAATCCGGCAATCATTGCCACACCAATTAAGGCGCTCAAACCACCTACAAATGGTGCTTCACCTGTGGTCCAATTGGCAAATACCGCCATATCAGGGGTGAGCATGATTTTAACAATCATGAAAATCCCAATGATAATAAAGGCGATAATTGCCAAAACTTTAATTAAAGAGAAGAAAAACTCAGATTCACCAAAGCCTTTGACGGTTAAAGCATTAATACCAAACACCACGGCTAAGAAGATTGCACTCCAATAAAAGCCGGGGATGTCAGGAAACCAAAATTTCATAATGAATTGTACTGCAACCAATTCAAAAGCCACGGTAATGGCCCAGTTGTACCAGTAGTTCCAACCTAAGGCAAAACCAAAGCCACCTTCCACGTATTTGGTGCCGTAAGTAAAGAACGCACCAGAGGTTGGATTATGCGTGGCCAATTCACCTAAACTGGTCATTAAGAAATAAATCATGACACCAATTAAAGCATAGGCCAGTAAAGCACCACCCGGGCCGGCATTGGCAATGGTTGCACCAGAGGCTAAAAATAAACCGGTACCAATTGAGCCACCAATCGCAATCATATTTAGATGGCGAGCACCCAACTTACGTTGTAATTGAGGTTGTTGTGTTTCGCTCATACTTTATTCCTTAAGATTTTTCTGCGTACTAGCAAATAACACCTTAAAGCCTTGCTCATCAGTTTTGATATGACATTGTTTAAAGTGTTGCTCAATCAACATCGGATAATTTAAGAAGCGGTTGGCCACAATCCACAATTCACCACCTGATTTAAGGTGACGACGTGCTGTTTTACACAAGTTTTCACTGGCGTTATAGTCAGTCTGAATGCCTTGATGGAACGGTGGATTACTGACAATAGCATGTAAAAATAACGGTGCATCTTCAATACCGCGCACCGCTTTAATCTCAAGCTGTTCAGGTTCAAGCTGATTTTGTGCAAAGGTCATTTGCGTTGAAGCCAGTGCAAAGGCATCTACATCCATTGCAAAAATACGATTAGATGGATTGAGTTTGGCCAAATAAGCACTGATTACACCTGCGCCACAACCAAAGTCCGCAATTTTGCCTGAAGTTACCTGTTGTAAATACGGCAACAATACCGCCGTACCCACATCAAGATGATTTTGGCTAAATACACCCGGTAAAGCGCAAATCTCAAGCTCACCTTTAGGCGTAGCCACACGGTAAGTCTGTGCCCAATCGCGTAATGCTTTGGCTGGCACATTTTTATCTAAGCTGGTTTGCCACAATTGACAATGACGGGCGCTATCGAGTTTTAGAGTTTTGCCATACGGCTGTAATTGTTTTGCTGCACGTTCAATGCCGGCTTTTTTCTCACCCACCAATAAAATGGAACTGCCAATCTTTAAATGGCTGGCGAGGGTATATAAAATATAATTGAGTAATTCTTTGGCTTTTGGCACAAAAATGACAGCTTGGTCAAACTCACCTTGGGGCAAGTCTGTACCAAAGTGAACCTTGGCTTGTTTGGCTTCAAAGTACTGAAAGTCATTAAAATTCCATGTCCATACACACGGATCGACATTGTCTTCTAAGTGTTGGAACAAGTCGTCTGTCGGGGCATTGATAAACAAGACGCGACCTGAAAGGTACTCATATTGGCGAATGAGGACTTCACTTTGTGGAACCATTGGATCTCTCCATAATAAAAGCACCGTGACAAAGCAACAGTGCTTTTAGGATATGAAATTATTTCTTCGTTTCAGGAAGAACAATATTTAAAATTAACGCGGCAATACCACCGGTGGCCACACCTGAACTAAAAATGTTGCGGAACAATTCAGGTAAGTGCGCCAAAATATCAGGTACTTGTGCAACACCTAAGCCTAAGCCCAGTGAAATTGCAATAATCAATAAAGCACGACGATCAAGGTTTACAGTCGATAAAATGTTAATCCCTGATGCAGCCACGGCACCAAACATCACCATCACTGCACCACCTAATACCGCTTGTGGTACAGCTTGAATCACACCGGCCACCGCAGGAAGTAAACCTAAAATAACCAAAAGTGCTGCAATCCAAATGCCAACATAGCGACTTGCAACGCCTGTAAGCTGAATGACACCATTGTTTTGGGCAAACACCGAACTTGGGAAAGTATTAAACAAACCAGCAAGCAGTGAATTGGCACCATTGACCAAAACACCACCTTTAATGCGCTGCATCCACTTGGGACCATCGACAGGCTGATTCGACAGCTTAGAGGTTGCGGTAATATCACCAATGGCTTCTAAAGACGTCACAAGGTAGATAAATGCCATTGGAATAAACAGGCTCCAAGAGAAGCTTAAACCAAAGTGCATTGGTGTTGGAATTTGGACCAATGGCGCATCTTTTACGCTAGAGAAATCTAAATGACCCATAAAGCCGGCAAGGATATAGCCTGCAACCAAAGCAATTAAAATGGCTGAGCTTTTAATCCACACCACTTTAATGCGATTGAGCAAGATAATCAGACCCAATACCGTACATGACATGATTAGGTTGTCAGCATTGGCAAAAGTACCATCTTTCATGGCACCGTAACCACCGCCCATACTGGTTAAGCCGACCTTAATTAAGGTCAAACCAATTAGTAATACCACAATACCGGTGACTAACGGCGTGATGAGTCGTTTAATCCAAGGCAAGATTTGCGAGACGCCCATTTCAATGAATGAGCCTGCAATCACGACACCAAAAATGGCCGCCATCACCGATTCAACAGGTGTGCCAGCGGCCACCATCGCAGAGCCCACACCAATAATCGGCCCGATAAAGTTAAAGCTTGTGCCTTGTACAATTAAAAGGCCAGCACCAAAGGGACCGACCTTTTTTGATTGTAAAAAGGTGGCAATGCCTGAGATCACCAATGACATGGATAAAATCATATTGGTGTCTTCTTTAGAAACACCAAGGGCAAGACAGATTAATAAACCTGGGGTAACAATCGGAACAATAATCGCAAGTAAATGTTGAAAAGCCGCTAAAAAGGCAATCAGCGGTTTAGGTCGGTCTTCTAAACCATAGACCAAATCTAACTCGTCTTTTTGCTCGGGAGAGTGATGTAAATCAGACATAAGTCAAAACAAATTTTGGCAAAAGTGGCGCTATTCTAATCTGTTTACATTGCTTTACAAAATCAAAAGCCAAGCAATCGGCAAAAAAAATGTTACCGTCGATGAACTGCCCCTATAAAAGTTTTCAATTTTTCTGTATAATTTGGCCTCAAATTAAATACGCATTGAATATACATGTCAGATATTAAAACTCTCCGTAACATCGCCATTATTGCGCACGTCGATCATGGTAAAACCACTCTTGTAGACAAACTTTTACAACAATCAGGTGCTCTCGGTGATCGCGCGGGTGAGATTGAGCGTGTCATGGATTCTGGTGCTATTGAAAGCGAACGTGGTATTACCATTCTTGCAAAAAACACTGCAATCAAATGGACTGATGCGCGTACCAACACTGAATACCGTATTAACATCGTCGACACCCCGGGACACGCCGACTTCGGTGGTGAAGTTGAACGTGTACTGTCTATGGTTGACTGTGTATTGCTTCTTGTTGACTCTCAAGAAGGTCCAATGCCACAAACTCGTTTCGTAACGCAAAAAGCGTTCGCGCGTGGTTTAAAGCCAATCGTAATTATCAACAAAGTTGATAAGCCAAATGCGCGTCCAGATTGGGTAATTGACCAAGTATTTGACTTGTTTGATAACTTAGGCGGTACTGACGAACAGTTAGACTTCCCAGTGGTTTATGCATCTGGTCTTCGTGGTGTAGCGGGTCCTTCTCCAGAAGAATTAGCTGAAGATATGACACCGTTGTTCCAAACGATTGTAGATATCGTTGAACCACCAGCAGTTGATGTTGATGGTCCATTCCAAATGCAAGTGTCTTCACTTGACTATAACAGCTTCGTGGGTGTTATCGGTGTAGGTCGTATTCAACGTGGTTCAGTAAAATTGAACACACAAGTGACTGTCATTGATAAAGAAGGTAAAACACGTAATGGCCGTATCTTAAAAATCATGGGTTACCATGGTCTAGATCGTGTAGACGTTGAAGAAGCTTCTGCAGGCGATATCATTTGTGTAACAGGTATTGATGCATTAAACATTTCTGACACGATTTGTGATCCGAAAGCTGTTGAAGCACTTCCACCGCTTTCTGTAGACGAACCTACAGTAACAATGACATTCCAAGTAAACAACTCACCGTTTGCTGGTAAAGAAGGTAAATTCGTAACTTCACGTAACATTCGTGAACGTCTTGATCGTGAATTAATTCACAACGTTGCATTACGTGTTGAAGATACTGACAGTCCTGACCGTTTCAAAGTATCTGGTCGTGGTGAGCTTCACCTTTCTGTTCTGATTGAAAACATGCGTCGTGAAGGTTTCGAAATGGGCGTATCTCGTCCACAAGTAATCTTAAAAGAAATCGACGGTGTTAAACAAGAACCGTATGAAAACGTAACATTTGACGTTGAAGAACAGCATCAAGGTGCTGTAATGGAACAAATGGGTCACCGTAAAGGCGAAATGACCAATATGGAAGTTGACGGTAAAGGCCGTATCCGTATT